>CENJ01037421.1_pt1 | contig 17854 bp, 14 predicted proteins | sample 356161 | NCBI WGS metagenome assembly CENJ01 (sample SAMEA2619531, study PRJEB7988) | marine metagenome | biome: marine biome (ENVO:00000447); feature: surface water layer (ENVO:00002042); material: "saline water (ENVO:00002010), including plankton (ENVO:xxxxxxxx)" | depth 5 m
TTTTTATTAGAAAAAGGTTTTTTAGATTTTATATCTCATAGAAAAAAATTAAAGGATAACATTAACTTATACTTAGACTTAATTCTTAATAAGCCTATCAGGATATAAAAAGTTAATAAATTTTAATTTATATTTGCAGACCTAATGATTCAATAATGTATTTAACTAAATCGAAAAAGGAGGAAATTTTTAGCGAAAATGGTTCTACTACTAAGGATACTGGCTCTGCAGAAGGACAAATAGCTCTTTTTACATACAGAATAAACTATCTTTCTCTTCATCTTAAAAAGAATCCAAAGGATTTTAACACTGAAAGATCACTTGTAAAAATGGTTGGTAAAAGAAAAAATCTTTTAGACTACCTAAAAAATAAGCATATAGACCGTTATCGCTCTATTATTAAAAAACTTGAACTAAGAAAATAATATTTAACAAATTACATTTCATTGAGATACCTCTACTAAACAACATTCGCAAGGTATAAAAATGAAAGATTATGATTCCAAAAACATTTATAGAGGAAATCCATCTAAAGGATGGGAGAAAAATTATTTTAGAAACAGGAAAACTAGCTAAACAAGCCCATGGATCTGTTGTGGTTAAGATGGGAAAATGTATGCTACTTTGTACAGTTGTGTCAAATTACAACTCTTCGCAGGTAGATTTTTTACCTTTGACAGTCGATTACAGAGAAAAGTTTGCATCCGCAGGAAGATATCCCGGAGGTTTTTTCAAAAGGGAAGCTAGACCCAGTGACGGAGAAATTTTGACTATGAGGCTGGTTGATAGAGTCTTAAGACCCTTGTTCCCTTCAGATTATCACAATGAGGTACAAGTTATGATACAACTTATGTCAAACGATCCTGAAGTTATGCCAGATGCCCTAGCAGGGCTAGCAGCTTCGGCAGCAATTCAATTAAGTGATATTCCTTTTGAGTGTACAATATCAGAAGTTAGAGTAGGAAGGGTTGATGGAGAGTTTATTATAAATCCAAGCAGAGAACAATTATTAGAATCTGAAATAGATATGGTGGTTGGCGCGTCTGATGAATCAGTTATGATGGTTGAAGGAGAAATGAAAGAATGTTCAGAAAATGAAATGATTGATGCTATCAAAGTTGCTCATGATGCCATAAAAAATCAAATTAAAGCCCAAAATAATCTTGTTAAAAAAGTTGGTAAAAAAGAAATACGTGAGTATGAACTGGAAGAAAATGATGAAGAACTTTATGAAAAAATATCAAAGGATGTTTATACAAAATGTTATGATATAGCGATAAAAGGAACTAAAAAAGAAGAAAGATCAAAATCATTTAACGAGTTAAAAGAAGAAATAATTGAGAAATATTCAGACCCAGACAACATAGACGAAAGAATTAATCTAATTAAAAAATATTTCTCTAAAGTTCAAAAGGAAGCAGTCAGAGAACTAGTGTTAAGCGAAGGTTTAAGACTTGATGGAAGATCAACTGATCAAATTAGACAAATATGGAGTGAGGTAGACTATCTACCATCTACTCACGGGTCTTCAATTTTTTCTAGAGGAGAAACACAGGCCTTAGCAACTGTAACACTTGGAACCTCAAGAGAAGCAAATCAAATCGATATGCCCTCTTACGAAGGAGAAGAAAGATTTTATCTTCATTATAATTTTCCTCCTTTTTCGACAGGAGAAGCTAGACCTCTGAGAGGAACTTCTAGAAGAGAAGTAGGTCATGGGAATTTAGCACAAAGAGCACTAAAAAATATGATACCTGAAGATTGCCCCTATACTGTAAGAGTGGTGAGTGAAATACTAGAGTCAAATGGTTCATCATCAATGGCAACGGTCTGTTCTGGAACAATGGCTTTAATGGATGCTGGCGTAAAAATCAAAAGGCCTGTATCAGGAATTGCAATGGGATTAATTTCTGATGGTAAAAGATTTGCAGTTCTGAGTGATATATTAGGAGATGAAGACCATCTCGGTGACATGGATTTTAAAGTTACTGGAACCACAGAAGGAATTACTGCCTGCCAAATGGACATTAAAATAAAAGGACTATCCTACGATATATTAGTTAAGGCTTTAGACCAAGCTAAACATGGACGCCTTCATATTTTAAAAAATATGTCAGAAACAATAAATCATTATAACAAATCTGTAAAAGCTCACGCCCCCAAGATGGTTACATTAAAAATTCCTAATGAATTTATTGGAGCAGTAATAGGTCCTGGTGGTAAAACAATCCAAGAAATGCAAAAAGAAACAGATACAACAATTGTTATTGAGGAAGTTGGAGACCAGGGTGTTATTGAAATTTTAGGTGTTGATCAAGACAAAATTAACTCTGCTATTACTAAAATAGATAACATCACTTTTAAACCAAAACAAGGAGAAACATACGATGTCAAAGCAATAAAAATACTTGATTTTGGTGCAGTAGTTGAATTTGTTCCAGGTAACGAAGTATTACTGCATATATCTGAAATATCTTGGGATAGAATTGACAAAGTAACTGATGAAATTAATTTAGGCGACGAATTTCAGGTTAAATACTTTGGAATTGACCCAAAAACAAGAAAACCCAAAGTTTCTAGAAAAGCGCTTCTTCCTAGACCAGATAGAAAGAACTAAGTATAAAATTGATTTTAACTCTTAAAATTTGTAACAAATAAGTTTTTTTTTCGTACTACTAATATAACATCCCTTACATGAGACAACTAAAAATAACAAAACAAGTAACCAATAGAGAAACTGCTTCATTAGATAAATATCTTCAAGAAATAGGAAAAGTTGACTTAATTACAGCTGAGCAAGAGGTTGAATTAGCTCAAAGAATTAAAAAAGGAGACCAAATTGCACTTGAAGTTTTAACAAAAGCTAATTTGAGATTTGTTGTTTCTGTAGCTAAACAGTACCAAAATCAGGGTTTAACGTTACCAGATCTCATAAATGAAGGTAACTTAGGATTAATTAAAGCCGCCAAAAGATTTGACGAAACCAGAGGTTTTAAATTTATTTCATATGCCGTCTGGTGGATCAGACAATCTATATTACAGGCACTTGCAGAACAATCAAGAATTGTTAGACTTCCATTAAATAAAATAGGATCAATAAATAAAATTAATAAAACTTTTGCTTTCCTTGAACAAGCCCATGAAAGGGAACCGTCTGCCGAAGAAATTGCGAAGGAATTGGACATGACTGTTAACGATGTCAAAGAGTCACTTAAAAACTCTGGGAGACACGTTTCAATGGACGCCCCCTTGGTTGAAGGAGAGGATTCAAACCTTTATGATGTTCTTAATAGTGGTGAGTCTCCAAATCCAGATAGATCTTTATTACATGAATCACTGAAAACTGAAATTGAACGTGCTCTAGAAACACTCACCCCCAGAGAAGCCGATGTGGTTAGACTTTATTTTGGTCTTGGAGAACAACATGCAATGACCCTAGAAGAAATTGGAGAAACTTTTGATCTTACAAGAGAAAGAGTAAGACAAATTAAAGAGAAAGCAATAAGGAGACTTAAACATACATCTAGAAGCAAAATATTAAAAACCTATTTGGGTTAACTTATTTTGGGGATGTCAAATATTGTTTCACCATCAATTTTATCAGCAGACTTTGGAAATTTAGCAAATGACATCTTAATGCTTAACAGCAGTAACGCAGATTGGGTACATATTGACGTTATGGATGGCCACTATGTTCCAAATATTTCTTTTGGAATGCCTATAATTGATTCAATTGATATTCTTTCAAAAAAACCATTAGATATTCACTTAATGATATCAAAACCAGAAAGATATGTTGAAAAGTTTTTGAAATACAATACCAAGGTATTAACCATTCATTTGGAAGCAAGTAAACATCTTCACAAAACAATCCAAGAAATTAAATCAAAAGGAGTAATGGCAGGGGTAGCTCTCAATCCCCACACAGATGTCAATCACTTAAATGAAATCATCAATGATATAGACATAGTTTGCTTAATGAGCGTAAATCCTGGATTTAGTGGTCAGAAGTTTATTGAAAACTCATTCAATAAAGTAAAAAAACTAAAGAAAATGATTCTAGCAAAAAAATCTAACTGTAAAATTCAAGTAGATGGTGGAGTTAATATAAAAAACGCAAAAAAACTCGTTGAAAGCGGTGCTGAAGTGCTTGTAGCAGGAAACTTTATTTTCAAATCAGATGATCCTCATAAAAATATTAATTCTCTGAAAGAAATCAAGCCTCTCCTTTAGGGCCGAAGTTTATTGGAATATTTTTATTTTCTTTAATTTCAATTTCACCCGATGAGTTCTCATATCTTGATATGTTTTCGTTTAAAGCATAATTTAATCTTTTCGCATGCTCAGGAGTTAAAATGACTCTAGACTTAACTTTTGCCTTTGGAGCACCAGGGGTTATTATAACAAAATCTAAAATAAATTCAGATGATGAGTGATTAATAACTACAAGATTACTATATACACCATCAATGGTGTTATTATCTAATTCTATATCTATTTTTTTTTTATTTGACTCCTTAGTCATGAAATTATATTTTAAATTTTTCTTCCTCCTCTTCCTCCTCTTTATTTACAAGTAAACTGGTATACTCATCTTTAGACCCAACTATAACATCATTATACTCACGCAATCCAGTTCCAGCGGGAATTTTATGTCCGACTATTACGTTTTCCTTCAACCCGCCTAAATTATCTTCTTTTCCATTAACGGCAGCTTCATTTAAAACTTTAGTTGTTTCTTGGAATGAGGCTGCTGAAATAAAGGATTTAGTTTGCAAAGATGCTCTAGTAATTCCCTGAAGTTCAGGAGTCGCAGTTGCAGGTTTGGCATCCCTTGCAGTTACAATATTTTTACCCTCTCTTTTCAAGAGTGAATTCTCATCTCTCAATTTACGTGAAGATATCATTTGTCCCTGCTTAAGATTTTCTGAATCCCCAATTTCTTCGACTATCTTTTTGCCAAATAAAGAATCATTTTCGTTAATAAAGTCATCCTTATGAATCAATTGATCTTCTAGAAATAAAGTGTCGCCTGGATCATTAATTTTGACTTTTCTCATCATCTGCCTCACAACAACTTCAAAATGTTTATCATTAATTTTTACCCCTTGTAACCTATAAACCTCTTGAACTTCATTAACTAAATATTGTTGGACTGCTGAAGGGCCCTTAATTTTAAGTATATCAACGGGAGTTATTGAGCCGTCCGATAGAGGCATACCAGCTTTTACAAAATCATTTTCTTGAACTAAAATTTGATTTGAAAGTTTAACTAAATATTTTTTAACATCATCAAACTTAGACTTTACAATTATTTCTCTATTACCTCTTTTAATTTTTCCAAATGAAACTACACCATCAATTTCAGACACAACCGCAGGGTTAGAAGGGCTTCTCGCTTCAAAAAGCTCAGTAACTCTTGGAAGTCCTCCAGTAATATCGCCTGACTTGGCAGATTTTCGTGGTATTTTTACTAATACTTTGCCCTCTGATATCTTTTCGTTGTCATCAACGATCAGGTGAGCCCCTACAGGTAAATTATAAGACCTTAAGGTATCACCCTTTTTATCCAAAATTAAAAGAGTTGGTATTAGTTTTTTATTTCTTGATTCTGAGATTACTTTTTCTTGAAATCCAGTTTGTTCATCTATTTCAACTTGGTATGTTATTCCCGCTTCAATATTATCGTATGAAATTTTACCAGAAAATTCAGATACGATTACACCATTAAAAGGATCCCAAGAACATATTAAATCATCTTTTTTAATCTTGGCACCATTTTTTATATTTAAAGTTGAACCATAAGGAATTATGTTGGAACTCAAAATATTTTTGGAATCGTGATCAATAATATGAATTTCCGAAGTTCTGGAAATCACTTTATTTGTCGCTTTTCCATCATTTTCAACTGACTTTACTACTTTTAAATCTTCTATTTTAGCAATACCATCATGTTTAGAAAACAACTGACTTTCCTCAGATATATTACCAGCAACACCTCCAACATGGAACGTTCTAAGCGTTAATTGTGTTCCAGGTTCTCCAATAGACTGAGCAGCAACTACTCCAACAGCCTCTCCTTTTTGAACCATGTTTCCGGTTGCTAAATTACGTCCATAACAAGAAGAACAAATACCCCTCTTAGCTTCACAAGTTAGGGGTGACCTAACCTCTATGGATTCTATTGGCAAAGTATCTATTAAATCTGAAACTGAATCATCAATTTCTTGTGTTGCTTGAACTAATACTTCTCCATTTAAAGGATTAACTATATCCTGGAGAGCAACTCTTCCACGAATTCTGTCAGATAGAGGTTCAACAATTTCCTCATTTTTCTTTAAAGGCTTAATTTCAATCCCTCGTAAAGTTCCACAATCAACCTCTGTAATTATAACATCCTGTGAAACATCCACTAGACGTCTAGTTAAATAACCAGCATCTGCAGTTTTAAGAGCTGTATCAGCCAATCCCTTCCTAGCTCCGTGGGTCGAAATAAAATATTCTAAAATTGAAAGACCTTCCTTGAAGTTAGAAAGTATTGGATTTTCGATAATTTCACCTCCACCAGCAGTTGACTTTTTTGGTTTTGCCATAAGACCTCTCATTCCAGTTAGTTGTCTAATTTGTTCTTTAGATCCCCTTGCTCCTGAATCAAGCATCATATAAACTGAATTAAATCCTTGCTGATCCTCACTTATGTTTTTCATTGCAAGACTTGTCAAGTTTGAATTTGTTGAAGTCCAAACATCAATAATCTGGTTATATCTTTCGTTGTTGGTTATTAACCCCATATTATAATTTCCTAATATATTGTCAACCTTATCATTTGCTTTACCAATTAAGGAATTTTTTTCAGAAGGGATAATAATATCACCCAAACTAAAAGAAAGTCCTCCTTTAAATGCAAAACCGTATCCCATATTTTTAATTTTATCTAAAAACTCTGAGGTCTCAGGAACACTTGTCTCTTTTAATATTTTCCCAATAATATCTCTTAAATTTTTCTTCGTCAAAACTTCATTGAAAAAACCGGCATTTTTTGGGACAACTTCGTTAAAAAGAACTCTTCCAACAGTCGTCTCAATTATAGATCCCTTGTTGTCACTATCTTTTGATGAATTTTCGACTTTAATATTAATAATGGCATTTAAATCAACTTTCTTTTCGTTATAAGCTATGTGAACTTCATCAACAGAATAAAAAGTAAGACCCTCTCCAATAACTGGATATTCTTTTGTGGATTTTCTTGCCTTAGTCATATAATAAAGGCCTAAAACCATGTCTTGAGAAGGTACAGTAACTGGGGAACCATTAGCAGGGTTTAAGATATTGTGGGAAGCAAGCATCAACAATTGTGACTCAAGAATAGCTTCTGGACCCAAAGGAAGGTGGACTGCCATTTGATCACCATCAAAATCTGCATTAAAAGCAGTACATACTAGAGGGTGAAGTTGTATAGCTTTTCCCTCAATTAATTTTGGCTGAAAAGCTTGGATGCCAAGTCTATGAAGAGTCGGTGCTCTATTTAACAAAACAGGATGACCCTTTAAAACATTTTCTAATATATCCCAAACTACAGGCTCTTTTCCATCTATAATTTTTTTTGCTGATTTAACAGTTTTAACAATACCTCTTTCAATAAGTTTTCTTGTTATAAATGGTTTATATAATTCAGCGGCCATATCTTTTGGTAAACCACACTCATATAGTTTTAACTCTGGACCAACAACAATTACTGATCGGGCTGAATAATCTACCCTTTTCCCTAATAAATTTTGCCTAAATCTTCCCTGTTTTCCTTTCAGTGAGTCAGACAAAGATTTTAGAGGTCTGTTAGAGTCTGTTTTAACTGCAGAAGATTTTCTTGTATTATCAAACAAGGAATCGACCGATTCCTGAAGCATTCTTTTTTCATTCCTTAATATAACTTCAGGAGCTTTAATCTCAACCAGTCTTTTTAGCCTATTGTTTCTTATAATTACCCTTCTATATAAGTCGTTTAAATCTGATGTAGCAAATCTTCCACCATCGAGAGGCACAAGAGGTCTCAATTCGGGAGGAATAACAGGAATAACTTTCATTATCATCCATTCAGGTTTATTTTCCTTTCTACTATCAGCATCCTTGAATGCTTCAACTACTTGTAATCTTTTTAATGCTTCGGTCTTTCTTTGTTTAGATGTCTCATTATTAGCTTTGTGCCTTAATTCATACGACAAGCTTTCTAAATCAATTCTTGAAAGAAGTTCAATCAAACATTCAGCACCCATTTTTGCGATAAATTTTTTAGGGTCGCTATCCTCAAGATATTGATTCTCTTCAGGAAGTCTTTCCCTAACATTTAAGTACTCTTCTTCTGTTAAAAAGTCCATTTTTTGGAGTTTTTCTCCATCATCATTTACAGCTTCACCTGGCTCAATTACTACATATCTTTCGTAATAAATTATCATATCAAGTTTTTTTGATGCAAGTCCTAAAAGGTATCCAATTTTATTAGGTAATGATCTAAAATACCATATGTGTGCAACCGGCACAACCAAGTTGATATGACCAACCCTATCTCTTCTTACTTTTTTTTCTGTAACTTCTACACCACATCTATCGCAAATAATTCCTTTGTAACGAATTCTTTTGTATTTTCCACACGCACATTCGAAATCCTTTACTGGCCCAAATATTCTTTCACAAAACAAACCATCTCTTTCGGGTTTATGTGTCCGATAATTAATTGTTTCGGGTTTAAGTACTTCACCCCGGGAGTTATTTAAAATCACCTCGGGAGATGATAATCCTATTGAAATCTTTTCAAATTTTTTTTGTGTTAAATTTTCGTTATCTCTTTTCATGAACTTTTTATAAAATTATTTCTATTCTTCTAGTCTAATATCGAGTCCTAAACCCTTTAATTCGTGCATCAAAACATTAAATGATTCGGGTAAACCTGGATCAGGTAATGTTTCTCCCTTTACAATAGACTCATAAGTTTTAGCTCTTCCTATAACGTCATCTGATTTTACAGTTAGAATTTCTTGCAAAGTACTTGAAGCTCCATAAGCTTCAAGAGCCCAAACCTCCATTTCGCCAAATCTTTGGCCCCCAAACTGAGCCTTCCCTCCAAGAGGTTGCTGAGTAATCAGGGAGTAAGGACCTATAGATCTAGAGTGCATTTTATCATCAACCATATGTCCTAACTTTAACATATAAATTACTCCGACAGTAGCTGGCTGATCAAATCTTTCACCGGTGCCTCCATCATAAAGATATGTATGGCCATATTTTGGAATACCAGCACGTTCTATTATATCATTAATCTCCCCTGAACTAGCACCGTCAAAAATTGGTGTAGCAAACTTTTCATCAAGTTTTTGACCTGCCCAACCAAGGACAGTTTCGTATATTTGGCCAATATTCATTCTTGATGGAACACCCAGAGGGTTTAGCACAATATCAACAGGTGTACCATCCTCTAAAAAGGGCATATCCTCTTGCCTTACAATTCTGGCTACGATTCCTTTATTTCCATGACGACCAGCCATTTTATCTCCAACTTTTAATTTTCTCTTTTTAGCTATATATACTTTCGCTAATTTTTTAATACCTGCGGGCAACTCGTCTCCAACACTAATAGTAAACTTCTCTCTTCTTAAAGAACCTTGTAAATCGTTTTCTTTAATCTTATAATTGTGAATGAGATCGGCAACTAATCTGTTTGTCTCAGTTGATGTTGTCCACATGCCCTTTGTTAAATGGGTAAAGTCATCTACTTTATTTAAAAGTTTAAGGGTGTACTTTTTTCCTTTTGGTAAAACTTCTTCACCTAAGTCATTTTCAACACCTTGAGATGTTTTTCCATTTACTATAGCGAATAATTTTTCAACCATAATATCATACAAATCGATAAACTTTTTATCATATCTCTTCTCGAGTTCTTCTAGCTCAATTTTATCTTGATTCCTTTTTCGCTTGTCTTTAATTGATCTAGTAAAAAGTTTTTTATCAATTACTATTCCTCTCAGAGAAGGGGGCGCTTTTAAAGATGCGTCTTTAACATCACCTGCCTTATCACCAAAAATTGCCCTAAGAAGTTTCTCCTCAGGTGTAGGATCTGATTCTCCCTTCGGTGTAATTTTACCAATTAAAATATCTCCAGGATTGACATTTGCTCCTACTCTGATCATTCCATATTCGTCAAGATCTTTTGTTGCCTCTTCACTAACATTTGGAATATCATTAGTCAATTCTTCTGAACCTAGTTTTGTATCTCTAACATCAAGGGAATATTCATCTATATGAATGGATGTGAAAATATCATCTCGTACAACTTTTTCAGATATGACTATAGCGTCTTCAAAATTATAACCTTTCCATGGCATAAAAGCCACCTTCATATTTCGACCTAAAGCAAGTTCTCCATTTTGAGTGGCGTAACCTTGACAGAGAACTTGGCCTTTGGTCACTTTATCTCCTTTTTTAACAATTGGTTTTAGGTTTATACATGTTCCTTGATTAGTTTTTCTAAATTTTATAAGGTTGTATTCTTTAACATCCTCTTCAAAACGAACCATTTTTTCTTCTTCTGAAAAATTATATTTAATAATTATTTTCTCAGAATCAACATACTCAACAATACCATTTCCTTCCGAGTTTACAAGAACTCTAGAATCAGATGCAACCTGTCTCTCTAGTCCAGTGCCAACAATAGGAGCCTCTGGCTTAAGAAGAGGGACGGCTTGTCTCATCATATTAGATCCCATCAAAGCACGATTAGCGTCATCATGTTCTAAGAAAGGAATTAAAGATGCTGAAATTGATGCAATTTGGTTAGGTGCAACATCCGTGTAATCTACGTTTTTGGGATCGACTACAGGATAATCAGCTTCTTGTCTAACAATTATTTTTTCTGCTGTAATTTTCCCCTTTTCTGAAAAAGGTATATTCGCTTGAGCAATCAATTTATTTTCTTCCTCCTCGGCACTTAAATAGACATGATTATTCAAATCAATAACTCCATTATTAACTTTCCTGTATGGCGTTTCGATAAAACCTAGGGAATTAACTTTAGCAAATACACCAAGAGAAGAAATAAGTCCAATGTTTGGTCCTTCGGGTGTTTCAATTGGACAAAGGCGGCCATAATGAGTATAGTGTACGTCCCTAACTTCAAAACCAGCTCTTTCCCTTGATAAACCTCCAGGACCTAGCGCTGATAGTCTTCTTTTATGAGTAATCTCAGCAAGTGGGTTAGTTTGATCCATAAATTGAGATAGCTGGTTTGTGCCAAAAAAAGTATTTATAACAGAAGATAAAGTCTTGGCATTAATCAAATCAATTGGAGTAAAAACTTCGTTGTCCCTAACATTCATCCTTTCTCTAATTGTTCTAGCCATTCGAGCGAGCCCAACACCAAACTGAGTAGATAATTGCTCACCAACTGTCCTAACTCGTCTGTTTGACAAATGATCTATGTCATCAATTTCAGCTTTGGAATTTACAAGTTCAATTAAATATTTAATAATAGTTATTATATCCTGCTTTGTGAGTACTTGTTTATCTAATTCAATTTCATTACCCAGTTTCTTATTCATCCTATATCTACCTACCTCTCCAAGATTATACCTTTGGTCAGAAAAAAATAACTTATCGATTATACCTCTTGCAGTTTCTTCGTCTGGAGGTTCAGCATTTCTTAATTGTCTATATATGTGCTCTACAGCCTCTTTTTCAGTATTAGTAGGATCCTTTTGTAATGTATTATGAATAATTGCATAATCAGACATATGTGCATCTACCTTATGCAATAATATTGTTTTGACGCCAGTTTCAAGTATTTCATTAATGTGATCTTTTTCTATAATGGTATCTCTATCTATTACAATTTCATTTCTTTCAATGGATACAACTTCACCAGTATCTTCGTCAACAAAGTCTTCATGCCATGTATTCAATACTCTCGCAGCAAGTCTTCTTCCAATAGCCTTCTTTATTCCAGTTTTAGTTACTTTAAACTCCTCAGCCAGATCAAAAATTTCTAAAATATCTTTATCGCTTTCATAACCTATTGCTCTAAAAAGGGTAGTAACCGGTAGCTTTTTCTTTCTATCTATGTAAGCGTACATAACATTATTTATATCAGTGGCAAACTCAATCCAAGAACCTTTAAAAGGAATTACTCTGGCAGAATACAATTTAGTCCCGTTAGCATGGAATGATTGACCGAAAAATACCCCTGGTGATCTATGAAGTTGAGAAACAACAATTCTTTCAGCACCGTTAATTACAAATGTTCCACTAGGAGTCATGTACGGAATAGTACCTAAAAAAACGTCCTGTACTATAGTTTCAAAATCCTCGTGTTCAGGATCGGTACAAAATAATTTTAATCTAGCTTTTAGGGGGACTGAGTAAGTGAGTCCTCTTTCGATACATTCTTGAATAGAGTATCTAGGTGGATCCACGAAATAGTCTAAAAATTCTAAGACAAATTGATTTCTTGTATCTGTTATTGGGAAATTTTCTTTAAAAGTATTAAATAAACCTTCCTCTGCCCTTTCGGCAGATTTTGTCTCAAGTTGAAAAAAATCTTGAAAAGATTTTATTTGGATGTCAAGGAAATCGGGGTATTCAGAGGTGAGTTTAGAAGACGCAAAACTGAATCTATTATTATTTTTTTTATGCATTACTAGATATTAGTTAAAAATTAAAAAAGATTAAAATTTGTACTCAAATAAGAACTTATGACAACTCTACTTCAGCTCCGGATTCCTCGAGAGATTTTTTCATGCCTTCAGCCTCATCCTTTGAAACACCCTCTTTTATAGGAGATGGAGCATTGTCAACTAAATCCTTAGCTTCTTTTAAGCCCAACCCTGTCAATTCTTTAACTAATTTAACTACTGCTAACTTTGCGCCTCCAGCTGCTTTCAAAACCACATTGAATTCAGTTTTTTCCTCAGCTGCAGAGCCACCATCTCCAGAACCTGGTGATGGAACAGCAACTGCTGCTGCTGCTGCTGGTTCAATACCATGCTCCTCTTTTAATATATTTGCAAGTTCGTTTACTTCCTTAACAGTTAAACCTACCAATTGATCTGCGAAATTTTTTAAATCTGCCATGACTTTCTATTTATTAATTATTATTTATTTATTTATTTATTTATTTATTATTTCTCTGATAATTTTTTAATTATACCACTGATTTTATTACTACCTGATTTTAATGATAGAACTACATTATTAATTGGGGACATTAAAAGAGACATTATTTCACCAATTAATTCATCTTTTGACTTCAAGTCTGCTAAAATATCAATTTTATCGTCACCAATATATATTGATTCCTCAATGAAAGCTCCTTTTAAAGTAGGCTTATCAAGCTTCTTTCTGAAATCCCTAATTAATTTTGCAGGAGTATTTCCTTTATCCGAAAACAAGACTGAAGTATTACCTTTCAACGTAGATTTTAAATCTCCAAATTCCTTTTCACTATCCTCCATTGCTTTTTTAAGTAAGGTGTTTTTAACAACTGATATACGAATGTTTGACTTAAAACATGCTCTCCTGAGGTCAAGAGTAGATTTAGAATCTAAGCCAGCAATGTCAGCCAAATAAAAGTTTGGTGCATCTGATATATCTTTAGTGAGAGTTTTTATTTCTTTATGCTTTTCTTCTTTAGTCATAATTAAAATTAAATTTTGTATTCAATTGGTATTGAGGGGCTCATAGTAGATGACATATAAATACTCCTTACATATGTACCTTTTGTAGAGGAGGGTTTTAACTTAATTATTGCTTTAATAAGTTCTTCAGCATTTTCAAATATTTTTTTTGAATCAAAAGAAACTTTTCCTATGGCAGCATGTATTATTCCTGCTTTCTCTACTTTAAAATCTATTTTTCCTCCCTTTACATCAGATACTGCCTTTTTAATGTTCGCAGTAACAGTTCCTGTTTTAGGATTTGGCATTAGACCTCTAGGACCTAAAACTTTACCCAGTGGACCAAGTTTTGCCATAACACTTGGCAATGTTACAATAACATCCATATCAGTCCAACCACCTTTAATTTTTGTTATAAATTCATCTAGTCCTATGTAGTCTGCACCAGCTTCTTTAGCTTCATTTTCTTTATCAGGTGTAACTAAAGCTAAGACTTTTAAATTTTTTCCAGTCCCATTAGGAAGAGAAACAATTCCTCTTACCATTTCATTCGACTTTTTTGGATCAACACCTAATCTTACCGAAAGGTCTACAGATGCATCAAATTTTACTGTAGTAATTTCTTTTACTAAAGAAGATGCTTCCATTAGGGTATATTTTTTTGAAGTGTCTAGTTTAGATATAATTGTTTTTCGTTTTTTTGAGAGCTTTAACATATTCTAGTTTTTATTCGGAAAATCACCTTTAACATTTAAACCCATAGATCTTGCGGTTCCTGCAATCATTTTCATCGCTGATTCAATGCGAAACGCGTTTAGATCAACCATTTTATCTTCTGCTATTTTTTTTATTTGATCCCATGTAACCGATGCAACTTTATCTCTATTTGGTTCAGAGGAACCTTTCTTAACTTTTGCAGCTTCTAAAAGCTGTACAGCTGCTGGTGAAGTTTTGATTATAAAATCAAATGACTTATCTACATAAACTGAAATTTCAACGGGAAGAACCTTACCTTGCTTGTCTTGAGTCCTAGCGTTAAATTGTTTACAAAATTCCATTATGTTTACACCTGCTGCTCCCAAGGCAGGACCTACAGGAGGTGATGGGTTAGCAGCTCCACCTCTAATTTGTAATTTCAAAACTTTACTTACTTCCTTGGCCATTTTATTAAACTTTTTCTACTTGCATGTAACTTAGTTCCAAAGGTGTTTTTCTTCCAAATATTTTTACCATGACTTGTAACTTTCTTTTTTCCTCGTTAACGTTTTCAATTGAACCTGTAAAACCATTAAATGGACCATCAACAACTTTGATGTTTTCCCCAACGATATATGGTATTGATATATGTTCTTTAGTTAGCTCTAATTCGTCAACTTTACCAAGTAATCTATTTACTTCGGAAGGTCTTAAAGGAACAGGATCTCCTCCTTTAGTTTCCCCTAAAAATCCTATAACGTTGGTTACCGATTTGATAACATGGGGAACTTCACCAGAAAGATCAGCTTTGATCATAATATATCCAGGATAATAAACTTTCTCCTTGTTTATTTTTTTACCATTTCTAAATTGGATGACTTTTTCAGTTGGAACAAGAATGTCTTCAAGATGGCTTTCGTATCCTAACCTATTTATTTCAGAAGATATATAATCCTTTATTTTGGATTCTTGACCACTGACTGCCCTAACTACATACCATTTTTTGTTTTCGACTTCTGCCATTTAGTTATCCGTTAATAATATTTAAATATATTTTAACAATTCTTGATAAAACTGTATCAGCCCCCCAAATTGCTAAAGAAAATAAAAGAGAAAAAATTAGAACAATTAAAACAAGATTCTGTAATTCATTTCTCGGAGTCCAGGAGACATTATTTTTAAGTTCCTCGTAAGAATTCTTTATGTAATTAATAATCGTTGTCATTTTTAATGCACGGGTTGAGAGACTCGAACTCCCGACACCTGGTTTTGGAGACCAGTGCTCTACCAACTGAGCTAAACCCGTTTAAATTTTAAGTTATGGTGTTTAAATATTTTAAACACAATTAAAAATTAAACATTCAAGTACTAATCAAGTAGTTCCGTAACTTGTCCAGCACCAACTGTTCTTCCACCTTCTCTTATGGCAAATCTAAGTCCTACATTTAAAGCAATTGGTGATATAAGATCTACTGAAATTGATACATTGTCTCCAGGCATTACCATTTCAACTCCGCTAGGAAGATTGATATTACCAGTTACATCCGTTGTTCTTACGTAAAACTGAGGTCTATAATTATTGTGAAAAGGAGTATGTCTTCCACCCTCCTCTTTTTTGAGTATATAAACTTCTGCTTTAAATTTTGAGTGAGGCTTAACGGAGCCTGGCTTGCAAAGAACCATACCCCTTTTAATATCCGTTTTTTCAATTCCTCTCAAAAGGATACCAGTGTTATCACCAGCTTCTCCACGATCTAAAATTTTTCTAAACATTTCTACACCAGTGATTGTAGATTTTAACTTTTCTGCTCCCATTCCGATTATATCTATTTCATCACCAGTATTAGCAACTCCCAATTCAATTCTTCCAGTTGCTACAGTTCCACGACCAGTAATCGAGAATACATCTTCAACAGGCATTAAAAAATCCTTATCGATGTCCCTTTTAGGAAGCTCAATCCAATTATCGACTTCAGACATCAATTTAGTGACAGTTTCCACCCATTTTTGTTCTCCATTGAGAGCCCCAAGAGCTGAACCAAGAATAACAGGTGTGTTATCACCATCATATTCATAGAAGGAAAGAAGTTCTCTAACTTCCATCTCTACCAATTCAAGAAGCTCTTCGTCGTCAACCATATCAGCCTTATTTAAAAAAACAACAATTCTTGGGACTCCAACTTGTCTCCCAAGCAATATGTGTTCTCTAGTTTGAGGCATAGGCCCGTCAGTTGCTGCAACTACAAGTATAGCACCATCCATTTGTGCTGCACCTGTGACCATATTTTTAACATAATCTGCGTGTCCAGGACAATCAACGTGTGCATAGTGTCTATTTTCTGTTTGGTATTCAACATGTGATGTGTTAATTGTTATACCACGTTCTTTTTCTTCAGGAGCATTATCTATTTGATCAAAGCTTTGAGCTTCAGACAGTCCTGAATCTGCTAAAACCTTTGTTATAGCAGCTGTCAAGGTGGTTTTACCGTGATCTACGTGGCCAATAGTACCAATATTTAAGTGAGGTTTTGACCGATCAAAATTTTCTTTAGCCATTTTTTAAGGATTTTGAAATTGTTTTAAGAGGTGCAAATTTAGAAAAATTTATAATTATTATGCCATATTTAGTTATTTTTTTTTATATAAACGTAAGCTGCTGTAGTACCTTGTACTTGAAATTGAAAAAATTTCTTTACATATTAATGATTTTATTAAAATTTAGTCAATTAAAACTATAAATTTAAAGTATTATTTATTTTAAAATTCTTGCTAAACCTTCTTGTACGACAGTTGCTACTAACAAACCTTCTCTATCATAGATATAGCCTTTACCGAGACACCTAGAACTTGAAATATTTGGACTTTTCATTGAATACAAAAGCCATTCATTAACATCAAATTTTCTATGAAACCACATAGCATGGTCTAAGCTAGCTGTTTGAATCGGATCATTGTATTTATCATGAAAATGACTAACAACAGACATTATTAGCAGGTCATAATCAACTGCATATGCTAAAAATTCATACTGTTGATTTCTGGTAAGCTTTGCTTTGTTTTTTAACTTAAACCAAATATTTCTAGTGCTTTTATAATCGATAGATTTATCGTAATCTATTTCTGGTCTAAATTCAAATGCAAAGGGATGACGCGATAATAAATATCTTTTTATTTGATCAGGGATTACTTTTGTTTTCCTCAAAAGGTCGCTGTCTGGTATAAGATTTTCAGGGTTATGTGATGCTGGGGACTTTTCATATTGGCTCAACCCTATTTCATCAACTTGAAATGATGCACTGAGCACAAAAATTGCTTTCCCTTTTTGGTAAGCTGTAACTCTTCTTGTATTAAAACTTTTACCATCCCTCAAATTTTCAACTTTAAACTCAATTGGAACCTTTATATCTCCTGCCAAAATAAAATACCCATGAAGAGAGTGAACATGCCTATCACTCACAATTGTTTGATTTGCAGCATGTAAGGATTGTGCCAAAACCTGACCT
>CENJ01145536.1_pt1 | contig 17835 bp, 19 predicted proteins | sample 356161 | NCBI WGS metagenome assembly CENJ01 (sample SAMEA2619531, study PRJEB7988) | marine metagenome | biome: marine biome (ENVO:00000447); feature: surface water layer (ENVO:00002042); material: "saline water (ENVO:00002010), including plankton (ENVO:xxxxxxxx)" | depth 5 m
GATGATCTGGCTGCGCCTGACCGGGCACCGCATAATGGCGCATCGCTGGCGCGGCAGAGCTGGCGAGATCGATATTGTCGCGCGGCGCCGGCGGGTGATCATCTTCTGCGAGGTGAAATTCCGCCGCCACCCCGATGAAAGCGGCATTCCCTCACCACAGCAGCGGCGCCGGATCTGCCGCGCCGCGGAAGAATTCGCATCCCGGCAACGCCTGCCAGGCAGTGCCGAATGGCGGTTCGACCTTGTCCAGATTTCGCCACCTTTACGTGCCAGATTATGGCCTGTTCGCCATCTGAAGGACGCGTGGCGGTGCGATGCGTGACCAGTGTTGCGGTGCCACCCCTTGACCGTCGATTCGGCAGGCGGCACATTGACCACATATTGTCACCTGTAACATTGCGTCACCTAACAAATTGCGTCACCTGCAAATAACGTCAGTCACCAGCAGCATCACTCACAGATCAGGGAACAGCCCAGAATGTCAGCAGCAAAGTTAGGCGGGACCTTCAGCGCCGCCCCCCGTCTCCGCGCAGGACTTGCCCTGCCGATTGCGATCATCGCCCTTGTCGGCATTGTCACCGCCAGTTGCGCGCCGGCGGTGATTGGCGCCGGCACCGCGGCGGTTGCCGCCTCATCGACCGACAAGGGGCTGTCGACCTCGGTATCGGACAATCTGATCGCGACAAAGCTGAATGACAAATTCATCCAGAATGATTCCAGCCTGTTCATCGATGTCGATGTCTCGGTGAATGACAGCGCCGTGCTGATGACCGGCAAGGTGAAAACACCGGAGGAAAAGATTCTCTCGACAAAGCTTGCTTGGGAAGTGCGCGGCGTCCGCGAGGTGGTGAATGAAATTCAGGTGGTTGACCGCAGCTCGCTGAAGGATGTGGCCAAGGATCTGGCCGCCAGCGCCCAGCTTCGCGGCAAGCTGATCGCCGATTCCGATGTGTCCTCGCTGAATTTCAGCATCGATGTGGTGAATGGCACGGTATATCTGTCGGGCATTGCCGCCGATGCCGAGGAAATGAACCGCGTTGTCGGCCACGCGCGGGAACTCCGTTTCGCCCAGCAGGTGGTCAATTACATCAAGCTTCGCAGCGATCTGCGCGACTAGGAGCCGGCGGTGCCGCTATCCATAGCCCTGCAGATGGACCCGATCGGGTCCATCGACATTTCCGGTGACACATCATTCGCGCTGGCACTCGAGGCACAGACGCGCGGACACACCCTCTGGTATTACACACCGGACAGCCTGTCACTGAATGAAGGCCGGGTGGAGGCTGTTGGGCAGACCCTGACCCTCCGCGACAAGGCAGGTGACCATTTCACCGCCGGCGCTCCGGAACGCCGCCATCTCGACAGCTTCGATGTGATCCTGATGCGTCAGGACCCGCCCTTCGACATGGCCTATATCACGCTGACGCATCTTCTTGAGATGCTGCCGCCCTCGACCATGGTGGTGAACAATCCGGCCGAAGTGCGCAACGCACCTGAAAAGCTGCTGGTGACGATGTTCACCGAACTGATGCCGCCAACCCTGATTTCCCGTGATACCGAAGCCATAAAGGCCTTTCGGGATCATCATCAGGACATCATCGTCAAGCCACTGTTCGGCAATGGCGGTGCCGGGGTGTTCCGCCTCGCACCGGGTGATCAGAATCTGAACGCGCTGCTGGAGATGTTCCTCGCTGTGTCGCGTGAACCGGTGATGGTCCAGCGCTATCTGCCAGAGGTGCGGCAGGGCGACAAACGGGTGATCCTTGTCGATGGTGAGCCTGTCGGCGCGGTCAATCGTGTGCCGTCGGCTGGCGAGGCGCGCTCAAACCTGCATGTTGGCGGTACCGCCGAGGCCACCGAGCTGACGGCGCGCGACCGCGAGATCTGTGCGATCATCGGCCCAGAGCTTCGCAAGCGCGGATTGCTGTTTGTTGGCATCGACGTGATTGGTGATTATCTGACCGAGATCAATGTCACCTCGCCGACCGGCATCCGCGAGATCCAGCGGCTGACCGGAACCAACATCGCGGCGATGACCTGGGACACGATCGAGCGCAAGAAATCCGGTCACGCCAGCAACGGCATGGCGCGATAGCCAAGCGCCTCGGCAAGATGACCACGGTCGATCACCGGCTGCTGCTGCAGATCGGCAATCGTCCTCGCCACCCTCAGGACGCGGTGAAACCCGCGCGCCGAAAGTGACTTTTTCTCGATCGCAAGCTCAAGCAGGGATGTCGCATCCGGGCTGACATCCCGCAGCGGGGTATCGGTCTCATCTTCCGGCGCCGGCAGGCGTTGCGCGGCAAACGCCAATGCGTCGGCAACCCGCCGCGCCACGTCAAGGCTCGCCTCTCCCGGCGTCCGATCGAGAAGAAGCTGACCGCTGACCTCGGGAACCTCGATCACCATGTCGAACCTGTCCAGCATCGGTCCCGACACACGCGCGCAATAGGTGCGTCCACATTCCGGCGCCCGGGTGCAGGCCCGCGCCGGGTCGCCAAGATAGCCGCAGCGGCAGGGATTCATCGCGGCAATCAGCTGGAACCGCGCCGGATAGGTGACGTGATGATTGGCCCGCGCCACCACGACCTGGCCGGTCTCCAGCGGCTGCCGCAGCGCGTCGAGCGCCGGCTTGGCGAATTCGGCAAGCTCATCAAGGAACAGCACCCCGCCATGCGCCAGCGAAATCTCGCCTGGCCGTGCCCGCGCACCGCCGCCGACAAGCGCCGCCATCGAGGCCGAATGGTGCGGGTCACGGAACGGGCGGCTCTGCACCAGCCCGCCGGTGGCAAGCTGGCCGGCGATCGAATGAAGCATCGTCACATCAAGCGCCTCACGCGGTGACAGGGGCGGCAGCAGGCCCGGCAACCTGGCGGCAAGCATCGATTTACCGGCACCTGGCGGCCCGATCATCAGAAGGTTATGACGGCCGGCGGCGGCGATCTCCAACACGCGGCGCGCCGTTTCCTGGCCCCGCAGGTCGGCAAGGTCAGGCGCATCATGTGTCGGCGGCAGCAATTCGGCCCGTGGCGGCGGCAGATGCTGCACGCCGCGAAGATGATTGAGCAGGGCCATCAGATCAGGCGCGGCGACAATCGCCAGATCGCTTGCCCAGGCCGCCTCGGGGCCACTGCCTGCCGGACAGATCAGATCAAGGCCGGCGGCCACCGCCGCCATGGCTGTTGGCAGAACACCCGACACCGGCTCAATGGCACCATGAAGCGACAGCTCGCCAAGCACCATATGACCATCGACAGCGTCACGCGGGATACTGCCGATGGCGACAAGAAGACCAAGCGCGATCGGCAGATCGAAATGCGCACCCTCCTTGACGACATCGGCTGGCGCCAGATTGATCGCGATACGTTTTGGCGGCAACGCAAGGCCGATCGAGGCCAGCGCCGCGCGCACACGCTCCTTGGATTCGGCAACGGCCTTGTCGGCCAGCCCGACAATCGCCATCGATGGCAGGCCGTTCGCCACATGCACCTGAACATCGACCGGAATGGTGTCGATGCCCCGAAAGGCGACGGTCCTGACGCTTGCATGCATGGTGTGTGATCTCATACCAATGGATCAGCCATGATGGCCAGTGGCCAGCACACCTGCAAGTTTATTAGATTTTTCTGATATTTAGCCTGTTATGACGGGGCTACCCGCGATCCACCATACGCCCGACCGGCTCCCCGCCAAGGACATGCATGTGGAGGTGCGGCACTTCCTGATGTCCATTGACGCCGATATTCGAGATCACGCGGAAACCGCTATCCGCAATGCCTGTCACCTCGGCGACATGGGCGATCATACGGGTGAAGGCGGCCTGTTCCTCAGCCGAGGCCCGGACGGCAAAATCCTGCCAGTCGACATAGGCGCCTTTGGGAATCACCAGCACATGAACGGCGCGTGCCGGGTTGATGTCGGCAAAGGCCAGGGTGTGTTCATCCTCGGCAACCTTGTTGCAGGGAATTTCGCCACGCAGGATCTTGGCGAATATGTTCTGGTCGTCATAGGTTGTCTGGTCGTGATGGGCCATCACGTCAGCTCCTTGTGGTAATAGAAACCGGACACATAGTCATTTTCAACGCGGGCATAGTAATCATTCACCGCATAGCGGACAAATCCGCGGGCCTCGAAGGACTGGATGGCACGATCCTGGGTCGACCGGACATCAAGGCTGATCATCGTAAATCCCTTGGATTTTGCCAGCGCCTCGGCCTCGGCGACAATCATCTGGGCCAGACCATGACCACGCGCCCAGGGCGCCACGAAGAATGTCGTCAGCTGACAGGTGAAGGCCTGCGCTTCATTGTTGCGGGGCGGGCTGACGATCTGGCAGGAACCGGCGATCACCTTGTCCAGCCTGGCGACGATAAGGTGTCTTTCCGGGATCATCTGCACACCGCGCCAGTAATCCTCCATCACCGAACGTGGCGGCGGTGTCAGCCAGCCGAAACCACCGCCTGAGCGAATTCCGCCCTCGGCGGCATCGCACAGCTCGTCGATATCGACGCTGCTGAGCCGTGACGGGCTCTCCACCGAAATCCGGGGGACATGTGTGGACAGTTTCTTCGGCGTCATCTGGACCAGCAACCTCGGCAGATGGAGTGAACGGGTGATAGCGGGGCCGTATGCCCCGCCGGCGCTGTGGTAACACAAGTTGGAAACCCACAAAAGCCATCTGTTCTGGCGAGACGCTCCGCTGGTCCTGCCTCACCGGCTCCGTTTTTGAACTTCATCCTGCAACGCAACGATCAGGCGCCGGCATGCCAGCTCATCAAGCGAGCCGATATGCGTCGCCATGAGATTGGCAAGTTCGACGGCGGCAGCGTGCGAGTGACTGGCATCGATTGTGGGTTTCGGGTGCGAGCGGGCGGCAAGCGCCTTCAACTCCTCGGCATCATCCCAGATCAGGCCAAGCCAGACGCATATCTGATCGACAAACGGCGCCGAGGGACGGCCGCGCGCGCCAGTCTCCAGTGCCGAGATATAGGCCTTGGACACGCCAAGCTGGTCCGCCTGCTGTTGCTGGGTCAGGCCGCGGACGGCGCGCAGGGCGCGCATTCTTTCACCAAACGGGGTCATGGCGCCTGGCGACGGCGGCGAAGCAGCACATAAAGGGCGCCGTCACCACCATCGCCGGGGCGGGCCGCCGAAATGGCCAGAACAAACGGCGCCAGCGGCGGCGACTTCAGCCATTGCGGGACAAGGCGGCGCAAAACGCCGTTGCCCTCAACACCCTTGCCGGTGATGACGAGGACGCAGCGCGACCCCTGCCTGACCGCACTGTCAATGAAGCCGGAGAGGCGACGTTCGGCCTGTGCGGCGGTCAGGCCATGAAGATCAAGACGTGACTCAATCGCCATCTGACCCTGGGCGAGGCGGCGGCGTGTCGATTTGTCGATTCCGGCATGCTCGCCGGCGCGAAGATCGACCGGGTCGGGTTTCTTGATTGGAGGCGTGGCCGGGATTGATCTCGCCACCGGCACCGGTCTGGTGCGACGGCGCGGGGCCGGCGGTGATGATTTCGGGCGGGTCGGCGCAGGGGGGTCGGGACGATAGGGTTTCACACCCTCTGTCAGACGTTTCCAGACAGTGGCGTCATCATCGGTGGCATTTTTATCGGCCTGGTTGTCACGATGTTTGGTCATGTCCCCATTCGCCACGATCCGGCCACCTTGACCCGGTGGTCACGACCGGGCCGCCATGACCCCGCCGGGGAATCACTCCCCGTCGGGTGTTTCGGTTTCAGCCAGCTTCCAGTTCGGATCATCAAGCGTCAGGTCACGCTCAAAGGTCCAGATATCGATCAGATCGCGCGTCCCTGTATCCTCATCCTCGATGGTGTTGCCATCATCGTCGGTCAGCAGGCGGGTTTGCGTGCTTTGATACTCAACGGTCACCGAAGCGATGTTGTCAAAGACCTTGGCGTCAATGATTCGCAGGTCGCGAAGCTCATCAAGCGAGATGTTCAGTGTTTCGCCATCGGTTGACCGTTGCTGGATCGACTGTGTGAAGCTCTGCAACAGATCATAGCTCAATAGTCGTTTCAGCTTCGCAACATCACCCTCGGCATAGGAAGACAGAATCATCTCGAACGCGCCAGCGGCGCCATTCAGGAACTGTTTTTCCGAAAATTGCCGGTCGGCTTTCTTCAGCGCGGCAAGCCCGTGGCCGTCACCGGCCTCAGAGCGCCTGCCCGACTCAATGGAAATAACCTCGGCCGAACCGTTATCCAGCGGCTCGCCACGTGATGGCTGCTCGTCATAGCCTGTGCGCTGCCCCAGAACGGAGCGCAGGCGCAGGACCAGAAGGACGGCTATGACAGCGAAAATGATAATATCAATGAAAGGCACGGGATCCCCCAGCGGGATGATTTGGTCTTCTCTGCAAAGCCTCTTACAATGCAGAGTCATAGGATACATATGTTGCCTTGAGAATCCAGCAAGCTGCTGCTGGTAATTTTTTCCTGAATTGGGCGGAATAACAGTGCCAATTGTCTATCTTATCGGGTTTATCCTCTGGATATGGGCCGAAATCGAGGTTTTCGTCGCTCTCGGCAGCGCCACCGGGGTGCTGTTGACTCTGATCGGGATTTTCGTGACCGGAATGATCGGAATCTCGCTTTTGCGATCACAGGGGCGGCGAATCACCGGATCACTGCAGGCGCAGCTGGCCCGTGGTGAGGCACCTGTTGCCTCGCTTGCGGCAGGGGTCTCGGTGCTGGTTGGCGCGGTGCTGATGCTGATTCCGGGCTATCTGACCGATGCCGCCGGGCTGGTGATGTTCCTTCCCGGGATTCGCACCATTGTCGGCGCGCTGATCCTGAAGCGGATTGCTGCGCGTGGCAGTTTCGTGATGGGCGGGCGGATGCCGTTTGGCAATGCGGCGCCTTTTGGCCAGTCCCGGGGTGACCGGCAGCAGCCACATGCGGCAGACAGGGCGGCAGACAGAATGCCTGACGGGGCGACAGACAGACCAGGTGGCGGCGCAGACGACATCATCGAGGGCGATTTCGAGGAGCGTCCAACCCGCACAACACCGATCGACAAGAAGGACTAGTCGCAACAGCCGGATCCGTGCTATCGCGGCGACTGAAACAGGCCAAGAGCAACACAATAACAGGCCCCCAAATATAGGCCCCCAAATATAGGTCCAGAATAACGGGCTCACGATGAAAGAAGGATCAGAGCATGTCGGATAACAGCACCGAGACAGAGATCGAGACAGAGGCTGGTGGCAACGGTCAGGCCGAGACGGCAGGCCGGCAAATCGTCGTTCACGCGCAATATATCAAGGATCTGTCCTTCGAGAACCCGAACGCGCCCGACATTCTGATCGACCCGCCACAGCAGCCCGACGTGCAAATTGGCGTCAATGTCGGCGCGCGCGGGCTGAACAGCGAGCAATATGAGGTGATCCTGTCACTGTCCGCCAACGCCAAGACCGAGGACAAGGCGCTGTTTCTGGCCGAGCTGACCTATGCGGCCATCGTGTCGGCACCGGGCGCGTCGCGCGACGATCTGAACCCGCTGGTCATGATCGAGGCGCCGCGTCTGATGTTCCCCTTCGCGCGCGCCATCATTTCGGACATGACACGCGATGGCGGTTTCATGCCGCTGAGCATCCAGCCGATTGATTTTGTCGCCGTCTACCAGTCCAATATCGAGCGCCAGAAAGAAGCGCTGGCGTCGTCCGAGACTGACGGCGAGGCCTGACAGCAGACTGATCTCACCGGTTCCAGACCGGGTCCTCAAGGCGCGCGAGAAGCGCCCGATGTGCCGCCAGCTCTTCATCACTCGGACCATGCGGCCGGTCGAATTTCGACGGATCACCATTCAATGTGAAGGCCGACGCGGCATTGTCGGCTTCCGGTGCACCGGCGGCGGGTTTGCCGCCATCCGGCTCCAGCGACAGATGTCTCTGCCGCCCGCCAAGAAGCTCTATATACACGGTTGCAAGAAGGTCGGCATCAACCAGCGCGCCATGAAGATCACGGTGGCTGTTGTCGATTTCGAAGCGGCGGCATAACGCATCGAGGCTGGCCTGCGCGCCGGGAAACTTGCGCCTTGCCATGGTCAGCGTGTCAACAGCCCGGTCCACCGGCAGCGCCGCCATGCCAAGACGCGTCAGCTCGGCATTGATAAAGCCCATATCGAACGGGGCATTATGGATCACCAGCTGCGAGCCGCCGATAAATTCCAGAAATCCAGCCACCACATCGGCAAAAACCGGTTTGTCGGACAGGAATTCCTGCGTCAGCCCGTGGATATTGACGGCGCCGGCATCGATTTCACGTTCAGGATTGATATAGATATGGAATTGTTCACCGGTCGGTGTCTGGTTGAACATCTCCAGCGCGCCAATCTCGATGATGCGGTGGCCATCTGACGGGTTGATTCCTGTGGTTTCCGTATCAAGGACGATTTCACGCATCCCGCCTGTCTCCCGTTTTGGTCTCACGCAGCTGCCGCACTGGGCCATCCAGAATGGCCAGAAGCGCCTGCCGCGCCGCGTCAACACCATGGTCGGTCTCGATCACAGCGTCGGCCATGGCGCGTTTTGTGGCAAGCGGCATCTGGCTTTGCAGGATGGCGGCAAGCTTGTCCTCTGTCATGCCGTTGCGGCGCAGTGCCCGCCGTTTCTGTGTGTCAGGATCGACACTGCACAGAATGACGAAATCACACAAAGCCTCACCACCGGTCTCGAACAGCAGCGGGATATCAAGAACGACAAGCGGTACGCCGGTTAGCCTGCTTGTTGCCAGGAACCTGTCGCGCGATGCGGCGACGAGCGGGTGGATAATGGATTCCAGAATTCTTCGGCGCTCCGGGGCGGCGAACACCTCACCGCCAAGACGCTGCCTGTCGACCGACCCGTCCGGCGCCAGAATCTGGCCACCAAAGGCCTCCACCACCTTGCCGGTCGCCACGCCGCCAGGTGCCATCATCTCGTGAACCGCGGCATCGGCGTCATGAACCGGGATATCAAGCTCGCGAAACAGTGCCGCCGTGGTCGATTTTCCCGACGCAATACCGCCTGTCAGGCCGATGATGATCATGAAATGGCATCCCCGGCCGGGTTGGCCGCGGTCAGGCGCAGACCATGTTCACGAAGAAATGCGGTGATCTCGAGAAGCGGCAGCCCAAGGATGGTGTAATGACAGCCACCGATGCGGGTGAAGAGATGCAGGCCGATGGATTCGATCTGGTAACTTCCCGGACTCCACAAGGCCGCCTCGCCAAGATGGTCGAGATAGGTTTCGATCTCGGTCCCCGAAAGCTGGCGCATCACCATCTCATTGACGCCAAGATGGTGCCAGATCCGCACCCCATCACGCATCACCACCGCCGCGGTGTGCAGGCGATGTGTCTGCCCCTGAAGACGCATCAGCTGCTGCGCCGCAGCAGCTTGATCAGCCGGCTTGCCAAGCATCTCGCCATCAATCTCGAGGATCTGGTCAGCGGCAAGGAGAAACTGTCCCGGCGCGGCGGCATCTCGCGACAAGGCGGCCTGTGCCTTCAATTCGGCAAGAATGACCGCAACATCGCCAGGCGCGATCCCCTCTGCGGCGCAGCTGCCACGGATGGCCTGTTCATCTACCGGCGCGGCGCGGACGGCGATCTCAAACCCGGCATTTTCCAGAAGCCGGCGGCGCGTCATGCTGGCCGATGCCAGCAACAATGGCCCGGCTGGCAGCACAACGACAGAACCATCCCCGGTCACGAATTCTGTTCCTGCCAGTTTGTGTGAAGCTGGATGACAGCCGCGGCGGTTTCCTCGACCGAGCGTCTGGTGACATCAATCACCGGCCATTGGTTCTGGGCAAACAGCCGCCGTGCGTTTCGAACTTCCTCGGTGATCCTCTCAAGGTCGGTATAAGTGACATTGCTTTCATCCGATTGCGCGATCTGCCGCGTCTTGCGGACAACACTCAGACGTTTCGGATCGTTGGTCAGACCAACAACAAACAGCTTCAGCCTGTCGATATAGTGGGCCGGAAAGGGAACATCTGGAACCAGCGCATAGTTCGCCACCTTGTATCCCCGATGGGCAAGATACATCGATGTCGGGGTTTTCGACGTCCGCGATACGCCGACAAGCAGGATATCGGCGTCATGAAGTTCGCCCATATTCAGACCGTCATCATGGCGGACAGCGAATTCAACAGCTGCCATACGGTCGAAATAGGCGGTGTCGAGCTGGCGCTGCCCGCCGGGGCGGTTGCGCATCGGCTTGCCGAGGATCCGCCCAAGCAGATCAACAACAGGATCAAGGACCGAGACATGCGGGATGCCGCGCTCGGTACAGCGGCGCTCGAACTCGGTGCGAAGATCCTCATCCACCACACTCATCAACAGGACCCCGGGATTGCGGTCAACACCGGCAAAGACAGCGTCGACATGATTGTGGCTCCGCACGAGCGTCCACACATGTTCGGTTGTCCGCACATTGGAAAACTGAGCGACACAGGCGCGGGTGATCTGATGCACCGTCTCGCCGGTGGAATCAGACACAAGATGGATGTGCAGGGTCGTGTCATTCATGTGGTGAAATTAGGATGTAGGATCAGGGCTGTCACGGGTTTTCACAAATCACGATCATGGCAAGGTGATGCCAGGGTGATGCCAGGGTGGTGCAGAACACGGCCAACAGGCCAAATCCGGCGGTGGTGGCGCGGGACAATATGCTGGGGATTTCATGTGCGCCGGTTCCGGCTTTCTGGGGATGAAACGGACCGGCCAGGGGGCACATGTGAAGAAGTGGCGCTAACGCCAGACACTATCCCCATCCGGACAACATGGATCTGCAGCCATGTAACTAATGGGGATTATCTGAAAACCCCCCACTCAGCCTTGATGGCAGAGCATCACATCTGGTGATGAAACTGGGGATAGGGCGGGGACAAAGCTGCGATGTGAATTTTCCCCAGGCCCTACTTATCCATCAATCCCTTTATATATATCTATCTATTGTATAGAGAGTATCGCCATGACCAATCTCTTCCTCGACACACTATCCGGCACCAGCCAGAAAACGCCGCCACTCTGGCTCATGCGCCAGGCTGGACGCTATCTTCCCGAATACAGACAGGTGCGGGCATCGGAACCGGATTTCATCTCATTCTGTCTGAACCCGGAAAAGGCTGTCGAGGTTACGTTGCAGCCAATCGACAAGTTCGGATTCGATGCGGCCATCATCTTCTCCGATATTCTTCTTGTGCCATGGGCCATGAACAGGAATGTCAGATTTATCCCGGGGCAGGGACCGGTCCTCGACCCGCTCGCCACAATCACTGACATGGACGAGGGCGATCTCGATCAGATTGCCACGAAATTGGCGCCTGTTGCCGAGGCGCTGTCGCTTTGCAGGTCACGATTGCCAGATGACAAGGCGCTGATTGGTTTTGCCGGCGCGCCCTGGACCATCATCACCTATATGCTGGAGGGTCAATCCTCGCGCGATTTCGCCAATGCGCGAAAATGGATGTGGGACAATGACCGGCAGTTTGACGAGCTTCTCGAGATCGTGACAAATGCGACAATTGGGTTTCTCGTGCTCCAGGCACGCGCCGGTGCGGATGCGCTGATGCTGTTTGACAGCTGGGCAAGCGCCGTGCCGGCGGATTTCCGGCAGCGTGTCGTCATTGAACCGGTGCGAAAAATCATTGCGGCTCTCAGGGGCGAGGGCATAAAACAGCCCGTTATCGGATTTCCGAAAGGCATCGGTGAAGGGCTGCTTGCCTATTGTGATCAGACGCCGGTTGATGGTGTCGGGCTTGATCATGGTGTTGATATCGGCTGGGCGGCGGCAAATCTGCCGCGCCATATCACTTTGCAGGGCAATCTTGATCCGCTCAGCCTGATCGCCGGGGGTCCGTCGATGCACCGGGCAATTGATGCCATTCTTGGGGCATTGGCCGACAGACCGCATATTTTCAATCTTGGCCATGGCATAACGCCGGAGACGCCCGAGCCGCATGTCCATGATCTGGTGGCACGGATACGAGGACAGATGTGATGAGTTACGAGATCATCAAGGCGCTTCATGTTATTTCGATCATCGCGTGGATGGCGGGCCTTCTGTATCTGCCGCGCCTCTATGTCTATCATGCCGATACCACCATCGGGTCGGTTCGCGCCGAGACCTTCAAGGTCATGGAGCGCCGCCTGCTGAAGGCGATCATGAATCCGGCGATGATCGCAAGCTTCCTGTTCGGCGTCTGGATGCTTGTTCTCGCACCCGAATTGCTGTTCGAGATCTGGATGCAGGTGAAGGTGGTGTGTGTGTTGGCCATGGCGGGCTGTCATGGTGTGTTCTCCAAAATGCGCCGACAGCTGGAGAATGACGAGCCGCCACGACCGGGCCGTGTCTACAGGATCTGGAACGAGGTGCCGACCGTGCTGATGATCATCATCGTTGTCATGGCTGTGGTGAAACCGCTCTGAAAATTCAGCTTCATTGACATTGCGATTGACGTGCACCGGCAAAATCTGTCATAAATTTTCAACTGACCCTGGCTTTCCCCCAATATTCACGGGCCAACCCGTCGTCCCCGCCGTTACCAGCGTGTCGAGACCATGCACCTTCAGGAACTGAAACAGAAATCGCCTGCCGATCTCCTTGCCTATGCAGAGGAGCTCGAGATCGAGAACGCAAGTACCCTGCGCAAGCAGGATATGATGTTCGCGATCCTCAAGCAGCTTGCCCATAATGACGTCGCCATCTATGGCAGTGGCGTGCTTGAAGTGTTGTCCGACGGGTTCGGATTTCTTCGCGCGCCGGAATCGAATTACCTTCCCGGGCCGGATGACATCTATGTGTCGCCGAGCCAGGTTCGGCGGTTTGGTCTGCGGACCGGCGATACCGTCGAGGGTGAGATTCGCGCGCCAAAGGATGGTGAGCGCTATTTTGCGCTTCTGAAGGTCGAGACGATCAATTTTGAAGAGCCGACAGCCGTCCGGCACCGGATCAATTTTGACAATCTGACGCCGCTCTATCCGGAGAACAAGCTCACTCTCGAGCTGCCTTTCGATCCTGACAAGAAGGACAACACCCCGCGGGTGATTGACCTTGTCTCGCCAATGGGCAAGGGCCAGCGTGGCCTGATCGTGGCACCGCCGCGGACCGGCAAGACGATGATGCTGCAGAGCATCGCCCACGCCATCTCGGAAAATCACCCGGAAGTCTATCTGATCGTTCTGCTGATTGATGAGCGTCCGGAAGAAGTGACCGACATGCAGCGGTCCGTCCGCGGCGAGGTGATTTCATCGACCTTTGATGAACCTGCCGCGCGACATGTTCAAGTCACTGAAATGGTTATAGAAAAAGCAAAGAGACTCGTAGAGCACAAGCGCGATGTCGTGATCCTGCTGGACTCCATCACGCGTCTGGCGCGGGCCTACAACACCGTGGTGCCGTCATCCGGCAAGGTTCTGACCGGCGGTGTCGACGCCAACGCGCTGCAGCGACCAAAGCGTTTCTTCGGTGCGGCGCGGAACATCGAGGAAGGCGGGTCACTGACCATCATCGCGACGGCGCTGATCGAGACCGGCTCGCGGATGGATGAGGTGATCTTTGAGGAATTCAAGGGCACCGGCAACAGCGAGGTCATCCTTGATCGCAAGCTGTCTGACAAGCGCACCTTCCCGGCCATCGACATCACCCGGTCGGGCACCCGTAAGGAAGAGCTTCTTGTCGATAAGGGAACGCTTGCCAAGATGTGGGTTCTGCGCCGCATCCTGATGCAGATGGGCCCGGTCGACGCCATGGAATTCCTGGTCGACAAGCTGAAGCATTCGAAGTCGAACGACGATTTCTTCGAGCAGATGAACAGCTAGACCGGGTTCCAGCTAGGCAAAGGCCCTCTCAAGATCAATCAGCGCCTGCTTGCGGCCCAGATTATCGGGATGCCGCGGCGACAGGCTGCTGCCACCGCCGTAATTTCCCAGCCCCCCACCTCGTTGCACAACGCGGTGGCAGGGATAGATAATCGGTATCGGGTTTGTCGAACAGGCGGTGCCGGCGGCACGCGGGGCCTGCGGCTTGCCGGCGAGGGCCGCGAACGCGCCATAACTCATCGTCGTCCCATAGGGGATCCGCGCCATCGCTGTCAGCCATAACCGTCCGGTTGCGGATTTTCCCGCCGCCAGCAATGGCAGGTCGAATGATCGTCGCTCACCGGCAAGATAGGCGGCAAGCTGGTGGCATGTTTCACGTGAAACATCATCCGGCTTATCGGGTTGCGTAAATCTGTCCTGATCCCAGTCGAGACGTATCAAATGCTGGCCGTCACTGACGGCGCGCATATGTCCGAACTTGCTGTGAAATGTTGTGTGGAACAGCTCTGCCGCCGGGTCTTGCATGTTCATCTCCTTCATCCCCTATATGCTGGCGCCCCTATCGGCATCTGTAGCGGCGCTCATAATGGCGTCGCCGGGACATGATATGAAACTTGATGAAGACGTCCGCCACTGATCAGGCTATATCAGCTTCGAAAGGAAGGCACCATTATCATGCGCGACGACAGCGATACCATCTTTGCGCAGGCGACACCGCCAGGACGCGCCGCCATCGCGGTGATCCGGATCAGCGGGTCGCGCGCCTTTGCTGTGCCGGCACTGTTTGGGTGCGCATTGCCAATGCCGGGTCGGTTCCAGGTGGCGCAGCTTGTCGATTCTGATGGCGGCAAGCTTGATGAGGCGCTGATCCTTGCCATGAAGGGCCCGAAATCGAGCACCGGCGAGGATATTGTCGAAGTTCACGCGCATGGGTCGATGGCGGTGACAGCGGCCATCATGCGGCGGCTTGGCGAGGCGGATGGCTTGCGGCCTGCCGGACCTGGCGAATTCACCCACCGGATGTTTGCCAATGGCAAGATTGACCTTCTTGGTGCCGAGGCGCTTGCCGACCTGATTGATGCCGAGACCGACCGGCAGCGGCTTCAGGCCTGGCGCCAGCGTGACGGCGTCCTGCATCGTCCTGTCGATGGCTGGCGTGAAGCGCTGGTGCGGCTGGCGGCGCAGCTTGAAGCGGTGATCGATTTTGCCGATGAGGAGCTGCCAGCCGATATCGAGGCGCGGATCCATGCCGATACAAGGGCGCTTGCCGATGCCATGGGCGCGGTGCTTGATGATGATCATGAGGGGGAGCGCGTGCGCGCCGGCGTGACGGTCAGTCTTGTCGGCCCGGTGAATGCTGGCAAATCGACCCTTCTGAACCGTCTTGCCGGCCGCGATGTGGCGATCGTGTCATCTCAGGCTGGCACCACCCGCGATATCGTCAGCGTGCGAATCGACCTTGACGGTGTGCCGGTGACGCTTCTCGATACCGCCGGGCTCCGCGACACGGATGATGTGATCGAGGCAGAAGGGGTGCGGCGGGCGCGGAACGCCGCGCGTGAGGCTGACGCGGCGCTTCTTGTCATTGATGCATCGACGCCTGGCTGGCGACACGAGCTTGCGCAATTGCGGGATCTTGCCGGACCAAGCCAGGCTGTGCTGCTGACAAAGCGCGATCGCCTGGACGCTGATGTGGCTGCTGGTGTGACGGCGGAGCTGACCGGGATCACAGGGGCCGGGTGTCTTGTATCACTGGAAAGCGATGAAAATGGTGGTGATCTTGAACATGTTCTGGACCTGCTGCGTGGGATGGTGGTGCCGACGAACCGTCCAGAAACGCAGAGCATCATCACGCGCGCCCGGCATCGCCATGCGCTGGCCCGTGCTGTGGAGGCGCTGCGCGCGGCGGATGAACTCGATCTTGGATCGGCGCCGGAACTGGCGGCCGAGGAATACCGGCGGGCGGCTGACAGCCTTGGCAGGCTGACCGGTCAGGTCGATGTCGAGGAGCTCCTCGACAGCATATTTTCCAGCTTTTGCATTGGAAAATAGCCTAAAAGGGCGCATAAAGCGCCCTGTTATAACTACAGGACAGTCTGATGAGTTGGGACGTGATCATTGTCGGTGGGGGGCATGCTGGCTGCGAAGCCGCCGCGGCAGCCGCCCGCATGGGCGCCTCGGTGGCGCTGGTGACGATGCGCGCTGACAGGATTGGCGAGATGAGCTGCAATCCGGCTATCGGCGGGCTTGGCAAGGGTCATCTCGTGCGCGAGATCGACGCTCTTGACGGCATCATGGCCCGCGCCATCGACGCCTCTGGCATCCAGTTCCGTATGCTCAACCGTTCACGCGGACCGGCCGTCCATGGCCCCAGGGCCCAGGCTGACCGGGCGCTGTACCGCGATGCCGTGCAGCGGCTTGTCGCGGAGGCCGGTGTTGAAGTGATTGAAGCGGCCGTCGGCGATCTGCTGGTCAGGGAGGGTGTTTGCTGCGGTGTTGTTGATGAGGCGGGAGAGGCGCATCACGCCGGCGCGGTTGTGCTGACAACCGGCACCTTCCTTGGCGGGTTGATCCATCTTGGTGAAGAGATGACACCGGCCGGCCGCATTGGCGAGGCACCCTCGAATATGCTGTCATCGCGACTCCGCGCGCTCGATCTGCCGGTTGGCAGGCTGAAGACCGGCACACCGCCGCGCCTTGATGGGCGCAGCATCGACTGGGACCGGCTTGATCGGCAGCCTGCGGATGACCCGCCGGTGCCGTTCTCGACCATGACAGACCGGATCACCGTTCCGCAGATCGAATGCGCCATCACCCGCACCACCGCCGAAACGCATCGGATCATTGCCGCGTCGATCCACCTGTCTGCCGTCTATAGTGGCCAGATCGCCGGCCAAGGGCCGCGTTACTGCCCGTCGATCGAGGATAAGGTCAAACGGTTCGCCGACAAGGAATCGCACCAGATTTTTCTCGAGCCGGAAGGGCTGGAGGATCATTCGGTCTATCCGAACGGCATCTCGACAAGCCTGCCACGCCATGTCCAGGACGATCTTGTTGCCAGCATTCCGGGATTGGAGTCAGCCAGCATCCTGCAATATGGCTATGCCATTGAATATGATTTCATCGATCCGCGGGCGTTGTCCCGGACGCTGGCGCTGAAAGCCATGCCGGGGCTGTTTCTGGCTGGCCAGATCAATGGCACGACAGGCTATGAGGAGGCGGCCGCACAGGGACTTGTCGCCGGTATCAACGCGGCATTGCGAGCGTCGGGTTCGACCGACAGCTTCACCCTCGGGCGGGCGGATTCCTATACAGGTGTGATGATTGACGATCTGATCATGCGCGGCGCCCCCGAACCCTATCGGATGTTCACCTCGCGGGCTGAATATCGGCTGCTGTTGCGGGCCGACAATGCCGATCAGCGTCTGACCGACCGCGGTATCGAAATCGGCTGTGTCGGGTCGGTGCGGCGAGCGGCCTGGCAGGAAAAGCGTGTGGCGCTGGCCAGCGCGCGTGATCTGATCGAGGCGTCCAGCGCACGGCCGAATGAGCTTCGCGCCGCCGGTCTGCCGACACCGCGTGACGGCGCGGTGCGAAGCGCGGCCGACATGCTGGCGCTTGACGATATTGGTTTCGACCGGATACTCGGCCTGTGGCCACAGCTGGCGGCAATCCCTGTCACCCTGCGCCCGCAGATCGAGGCGGATTGCCGCTATGCCGGCTATATCGACCGGCAACAGGCTGATATTGACGCGCTGCGCCGTGATGAAGCCATTTCCATTCCCGCTGATTTCGACTATGCGCAGGTTGGCGGCCTGTCTGCCGAGGCCTGTGATGTGATGATGCGGCTGCGCCCCGAGACAATTGGCCAAGCCAACCGGCTGCCGGGATTGACGCCGGCGGCGGTGGTGGCGGTGCTGCGGCATTTGAATCGCCAGCAGGCGGCCGAGGCAAGGTCGTCGGTGAATGACGCCCCGGAAGCAGACGCCCCGGAAGC
>CENJ01330802.1_pt1 | contig 17827 bp, 13 predicted proteins | sample 356161 | NCBI WGS metagenome assembly CENJ01 (sample SAMEA2619531, study PRJEB7988) | marine metagenome | biome: marine biome (ENVO:00000447); feature: surface water layer (ENVO:00002042); material: "saline water (ENVO:00002010), including plankton (ENVO:xxxxxxxx)" | depth 5 m
AAAAAAAATTTTAAAATTTTCCTATTCTGTTCTTCATGAATTACGAAAAAAAATAGTGAAGAAATTTGAATATATTGGATTGTTGAGTCTTAAAAAGAAGAAAATAAGTAATATTCTTCAATTAGCAAACAACCATACAGTTATATTTGCTAACATGACTTTAACGCCAATTATAAGAATATGTTCAGAGATAATGATCCTATCGTTTATAATAATTTTTTTAGCTTATACTAATTTTTATGCTTTAATGCTTATTGCGATAATATTTTTTGTGGTAACATTAGTTTTTTTTCTGGTCATAAAAAAAAATATAGATAGATCTGCAAAAATTTCTGCAATTTCATCAGAAAAAGTAATTAAATCAATAATTGATTTTATATATGGGTTTAATGAAATTAGAGTATTTAATAAATCAAAATTTTTTTTAAAAAGGTTTGAAAAAAATTCATTAGATTTTACTCGAGAGGGTGCGTACTACTCATCTGTACAATTGATACCGAGATACCTATTGGAAACATCACTAATAGCGTATATTTGTCTTTTTATCCTTTTAGGACATTTTCTTAATATTGCTCCATCAAGTTTAATATATGACATTTCAATTTTTTTTGCTGCTTCAATTAGAGTTTTACCATCTTTAAATCAGATTATAGGTAATACAAATCATATTAGGTACTCTAGAAAACATCTTAATGATTTATTTAATGAAATTTCAAAAGATAAAGATAATTTTGTGAAAGAAAATTTATCAATAACTAATAATTTATTAAATGATTTTTCTACACTAGAATTTAAAAATGTATCTTTTAAGTATAATAATGATGATAAATTTGTGATTAATAATTTAAGTTTTGTAATCACAAAGGGACAAACAATTGGAATCTCAGGAAGAAGTGGTTCTGGTAAAACAACTCTAATAAATCTAATTATGGGCTTATTGAAACCAACGAGTGGTCATATTTTAATTAATGGAGTAAATATTATAGACATTGAAAACGAATGGCACAAAAGAATATCTTATATTCCGCAAAACTTTTATTTATTTGATTCTTCAATTAAAGATAATGTAACTCTTTTTGAAAATAATAATGAAATAAAAACAAACAAACTCGACAAAGCATTTACAAATTCTAATATTTATGATTTTATTAAATCTCTTCCAAATAAAGAAGATACGGAAGTTGGAGATAATGCCACAAAACTATCGGGTGGACAAAAACAAAGATTAGCAATAGCAAGATCCCTTTATTTTGACAGGCAAGTTATTATAATTGACGAAGGAACTTCTTCATTGGATCTAGAAAATGAAAAATATATTATTTCATCATTAAAATCTTTAAAAAACAAAACGAAGATTATTATTTCTCACAGTCTAGAGTATAAAGATTTGTTTGATAACGTAATTAATTTTTAAGAAAATAATGATTATAAAAAAAAATAAAGTTATATTATTTATACAGGCAAGAATGTCTTCAAATAGATTAAAGGGTAAAGTTTTAAAGAAAATTAATCGTATAACAATACTAGAGCATGTATTTAAAAGAGTAAGTAACGTCTTCAATAAAAAAGATATTGTAATTTTGACATCAAAAGAAACAGATGATGATAAAATTTATGATTTATGTATAAAAAAAAATTTCAATATATTCAGAGGAAATTTAGATAATGTAGGAATTAGATATAATCAAGCATTAAAAACTTATAAATGTAATTTTTTTTTTAGAGTTACGGGAGATAGTCCGTTATTAGATAGTAACTCAATTAAATTATTTTTAGAAACATTTTACAAAAATACTAAAATTGATCTTATTTCTAACGTTGTTAACAGAACTTTCCCTAAAGGACAATCTTTAGAAATGATTAATGCAGATACTTTTACAAAAAATATAAAAATTTTTTCAAAATATAACGAGAATTTTACACAACCTTTTTATAAAAAAAATAACTTTAGGATAATAAGTATTGAAAATCGTTTAAATTTATCAAAATACAATTTATCTGTTGATACTGTTAATGATTTAGTTAGAATAAGAAAAATTTTTTATAAATTTAAAGATATTGACCAGTATAATTTTAATTCATTTATCAAGTAAATCATAATGTTGAATGTTGGAATTATTGGATTAGGTGTTGGTTATCATCATTATAGGGCATTTAAAAAAAATAAAAATTGTAAAGTATTAGCTATATGTGAATTTGATAAAAAAAAATTTTTAAATTTAAATGAACCTAAAATTAAATTTTATAAAAAGGCAATTGATCTCATATTAGATCAAAATATAGATATAGTTTCTATAGCCTCATACGATCATTATCATTATGAACAAATACTTTTATCACTCAAAAATAACAAACATGTATTTGTAGAAAAACCTCTTTGTTTAAATTCTAAACAATTAGAGAAAATAAATAACCTTGTAAAATCAAATAAAAAATTAATAATTTCTTCAAATTTAAATTTGAGAACTGAAGAAAAATTCCATTTTTTAAAAAAAGAAATCAATAATAAAAAATTAGGAAAAATTTATAACATACAGGCTAGTTATCTATGGGGAAGATCTAATAAGATAGATAATACATGGAGAAACAAAAAAAATAAATATTCTTTCCTTTTAGCTAGTGGTACTCATATAATTGATTTGGTTAATTGGTTAATAGGCTCATGCCCAAAAAGTGTGTATGTAACATCTTCAAACAACACACCAAAGAAGTTCAATTTTAATGATAGCGATTTTTTTAATATTAATTTTAAGTACAAGGATGGTTTGATTGTTAATATCTTTTTAAATGCATTATGCATACATCCACATTTTCACCCTCTAACAGTCTTCGGAACCAAAAAAACTATAATACAAAATTTAGACTCATCTTATAATATTTCTAAGAAAAAAGATAAATATATTATAAACAAAGGTAAATTTACAAAATCAAATAAAAAGAAGAAATTAATGATTGATGAATTTATAAAAAATATAAAATATAAAAAATCAAATAAATTACTTTCTTATCCAGAAATATATTATTTGATGAAAATATGTTTTGCTTGTATAGAATCAATAAAAAAATCCAAAGAAGTAGAGATAGTATTAAATGAAAATTAAATTTGCGAAACCTTTCTTTTCAAATGTGGAAATTGCAAAATTAAATAAAGTTGCAAAGCAAGATATTTTAGTTCACGGCAATGAAGTAAAAAATTTTGAAAAAAACTTTTCTCATTTTACAGATTCTAAATATTCTTTGGCTACTTCATCCTGTACAACAGCATTATTTATGGCTTATAATTTTTATAATCTAAAAAAAAATGATGAAGTAATCGTACCTGCTCAAACTCATGTTGCAACAGTTCAACCAATTGTTTTTTTTGGCGCTAAGCCCGTATTTATAGATTCGAATATTGAAACTGGAAATATAGATGAAAATTTAATTGAAAGTAAAATTAATAAAAAAACAAAAGGTATATCAATAGTACATTTTTTGGGATATCCAGCAAATATATCAAAAATAAAAAAAATTTGTAAAAAATATAAACTTTTTTTAATTGAAGATTGCGCCCTAGCTTTAGGGGCGAAATATAAAAATCAACATGTTGGAACATTTGGTGATTTTGGATGTTTTTCTTTTTACCCTGTTAAACACATTACTACTTCAGAAGGCGGCATGCTTTTAACACAAAATGACTCCAAAAATATATATGCAAAAAATTTTAGAGCTCTTGGAGTAAATCGAGAATTTCATAGTAGAAAAATACCTGGGCAATACGACGTTAAGTCTATGGGTCTCAATTTTAGATTAAATGAATTTTCTTCAGCAATTGGTAACGTGCAGTTAAAAAAAATTAACAATATTTTAAATTTAAGGAAAAAAAATTTTAATTATTTGTATGAAAAAATTAAAAAGCTAAATAAATTTAAATTATTTAATTACGAAAAAGATTACACAAATTCTTTTTATTGTCTTTCAATCATATTGCCCAAAACGATATCAAGAATAAATTTAATTAAATATTTGAATTCAAATAATATTCAAACAAGTATATATTATCCTTCAATTATACCAAATTTTACTTATTATAAAAAGATGTTCAATATAGACCACAAGTTGTATCCTAATGCTCATGAGATAAGCTCTAGAAGTATTGCATTGCCAGTCGGACCACATTTAAACTTAAAAGATATGGAATATATTTATAATACAATAAAAAAATATTTTAATTAGTTATGGGTAAAAAAGTAATATTGTTTGGTGGTGCTGGTTTTATTGGTCATAATTCGGCTTTAAAATTAAACGACTTAGGCTTTGATGTAACTGTTGTGGACAGTCTGCAAATTAATAATATTTATTATTTTGAATCTTTAAATGATAAAAAAAATAATAGTATTTATATTAATATGCTTGAAGAAAGAAGGAGCCTGATAAAAGACTCAAAAATTAATTTTATAATTCAAGATTTAAGAGATTATCATGCTGTGGCAAAAATCATTACAAACATAAAACCAAATATTGTTGTTCAATTAGCTGCTGTAGCACACGCTAACAAATCAAATAAAGATCCTTATTCAACATTTGATCATAGTTTTAGAACTCTGGAAAATGCTTTAGATGCCTCAAAAAATAATATTGATCATTTTATTTATTTTTCTTCAAGTATGGTTTATGGCAATTTTGAAAATCCTATTGTTGATGAAACTTCAAATTGTGAACCTTTAGGAATTTATGCGGCATTAAAATACGGGGGAGAAAAATTAGTTGTTTCCTATAATCAGGTATTTGGATTGCCATATACAATTATTAGACCTTCAGCACTTTATGGAGAAAGATGTGTAAGTGGTAGAGTAATACAAAATTTTCTTGAGAAAGCTTTTAATAATGAAGTTTTAGAAGTGCAAGGTGACGGCGAAGATAAATTAGATTTTACTTATATTGATGATTTAGTTGATGGTATAACTAAGGTTGTATGCACTGATAAACCTAAGAACGAAGTTTATAATATAACTTATGGTAGCTCAAGATCTATAAATGATGTTTGCAAAATTTTAAAAGAATTATTTCCAAATATAGAAATAGTAAATAAAAAAAGAGACAAATTAATGCCATTTAGAGGGACTTTATCAATTCAAAAAATAAGTAATGATTTAGGATTTAAACCAAAATATCCAATTGAAAAAGGTATTCCTAAATATTATTCTTGGTATAAGAATATCTTTAGCAAATAGGTAAAATTAGATTATTTTTGTATGTGTGGTATTGCGGGTTACATCGGTCCTAAGTTTATAGACGATAAAACAATTTATGCTTGTTTAAATACAATGAATAACAGAGGGCCTGATAATGCAAGCTTCTATAAAGGAAAATTTGGTAAAAATAATATTTACTTGTTGCATACACGACTTTCAATAATTGACTTAAATAAAAAATCTAATCAACCTTTAAAAAATAAAAATGGTGTTTTAATTTATAATGGCGAAATTTATAATTATAAACAATTAAAAAATACAATAAATAATTATTCAGATAAAAGTATTTTAAATAGTGATACTTTATTTCTTCATAATTTTTTATCTAATTCAAAGAATTTAAAATCAGATTTAAATAAACTTGACGGAATGTGGGCTTTTGCTTTTTTTAATAAAAATTTAAATAAATTTATTTTATCAAGAGATAGATTTGGAGAAAAACCATTATATATTTTAAAAAGATTTAATGAAATTTATTTTAGTTCTGAAATAAAACAAATATTTGCTTTACAAAATATAAAAGAAAAAATTAATTTTGATACTATTAATAATTATTTAGTTTATGGATATAAGAGTCTATTCAAAAAAAATGAAACTTTTTTTCATAATATAAAAAGAGTCACCCCTGGGACTTATTTAACAGTTAATAAAAATTTAAATATAAATGAAAATAATTTCTGGAATTTAAGTAAAATTCAACAATCGAATAAAATAAATTTCAATATTAATCTTAAAAATTTAAAAAAAACATTTATTGAAACAGTTGAATCAAGATTAATTTCAGACGTTCCAATTTGCTTTTCTTTATCAGGTGGAATAGATTCTAATGCAATTGTATCTGTTGCTAAAAAAGAACTAGGTATTAATCCAGAGACATTTTCTATAATAAATAGTGATGCTAGATATGATGAAGAAAAAATGATTGATTTGTCTGTAAATCATTTAAAAATAAAAAATAATAAAGTAAAATTAAGGAAAAAAAACTTTTTGAATAATCTTAAAGATCTAATTAATTACCATGACAAACCTCTTTCAACAATTTCTTTTTATTTGCAATCACAGCTTTATAAGGAAGTTAGAAAAAAAAATTTTAAGGTTATACTTAATGGGGTTGCAGCTGATGAAATATTTACTGGATATTACGATCACCATTTAGCCTTTTTATCTGTGATTAAGAAAAAAAAAGAATTATTTAGTACTGAAATAAAACATTGGTCAAATAATATAAAACCCTATGTTAGAAATCCATTTTTAAATAATTTTAATTATTTTATTGATAATAAGAATAGTAGAGATCATATTTATTTGAATTCAGAAATTTTTTCAAAATTTATAAAAAATTTTAATATTAAAAAATTTACTGAAAAAAAATTATCAAATGATTTATTAAGAAATAGAATGATGAATGAACTTCTTTATGAGACCACTCCTACCATCCTAGATGAAGATGACTTAAATTCGATGCAGTATTCAATTGAAAATAGGTCACCTTTTTTAGCAAAAGATCTTGTTGAAAAAATATATAAAATTCCTTCAAGTTATCTAATTAAAAACGGATTTACAAAATTTTTACTTAGAAAAATAATCGAGGATTATTTGCCTAATGATTTAGTTTATAGTCATAAAAAAGTTGGATTTAATACATCTTTGTTAGATTTAATTAATTTTAATGATAGTAAAACAATGAAATTTTTATTGTCTGAAAGTCCTGTATTTGAAATTATTAATAAAGATAAAATAAAAAATTTATTAAATAAGAAATTTCTAAAAAATAGTGAAAGCAAATTTATGTTTAATTTTATTAATACTAAAATATTTTTAGAAAATCATTAATGGCTAGATTTTTTTTTATTAAGCATAAAAATTCAGATGAGTTCAAGATATTAAATCTTAAAAAGAAGATTAATTCTTCAAGAAAATCAAAAATATTTCAAATCCACAAGACTGTGAATAAAATTTTTTCATACATTCTTTCAGACAATATTGAAGATAGCAGTAAACTATTTGAAGATGAGCATTATTTATGTATTATAGATGGTTCTCCTCATTATGGAAAAAAATTATATTCTTCTAAAGATTTTCTAACATCTTATTTAAATAAAACTTTTAAAAATTTTTTAAAAAATATTAATGGTGGCTATGTAGGATTTATATTTAATAAAAAGAAAAAAGAAACTATTTCTTTTAGAGATAGGTTTGGCTTAAAACCAATTTATTACTATAATAAAAATGATATATTAGTTTTATCATCTCAATCTGATTATATTAATACTTATTTTAACAATGAAATAGATCTAAATTATAATTATATTTATAGATATGCGTACTCAAACTACAAATCAATTTATGGAAGAGAAGAAACAATGTTTAAAGATGTTAAAATGCAAAAGATTTCATCTATTTATGCCTTTAAAAATAAAAATCTTTTCAAATCTATATATTGGGATTTAGATCCTACAAAAAAAATCTCTACAAATACACTAGATCAACATTCAAATAAAATTATACAAATTTTTAAAGATATGATCTTTGACTATGAGTCACTTAATAAAGATAAAATTTCAGCAGTTGCTCTTAGTGGTGGTATGGACTCAGGTCTTATCTCTGGCTTATTAAATAAATATTTTAAAAAACCTAATGCAGTGTCTTTGACTTATTTAGAAGATTCTGAATTTAATGAAGAAAAACTTATTAAAGAGAGTGTTAAAAAGAATATTGATAAATGGGATAATTTTAAACTACAACCATCTCATTTACTAAAAGATCTTAATTCTAATTTTTATGAACATTATGATGCTCCATTAGCTACAATTAGCATATATGGCTATAATTATTTATTTAAATCCGCAAGCTTATTAGGCTATGATCTACTCTATACTGGATCAGGTGGAGATTACATTCAGTCTGGCAATTATACTAACTACTGGTATTATCTTGCAGATTTATATTTTAATAAAGATAAGTTATTTGAAAGGGAGCTTAATTTTTGGATTAAATATCATTCTACAAGTGAATACCCAAAATCTTTTGATATATTTAAAAAGGAAATTATCAAAAAAGTTAATTTAAATAAATATGGTAAGTTAGCTGAGCAAAATTTAGTTTTTGATCAATCCATATTAAACAAAAACGCTATAAAAAATTCAACGTTTTTAAATTCAAAAGTTGTTAAAAATTATGGCTCATATTTAAGATCTTTCATGATGCAAGAGTATGTTTATGACGCTGTAGCTCCTGGTGTTGAAGCTGAAGATACAATGGAATGGATAAATAATATTTCTCTTCAATCACCATTTTTTGATAAAGAAATTGCAGAATTTGGATGGATATTACCCAGCCATCTTAAAATTACAAATGGTGTAAATAAGTCTTTATATAGAAAAGTTTTTACAGATATACTGCCTAGCAAAATAATCAATAGAACAGCTAAGAGTGGTTTTAATGCACCTTTTGATCAATGGGTAAGAAAAGAATTAAAAGATTTTCTTATGGATATTTTTAAATCACAATTATTTAAAAATCGATCGATTTATAATTATAAGCAATTCATGCAATTAGTAGATGACCATATGACTAATAAAAGTAATCATATGATGCTTTTGTGGCAAGCTTTAAATCTTGAATTATGGTTAAGAGATAAAAATAGATAAAGTTGAATTATTAATAATTATGTATTATAAATATTTTGCTACTATTTAATTAGCTCATGTTAAAATTATCAAAATATGTTTTTTAGAAAAAAATTATCAAAATCCCATTTAAAATCATTTGAAGATGATGGTTTTGTTATTCTAAAAAAGATTATTAAAACTTCAGTTATTAATCAAATGATAACAGAAATTGAAGATGTTACTTATGATCAACTAAAAAAAAATAATTTAAATAATCGTAAAAGAAGTTTTAAAAATTTGATTAAACACGCATTTAAAAATAAGCAAAGTCAAATCCGTTTTTTTTTATACCATAGGCTAAGATCAATACCGACATTACAAAGTCTGTGCTTTTCAAATGATTTAACAAAAATTTTAAAAAAATTTGGACAAGAAATTCCAGCTTGTGTTCAAAAACCCACAATAAGATTTGATTTTTCTGAAGAAAATAAACATAAATTAAACGCCCATCAAGATATCAGGGCTATTCTTTGCTCAAAATGTATTACAGTATGGATACCAATTACAAGTGTGAATCAAAAAAATGGTACCATTAAACTATATAAAAAAAGCCATAATCATGGTTTATTAGATCATGTTTTGGATAGAAATAATCAAGTTGTAATTAAAAATCTTAATAAATTAGATAAATTTAATACAGAAACAGTTCAAGCAGACCCCGGTGATATGATTATTATGAATTCTTTTTGTCTTCATTCTTCTGTTAAAGGCCAGAATAATACTCTGAAACTAAATATTCAGGCATTTTATAATGATTTAAAAGAAATAAATATGCATGATAAATTTTACAAGCTTAAAAATATTCCAGATGCAGGTAAAAAAACTATGTATGACGAATACAAATAAATTTTATGTTAACTTGTAACACTTGTGAATCTTCGAATTTAGAAAAATTATTTGATAATAGCATTAAATCAACTTCAAGACTAAAAAAAGTACCACATAAAGTAAATATATGCAAAGATTGCGGCCAAGTTTTCTTAGATTATTCTTCTTTGTCTCAAAAAAATTTAGAAGATTATTATAAAATAAATAATCCTTTTGAAAAAGTTGAAGAATTAAATTCAGGTCATCAAAATATGAGATCTGAACAAGTTAATTTTGTATTAGATAATATTAATAAAGATTATAAAAATTTTAAATTTTTAGATATTGGTTGCGGTTCTGGATATTATTTAAAACTGTTAAAAAATAAAGGTCTTTATTGCGAAGGTATTGAAAGATCTAATATGATGTGTGATATGATTAATAAGCATTATGATATTAAATGTACAAATACAAGTTTTGAAGAACTTAATTTAGAAAATAAGTTTGATGTAGTATCAATAATTACAGTCCTTGAACACTTACATAACCCAAAAAAATGTTTATTAAAAATAAATGATTTAATTAATTCAGACGGATATTTATTTATTGAAGTTCCAGATACGCAATTTCCAAGGTCTGATATTCTACCAGACTATTTAGCATTTGAGCATTTACATCACTGGACTAAAATATCATTAGGAAATTTGCTTAAGTTATGTGGTTTTGAAATTGTTTATTATGAACAAAAAAGAAATAATGACGATTCAGGTAATCCAGAAAATGTATTAAAAATTCTTGCAAAGAAAAATAATACCTTGAACAAAGAAATTACTAATGATTACTATTTACAATCAAAAAATTTAATAAACTTTAGAAATAATCATAAGAAATATATTCGCAGCTTTAAACCTAAAATCCAAAAAATATTGAATAAATTAAAAAATAATAAATTAAATATTTATTGTGCTGGATTACATACAAGTACACTTTTGTCTATATTCCCTGAGATTAATAATAAAATCTTAAATATTTATGATAGTGATAAAAATTTAAAAAATACACAAATACAAAACATACCAATCAAACTTTCTGATAGTATTTCTGAAAAAGAAAATAAATACTTTCTTATGTCAACTACAAATCATGAACATACTATTTATGATTTTTTAAAATCAATTAATAAAGACTTTGTTGTTTTCGGATTATACAACGATTTTGACTAAAAAATGTGTGGTTATTTTTCTACTTTTTTTAAATCAATTAAATTAGATGCTGATACAAATGCAAAATGTATTAATTCATTAAAATTGTTACATCATAGAGGGCCAGATGATGTTAAATTCGTGAATCATTTTAATAATTTTCTTGGGTTTTGTCGTTTATCAATAATTGATGAAAATACAGGAAGCCAACCTATGTTTAATCATGATCAATCTAAGGCTATTTTATTTAATGGAGAAATATTTAATTATCAGGAGTTAAGAGATCTTTTAATAGCTAAAAACATTAAGCTAAATACTAATTCTGATACTGAAGTTATTTTATATCTTTATGAAATTTATGGTGACAAATTATATAATTATTTAAGAGGAATGTTTTCATTTATAATTTATAATTTTGAAAATAATGAAATATATGGAGCTAGAGATAGATTTGGAATTAAGCCAATGTATTATTATGAAAGTAGCGATGGTAATTTTCTTTTTTCTTCTGAGCCCAAAGCTATAAGGAATTTTTTTAACCAAGATACAGTGTTTAATAAAGATAAACTAAGTGAATTTATTGTTTTTGGATATTCGGCAGATAATAGAAGTTTTTACAATAAAATAAATGTCATAAAACCAGGACATAGTTTCAAAGTTAAAAATAATGAAATTAAAATCTATAAAGAATGGGAACCTTTTGGAAACCATTTAGAACAAATAGATATTAGTGAGAAAGAAGCTATAAATAAACTAGATGAACTATTTGATGAAACTGTAAAACTTTGGCTAACTGCAGATGTGCCTGTCGCTTCGTTAATGAGTGGAGGTATAGATTCAGCATCAGTAACAAATTGTGCTAGAAATTACAATGACATAAAGAGTTTTAGCGTTATATTTCCCAATGATCAGGATATTAATGAACAAGAAAATATTGAAAAAATAATTAATTCTAAAAATTACAAAAATTCAGAATTATTAAGTTTTACAGATGAATTAGTATATGAAAGTTTAAATGATGTTATAAAATTATTCGATGCACCAGTTAATGACCCAAATAACATGACTCTATATGCACTTTGTAAAAAAATTAAAAAAGATTATAAGTTTAAGGTAGTTTTATGTGGTGAGGGTGCAGATGAACTGTTAGCCGGATATAATCGTCACTTTGACTTTTTTCAACATATAACTAAAACAAATAATTTAAATGATTTAATTTTAGGAAATAATTATTTATCTGTCAAAAGACTAAAATCAATTGACTGGAATTTAAGTTTAAATTTTCCTGAAAGAAATAACATTCTTAATAGTTTAAATTCTAAAAATTATTTAAATAAGGTTCTTGAGTATGATCAAAAAACTTTTCTTCAATCCAGACTTTATTGTCAAGATATAATGGGAATGGCTAATAGCATTGAAATAAGAACACCTTTTTTAGAGCATAAATTAGCTGAATTTATTAATTCTCTTCCTGTTAAATTCAAACATAACGGTATTTATACAAAATACCTATTAAGGGTGATTTCTAAGAAATATTTACCAGAAAGTGTCTCATGGGATAAGAAAAAAGTAGCGCTAAATATACCTTATTCAAAACTTTTAAAAAATGGATCATTAAAAAATTTATTTTTAGAAAATATCAACAAAAATTCTATTATATCTAATTTTTGTAATATTGAAAAATTATTAGATTTATTCAGAGTTCATTCTCCAGGTCATTCATCAAATGATCATAGCAATACTTTATGGAGGCTTTTAGCATTAGAAATGTGGTTAAAATCAACTTAAAATGAAACTTTATACTAATCTCGATGATTTAAAAAATTATGATTTTAATACAGATTATGATTTTGTAGTGATTGGATCTGGTCCTGCAGGGTTAGTTCTCTCAATTGAATTAGCAAAAAATAAAGATAGTAAAATTCTATTAATAGAAGGCGGTTTAATTTCTAGAAATGATTTTAATCAAAATAATCTTTATTCAGGAGATGATATAGGTCGCTATGCTAGAAATAATCCAAAAGATCATTTGACTTATGATAGATTAAGAATGATTGGAGGTTCATCTAATATTTGGGGAGGACAAACACGCAAACTTGATAAAATTGATTTTTTAAAACGAGATTGGATTAATCAAAGTGGTTGGCCTATTGAATATAATGAGCTAGATACTTTTTATGAAAGATCTAAGTATTATTTAGATATAGGCAATTTTTCAAATAATATTGATTTACCTCAAGATGAGCTTTTTAATTTATTTGATAAGATTACTTTTCAACATTCAAATACGCCTATGCTATTTAAAAGATTTTCTAAAACGATATTGAAATTAAAAAATCTTGATTTTGTATTTAATGCTAATTTATTTAAATTAAATTATGAAAATGAAGTAGTAACTTCTATTCAAATAATTTCAGATAATAAAAATCTAAAAACTATTAAATCAAAAAAAATTATTTTTGCAATGGGTGGAATTGAAAATGCTAGACAATTGTTACTTCAACTTCCTCAAAATCTAGTTAAAAATTTACCTATTGGTAATTATTTTCAAGGACATTTTTCTAGTCTCATTGGTGATATGAAAATGAATAGAAACAAAATCAAAAAATTTACTGATAACTATTATGAATTAATAAAAAATAATTCATCAAATTATAAGAAAACAACAGCACATTCTTATATGTTAAAAATTGATGATATAGATCAAAGAAAGAATGAAACACTCAATTTTTCATTTATGTTTCTTTATAGTCAGGCCATGATTGCACTAAGGAGACTTCCACTAGCCTTAAGAAATTACAGCTATTTTAAAAATAGATTCAGGTCAGATACTAGATATGTGATAAATGAAGTTTCTAAAATAATAAAATATTATTCTAGTAATAATTTAAAACACAAAATATATTTTGTGATGGAACAAGAGCCTAATTTTAACAGCTACGTTAAATTATCTGAATCTTTGGATTTCTTTGGATTAAGAAAATCACAAATTAATTGGCAATCAACTGAAGTAGATTATAATTCTTTTAAAAATTCACTATTTTTAATTCAACAAAAATTTGGTATTAAAAATGAAGAAATGTTCCCTAAAAACCTATTTGAATTTTGGAAAAATGCACCGTTAGATACGCAATCTCATCACATAGGTACAACTAGAATGGGAAACAATTCTATATATTCTGTAACTGATAAAAATTTAAAGATTCATGATATAAATAATTTATATGTTGCTGGAAGCTCTGTATTTCCAACAGGTGGCGTATCTAATCCAACACTGACAATTGTAGCACTATCTATAAGATTAGCTGATCATCTTAAGAGAATTACAAGTGAATAATTCAATTACTTGTTTTTTCCCAATAGAAACTAAAGTAAGAGATTTGGACTCTAGATTATTAACTGCCCTTGAATTAATTGATAATAACATTAATTGTTTCATTGGCTCAAAAGTTGAAGTTTTTAATAATTTAAAAAATTACTCTGCGCCAATAATTTTTGATAAAGGATTGTCTAATGATGATTTTCTTTATAACGATTTAAACAAAATTGGTGTTCAATTTGTTGTAATGGGTGAGGAAAATGGCTTATTTGATGAAAAAGCATTTTATCCAAATCTAATTAGTCAATATCCTGAAAAAGTTGCCCCTTTTTGTAATGCATCATTTGAGTGGGGAGATATTCAAAAAAAATGGTTAAGCAATTATTTTTATCAAAAATATAAATTGAAAAATTATAATTTTATTACCACAGGTAATCCTAGATTTGATCTATTAAAAGATGAATTTAAGTTTTTTTTTGAAAATAAGACAATTCAACTAAGAAAAAAATATAAAAATTATATTTTAATAAATACTAATTTTACAATTGCAAATGATATTAGAGGTGGGAGTGGATTCATATTTCATAATTCTAAAAAAGGTAATTATTTATTAAATAAATATTTTAAACAATTATTGAATAGCTATATAGAAATGGTTAAATATTTATCAAAAAATATTTCAAATGTTAATATTGTTTTAAGACCACATCCTACAGAAGGTAGGGAAATTTATCTCAATGCTTTTAAAAATTTAAAAAATGTATTTGTTGATGATTGTACAAGAAATGTTCATGAATTAATAATTGCATCTGAATTAATAATTCATCATGATTGTACTACAGCTATTGAAACATATCTTGCAAACAAAAAAATAATTTCATATCAGCCTATTCAAAATGATCTAAAAAAATATTTTGATAAATCTTATCTTCATCAGACTCTCCCCATTAATTTAAGTCATATTGTTGAGAAAAAGGAAGATCTTTTAAATCTTATAAAAAATAAAAATGAAATTACAAAACCTGTTAAAGATAAAAATACAAATATCGAAGGCTGGATTGCAAATTCAAAGCGAAATAAGTTTGCATATATTGAAATTGCTAAATATATAAAAAATAATTGTTCAATTTTCTATAATTATTATCAAAAACAAAAATCTTCAAATTTAAAGTTATTTAATAAATATAATGTTAACTCATTAAACAATAAGATAAAAAGAAATATAAATTTTTTTATTTATTTTGATAGAACATTTACTTCAGGAATGGGAATAAAATTAAAATTAAAATTAATTCTTAGAGATCTAATTATCCCAATTGTATCAAAGTTTTTTACAAAGAAGAAATCAGCAGGTCATAAAAAAATACAAAATATATCTCTGGATGAGATAGAAAAATCTATATCAATATTTAGTACAATTAATAAAGAATATAGCTCAATTAAAGTGAAACAGGTCTGTAAAAATGGATTTTTTATCTATAAGAGTAATAATAAATGAAAGTTGTGATTTTAGCTGGTGGTAAAGGAACAAGAATTTCTGAAGAAACATCGATAATTCCTAAGCCTATGGTCAGAGTTGGTAATAAACCTCTTATCGTACATATTATGGAGCATTACTCATATTTTGGCTTTAATGAATTTATTATTGCTTTGGGTTATAAAGAAGATGTTATAAAAAATTATTTTCTTAATTTTTTTAATTTAAATTCTGACTTTGAGATTAATCTTAGCACAAATAAAATAAAAATTTTAGATAAGCAGAAATTAAATTGGAAAATAAAATTAATTAATACAGGCAATAATTCAAATACTGGTGGGAGATTAATACATTTAAAAAAATTTATTAAAGAAAATGAATTTATGCTTACTTATGGTGATGGTTTAAGTAACGTAAATTTAAAAAAACTTGTTAGCTTTCATAAAAAACATAAAAAACTTGCGACAGTTACAATTGTAAGACCTGAGGCAAGATTTGGATATATTAAGACGAATAAAAATAACAAGGTTACATCTTTTATTGAAAAACCAAGGGTAGATGAAGGTTTCATCAATGGTGGATTTTTTGTATTCAATAAAAAAATTTTAGACTATATTAAAGATGAAAAAACTGTATTAGAAAAAGAACCACTGGAAAGACTAACTAAAGAAAATAATTTATATTCTTATAAGCATACTGATTTTTGGCAATGTATGGATAATATTAGAGATAAAAATTATTTAGAAAGTCTGTCCAATCTGGATCCGGTACCATGGAAAGATTACAAATAATATTTTGAAATATAATATTTTTAAAAATAAAAAAATATTAATAACAGGTCATACTGGCTTCAAAGGATCATGGTTATTAAAATGGCTATCACTATATTCTAAAAACCTATTTGGAATTTCTAAAAATATTCCTACAAATCCATCTATCTTTCAAGATCTAAATTTAAATAAAGTTTTAAAAAAAGATTTTAAAATTGATATAAATAATAAAAAAAAACTTTTTGAAATTATTCAAAGATATAAATTTGATTTTATTTTTCATTTAGCGGCTCAACCATTATTGATTAAATCTTATAATGAACCTTTAGAAACAATTTATACAAATGTAATAGGTACTACAAATATTTTAGAGGCATTGAGAAATTATAAACATAAATGTGCTGTAGTGATTATAACTAGCGATAAATGTTATGAGAACAATGACGAAAATAAGGCTTTTAAAGAAAATAATAGATTAGGTGGTAAAGATATTTATGGTGCGAGTAAAGCTTGTGCTGAAATTATATTTAATTCATATTATAATAGTTTTTACAAAAAATCGAATGTATTATTATCGAGTGTAAGAGCTGGTAATGTTATCGGTGGAGGAGATTGGTCAGAAAATAGAATAGTTCCGGATTTATTTAAATCAGCAATTAGAAATAAAAATATTACAATTAGAAATCCAAAATCAACTCGACCTTGGCAACATGTATTAGAGCCTTTAAATGGTTACTTAAATGTAGCTAATAAACTTTATAAAAAAGAAATAAACAGTGGTGAAAGTTTCAATTTTGGACCTCTTATCCATAATCATGTTAATGTAATAACTTTAATTAATGATTTGGCCTTAAGATTTGAAGAAAAGACAAATAATAAAATTAAGATCAATATAAAGAAAAACAAATTATTTGAAAATAATTTACTTAGACTGAATATAAAAAAATCAAATAAAGTATTAAAATGGAAGCCAATACTAAATTATTCCAAAATGATAAATTTTACAAGTGATTGGTATACTTCATACATTCAGGATAAAAATATTATTTCAATAACAGAAAAACAAATTAAATATTTTGAAACATATGAATAAAGACAAAATATTAAAAAACTATTTTGAAAAAAAAATCAATCCCAAAGGTAATATCTTTAAAATTATTAACAAAGAATCAAAAAATTTCTTTGGATTTGAGGAAATGTATACGTCTTCTATAATAAAAAACTCTATAAAAGGTTGGAAAAAACATAAAAGAAAAACCTCAAATTTAATTGTTATTAAAGGTAAAGTTAGAATATATTATTCCTATGATGAAATTCCAACTTTTAACAAAAGTATTATTTTATCAG
>CENJ01173138.1_pt1 | contig 17819 bp, 13 predicted proteins | sample 356161 | NCBI WGS metagenome assembly CENJ01 (sample SAMEA2619531, study PRJEB7988) | marine metagenome | biome: marine biome (ENVO:00000447); feature: surface water layer (ENVO:00002042); material: "saline water (ENVO:00002010), including plankton (ENVO:xxxxxxxx)" | depth 5 m
ACCCTCCCTCTGTCAAAGCTCTTGCACCATATGCAATACGTTGACCTTTTTTCAGTAAGTGTTTGCATAATGGGTGTAATTTAAATTGTTGAAAAATCTCATAAGGGTTCAAATAAGGGTTTTCATAATCCAGACCGATGACATAACCGATGGATACTTTTTGTGCACCATATTGGTATACAAATGATCCACCATAAGTTTTAGGGTCCAATGGCCAGCCAATTGAGTGCCATACTGCTCCAGGACGATGTTGCTTTTTAGGAATATCCCAAACCTCTTTTAAACCAATCGCATAGGTTTGAGGTTGTGCATGTTGATCTAATTTAAATGTTTGTATTAGAGATTTAGTCAATGATCCTCTTGCACCTTCTGCTAAAACAGTTGTCTTAGCATAGAGTGCCATTCCGGGTTGATAATTTTCGCCAGGCTCTCCGAGGGCATTTAATCCCATATCTCCGGTCATGACCCCTTTTAACTGACGCTTTTCGATAATGGGGCGATCTGCACTAAAACCTGGGAAGATCTGTACCCCCAATGATTCTGCATGAGTAGCTAAATATCGAGCAAATTGAGATAAACTAATGATATAATTACCATCATTTCGCATTTGAGGTGGTGTCGGCAATCGAGTCTTGCCTTTTTCAGTGAAATAATAAAATAAATCTTGGGTCACAGGTTCCATCAACGGCTTTTGAGCATCTTGTTGCCATTGAGGAAGTAAGTCATTTAATGCACCTATCTCAAGCACTGCCCCAGAAACTAAATGTCCACCTATTTGGGCTGATTTTTCGATGACACAGACTTCTAAATTAGGCTGTAGTTGTTTCAACCGAATGGCTGTTGATAAACCCGCAGGTCCAGCTCCGATAATTAAAACATCAAAATGTATGGATTCCCTTTCTCCCATATGATTATTATATCACATATTTTAAGACCTCATGCTATAATGGTGATATTGGGGGAAATCATGAAAGTTCTTGTACCTGTCAAACACGTTATTGACTACAATGTGCAAATTCAAATTAAAGACGGCAAAGTGGTCAAAGACCATGTCAAACATGCAATGAATCCTTTTGATGAAATCGCTGTTGAAGCAGCAATACAATTAAAAGAGCAACAACATGTTGATGAAATTCACTGTATTAGTATTGGCTCAACAGACAGTACAGCCACTTTAAGACACGGATTAGCACTGGGTGCTGATACAGCAACTTTGATTGAAACAACGACAACATTAGCACCCCTACATATTGCTCAGGTTTTGAAAACCTACATCGAATTAAACCCAGTTGATTTAGTCATTATGGGTAAACAAGCTATTGATGATGATTCCAACCAAACACCCCAAATGCTTGCAGCCTTACTCAATTGGCCACAAGCCACGTTTGCCTCAAACATCAAAGCAAGTAAAAAGTGCTATGAAATCACCCGCGAAGTAGATGGTGGTTTAGAAACACTCCAAGTTCAACCACCTGCTATTATTTCAACTGATTTAAGACTCAACGAGCCAAGATTTGCAACACTACCGAATATTATGAAAGCAAAATCAAAGCCTTTTAAATCCATACCCATCGCAGATCTTAAATTAACTCTTGACCCTTACTATCAAGATCAAGGTGATGAACATCCACCTCAAAAAAAGGCAGGTAAAGCATTAAAATCTATTGATGCGCTTGCTCAAGCCATTCAGGATTCACTCTCATGAAAGTACTTGTCATTTGTCAACACCATCATGGACAGCTCAACCCATTAAATGCTGCTGTATTGCAAGCTAGTCTAAAATTTCATCAACGTTGTGATGCATTATTGATTGGTCATCAACTTGAACAAGCAATCAAAGATTTAATCCACTACCCGATGATTGAACAAATCATTACTTGTGATCAACCTATTTATGAACATCAATTAGCTGAAAATGTCAGCCAAGTCATTGCTAAAATTGGTGAAGAATATGATGTTATTCTTGCCCTAGGCTCTACTTGGGCGAAAGATATTTTACCAAGAGCTAGTGCATTATTAGGTGTTGCGATGCACAGTGATGTCATTGAAATCAAGAGTAAAGAAATATTTAAACGCCCTGTTTATGCAGGCAACGCCATTAAAACCATTAAAGATCAGCAAAAAAAGAAAGTCATGTCTATTCGCGCGACCGCTTTTGAGAAGGCATCCATCGACACAAAACATACCGCTAAAATAGTCTCTAACTCAACTAACATTTCGTGTCAAAAAACAAAATTCATCCGTTCTGAAACACCAGAATCATCGAGACCAGAACTCACTGCAGCTGATGTTGTTGTTTCGGGTGGACGAGGATTTGGCAGCAAAGAAAACTTTCAAAGACTTGAAAAATTAGCTGATCAATTAGGTGCTGCTATTGGTGCATCACGTGCTGCAGTTGATGCAGGGTATGTCCCCAATGACTATCAAGTGGGTCAAACGGGTAAAATTATTGCTCCTCAATTATATCTTTGTTTTGGTATTTCTGGTGCCATCCAACACTTAGCAGGGATGAAAGACAGTAAAATAATCATTGCAATTAACAAAGATCCTGAAGCGCCGATTTTCAAAGTCGCTGACTATCACTTTGTTGGTGACCTTTTTGAAGTGCTTGACGCGTTAGAGAAACAATTAGTGTTACCAAAATAATAACGCTTGCTTTTTTTCGAATCACTCTGATTTAATTTTAATTATTTAATAAATCCTTAATGTAATTTGGCTAATATAAAATAAGAATGATAAAAAAAATTAAACCATGTTTATACAAAATATCCGGTGACCATCAGGTGGAACGCGAATTTTCTGATGTTGATGCCCCTTGGTATTTACGCATGTGGGTTCTTTTTTTGTTCGACTGGTTTGGGAGTACAAGATGGTTAAACCAACTCTCAAAAAAACAAGCTATTGATCATTGTGTTAAACTTTCCCTTTTACACATTGAGTCAATTGAACAAAACCAACAACTCAAGACCATTTATGATCTACTCATATCATTTGAAGATCATTTTTCCGAACATCCATTTTTAAAATCATTTTGCGCTGCTTTCTTAATGTCTGAGTGTGTCACTTCAGCCTGTTATGAATCATATCTCATATTAACGAATCATGTTGACCAAATCACCCAGAGTACTTTCCATCAAAAAAACCCCCATTTTTGTGACATTAAAGCCAATAGAGCCAATTTTCCATTAGTAGCTCATTTAATTAATCAAGGCCATATACCTCAAAATTTCAAATCTTCCTCACTATTACCAGGATACGATATAGACAGAGAATTGATCAGATTTAATTTTATTTGGTCTATTGAGGTATTCTCATCAAATATTCCGTACCATTTTGGCAGAGAATTAATTCTCCTATTTCTAAAAACCAATGAAGATGATTTGCTGCACCAGTTATTCAAAATATACCCAATGAGTTATGCAGCGTTAAATCATACTTTTGATTGCAATATTAATGGAGAAATGCAGAAACACAATATTTTATCATTATGTATTATTTTTGGAAAATGGGATCTTGTTGGGCAAATTATTTCACATTGTGACCAAAGCACCATGATCGAATTTCCACGTATCAAGATTCCAGTGTTTCTCTTGTATGCTGGTCGATTTGAATCAAGTCGCTTTGATCAAACGACACAGTCTAAGATAAAAACATACATCTCCGAGAATAAATATAAGTTTTATGATCCTCCCAATCAGGGTGATACTTATGTGATACAGGTTAATAAGCATGGCAATGATATAAAAATAGTTAAAATGCCCAAGCTATTCGCTTTATGCTATGATGGCCTGTATGATATTGCATTTCAGCATTTAAAATTAAATTCAAGCATACTTTTTGAACAAGGTTATGATTTATATAGAGGAATACTCCAAAGAACGACTGATCAGAGTACATATACTTTATATCGCTTTAATTATAGACCCTCTAATTGGTTAACCTCAGCACTCAAAATTTTATTAGATTCTTTACTTCAGTTCACAAGTCCAAATTTAGAGCCGAGGATAAATAGCGCTGAACAATTAGCTATTGAGATAATCAAAAACAATACCAAACTAAATATTTATAATTTAAATTGGTTATTAAGTCAGTATGAAATTGAATATAGTTTTAAAAATGCTGCTGAATCTCGTATTTACAAAACCATATTCATGTTTATTGCAGACCAATTAGATACCATCATTTTTGGCAATGATAGCAGCACTGACCCAATATGTTCTCAAGCGGCCTTGGTCGAAATACATAATTTCCTTAATAAGGTCCGTCAATCTCCAAAGGCGCAACAAATGTTAGCTCATTGTGCTCCTATCTTTGCTGCTTTTTATGATCTTAATCCATACTTAGACCTTCCGTTTTGTGACATCACAGAGTACGAAAAACTATGTCGTCATTGGACTGCAGAAACAAAAATTGAAGATGTACACACTTTCCCCCAATTATTTGCACGCATGATGTCATCTGAGCTCAACGATGATACCCATTCGCAATGTGTTTCAAAAACCCAATTAAACAACCAGTATAATCTGGTCTTGTATCAAGTGTTGCGTCATCATAAATGGCAAATTCACTCATCCATCAACCAAATCATTTTATCTAGTAATCATGGATTAAGTCAGACCATAATCACCCATCTACTTCGTTTACCAAAAGAAATAGATCTAACCGGACTGTACGTACACTACTATCACAATCTCTCTCTTTATTGTCAAAATGAGCAAATTGGAAGGCATATTCATGGTTTTCTGTTTAGTGAAGACGCACTAGATCACAAGATCATGAGCCTCTTTAATTATGCAAAAATAAGATCTCACTCAAAAAAATTAATCAGAGATACCGCCAACAATGAGCAAAAGGAATTAGGGTGCCGGTGTTTTTAACAGCGGTTCATACCCTCATTTTAAAATTGTACTAGACTCTTGATGCGAGGAATGCATTGACACCTTCTCCTAACATCATAAATGCCATTGCAACAAGAATGACACCCATCACCTTAGTGACGATACGAACTCCTGAATCTTTCAATATAGACTTAATGTCAGGTGCAAAATATAAAAAAGTGTATATGATCAGCACCAAAATTAAATTTGCGACACTCACCTTTAACTTATCAAACAATGATGGGGCTGCCCTGGAGACAAAGACCATAACCACTGTCATCGCACCAGGACCAGTGATCAGTGGTAATGACATTGGCACCACAGCAATATCAGGTGTTTTATTTTGCTTTGGATCTTGATCAACTTGATGCATACTGGTTTGATTTGATTGCAACATATGAAGACCCATTAATGTAATGATGAGACCTCCGGCTAATTGTAGTGCATAAATTTTAATACCAAATAAATTCAGTATAGAGGCTCCCAAAAAAGTCACCACTAGTAGGATGATAAAACAAGAGAAAGCAGTTTTTCGAGCTATCTGTCTCTGAGTGGTGATAGGTTGATCTCCAACGAGGCCAAGAAATATCCCCACCCCACCAAATGGGTTTGTCATTGCAAACATGGTGGTGAAATACATTACTAAATCTTGATAACCCATAAAAAAATACCTCAGTCAAAAACATCATCATAACTCAAATCATTTGACATTCACAATGATTTGATCTGAATAACACCTCAAGAAAATTTGCTTGACTCAGCGAATGTATGTTAAATGTTATTTCAATTTGAGAAAATGATTAAACTACTCCATGTCTTCGTGTGGGGCCCACCAATGATGATGTTGCTTCTGGGCGTGGGTATTGTTCTAATGATTCGGTTGAGATGTGTGCCTCTCACCCAATTATTTTCATCGTTCAAAGCGTTATCCCGTTCGAATGATCATGGCGACATTACCCCTTTAGAGTCGTTAATGACCATATTGGCTTCAACTGTTGGTATCGGTAACATTGCAGGTATTGCAACAGCAATTGCGATTGGTGGACCGGGCGCATTATTTTGGATGAACTGTGCAGCAATCATTGGTATGGCAACAGCCTATTCTGAGGCTTATTTAGCTGTTAAATACCGTGAAAAATCCCCTAATGGCGAATATATTGGTGGACCTATGTATTATATCCAAAATGGCTTAAAAAAGCCCCTACAAGCTACTTTATTTGCTATTTTTGGTACCATTGCAGGGCTTGGCATAGTCATGGTGCAATCAAATACTGTGGCACAAATTGCGTTTGAGCACTTTTCAATCAATGAACTGCAAAGTGGGCTAATCATGGCAGTCTGTATTGCGATTACAATTATTGGTGGTATTAAGCAAATTGCAAAGGCATCGGCTTACTTAGTCCCATTGATGTCCGCGATCTATATCATCGCGTGTATGATCGGTATTCTCCTGCATGTTCGTGATATTCCAGGTATCATTGCACTCGTCATTCATCATGCCTTTGAACCCACCGCTGCATCAGGAGGTTTTTTGGGTGCATCAATTTTCTTAACCATGCAAATGGGTATTGGGCGAGGCATTTTCTCTAATGAAGCAGGACTGGGCTCAACGCCCATACTACATGCCTGTGCGAAAACAAATAGCCCTCACCAGCAGAGATTAATTGGTGCCTTAGGGCCATGCATTGATACACTCTTGATTTGTAATCTAACAGGGTTGGTCATCTTGTTATCTGGCTTTTGGAATAGTGGTATTAATGGTGCTGAATTAACGGCAAGAAGCATGAGCCAATTACTCCCACTCACCCAACATTGGATTGTGAGCATTTCTGTCATATTATTTGCATTCACATCCATTCTGGGATGGTATGTCTACAGTGAGCGTTGTTTGAGGTTTTTAGCCGGTGAGATGATCATTCGCCCTTACCAATTTTTTTGGATCATTGTCATTCCCATTGGCGCATCGATGGCACTCAATCTTGTTTGGCTGATGGCAGATATTGCTAACGCGTTGATGGCCATTCCAAATTTAATTGCATTATATGCGCTTAGACATCAAATCAATACCTCAGATTAATAACCGCCATCATTTCATGCTAAACACCAGGGTGATCGGCTATTCAAATCAGACCTTCCACTCATTTCACTCTAATGATTCTAATGGCAATACTAGCAAATAATGATCAATTGCGTTAAAATTGTATTTATGGGGGCGCTTGGCTTCGACGTGAATTACAAAACTCGAGGTGCATGTCGAGCTTGCAAAGTAGCTCGTAAAACCAATTGCTCAACATATAGTTGCAAACAAAAAAGCATCTAACGATGCCTTCTTCGCTGAAGACGCAATAGCGGCCTAAGTGAACCACAACAAGTTTGTGCTTGTGCGAATTTAGCGTGGTCATATTACACAAGATCGCATACTTAGAAGCCTAGTCTAAGTGTGTTAAATAAATAGGATCGGTATTTTGCCTTTTGCACATTAAAGGCTCAATATTTAAATCAATCAATGATGCTAAGCATGTAGTACCAACAGCGGCGGATTTGCGGACGCGGGTTCGATTCCCGCCGCCTCCACCATTTTTATTCCTTTGGTTTCCATTGAAGTGACATCTCCCCTTTCATATTGATTAGCTCAAACTGTGATGGTAAATCGACCACATTCAACAATGCACCAAGAGATTCAATTGTTTTAAGGGGCGTGTTGGTTAAAAATCCATCTATTGATAAATCATGGTTGTTATAATCATAGCCTGTGAAAGTTGGTGTTTGGGGTAAGCCCCAATGAAATGACTGTGGAATATTGGCGTGGGTTGTGAGCCAAGACTCAGTATGATTGAAATCACCTGCAAAAATACAAGGCTGATATAAATGCTTTGCTTGAGGTGCAGTCAACCATTGGTCTACTAAGCTATGTCCAACCCCAGGGTGATGCACGGAACCAACCTGAAGATCATAACCCAATAGATGTTTAAAGCGTGCGAATATCCATGGTTTGATGCTGTGATTTTCAAATTCAAGATTACCACACACTGGATCTTCTAAAAGACCAAAATATGATGTGTGATAGCCAATAACAACATAATCTGCTTTATTTTCTTTTTGATGATAAATAAAACGATGATCTGGAAATAACGAAAGTAATCGTTGAGGATCTGTACACTCTTGAAAACACAGAAATGACATTTGACGCATTCGTTTTAACAATTCAGGATGAGCTGATGCTAAATGTTTCATTCGGTTTGAAAACTTCAGGACGCCCTGATCACTCAATATATGATAAGCTAATTCAATACTATGAAATAAGATCATTTTAAAGGTCTTTTGCAACCCATGCTCTTTATTTTTCATTAAATTAAATATGTTTTGTCTATCCTGAATCAGTGCTTTTTTATTATTGCTTAGACAACTTGAAGATTGGTGTACAAAAGCCTTAATCAGCTTTTGATCGATGATCATCGATGTAGGCTCATTCTGACGAATGTAATGTTCAAAGACAAACACACCGAAATCATATAAAAAAGCATATAATCTCAGATCCTGATGAGATGATTGATAAACAGAAAAACAAAGCTCTGACCCTAATAGCTGTGCTTTAATTTCTTGATATTCTGGCAATAAGCACATTAAATAATGTAAATATTGATCAGATAATAAATTCCATGTGATGATATTGATCTCAACTCCTTTGGCTAAGCTGATTGAGCACATAACAGGGATATGATCAGAGACACCTCGAATCATCCGAATGAGTTCCGGAGAAAATACTAATTGATCTTTAAAAGACTTAGACATGTAATCAGACCATTCCAAACTTGATGACTTATTCAGTAAATCACTAATTTATATAGTATAGCACATTGAATTTATTGCTTTTTTTAGGCAAAAATGATATCCTTAGTCTATGACTAAGTCTTTAAGTAACGATGAGTATAAGATCCGCACTCATTTATCTGAGTTTCTTCCATTATGCGGTGTTACTTACTCTCCAACACTCGATCATCACGATGGAAAATTATACACATACATCCACGATATCAGTGGATATATCTTAGATCAAAGTACAATGCTTGAGTTTCCAGCATTCTCACCAAATGTACAACGTTTTCGACATTTTCAATTATTAGTCTTAACTCCGATTATTCATGGCTTACTCACGATTCCTGTTTCTTTATTTCGTATTTTTAAATTAATCCCCATATATTATGCCTTAACGAGTGATGATTTCTCTACATTTAGTTACAGATATTTAAGAAATTTAATCAGACTGGTTGTCCGTCCATTGAACATTTTAATGATGTGCCTATCTAACCTTATTGGTTTAGTCATGCCAATGTATGGCGCAAGAATGTATGGTGCATGGGAAGCACTCGAAGTGGGGGCGCCTATCAATCCTAATGATTATAAGAAAAAACCTTTACATTATCTTTTATTTAACCTTTCTGATATTGGCAGCCCGCATTATTTCCTAGGCATGTGTATGCAACCATGTAAAAAAATAGAAACGAATTTGCTAGCTCAATTGCCTCGTTATACTAAACAATACCCACTTGGCACAAATCCTACAGGATGGTTATTTACTCAGCTTTTAATCCTGAATCTTATTGAACATAATTTGATTGAATTTAATGACAATGATAAAGAAGTTGTAATTTCTCGGCTCGGAAAAACAATACAATATTTAAAAGACATTCATAAATCTGTCTATACCGAGACCGATAATCGTGATGAGCCCTGGCCATGTCAATTAGACAACTCTAGCCCTTTTTTATGGCTTATTCAACAAATTTGTATTGCTTATGTTTTTCCTATCACTTCATTGTCATGTAGAGATTTAAACTATGAACGTTCTTTAAAAGCATCTGAGCAGCCTAACAAAACACTCATCAAGACGCTCTATACACAACTAGAAGACTTAGAACAAAAATCAAATACAAGAACCTGCAGTTTCTAAAAGGATTTCCTCACACGATCTATTAATTGGTGCTATAACTATGTGATGGAGATTTTCACACTAAACCATTTATGGGCTTATCTGACATTAACCATTATGGAAATTATACTTGGTATAGATAATATCGTCTTTATCAGTATCGCCGTCTCAAAAATAAAAAATCCTTCTCTAAAAGAAAGACTAAGAAAAATTGGCTTGTTTCTCGCACTTATTCTACGTCTACTACTCTTATTCTCCATTACATGGGTCATTGGGCTTAAAGCGCCATTATTCTCATTATTTGATTATCAAATTACTGGAAAAGACATTATATTAATCGGTGGCGGTTTGTTTTTACTTGTAAAAGGGACTTTTGAAATCCATGATACCGTCTCTTGTGAGACACACCATACAACCACGGTTATGAGTCAATCTCCGTTTTGGATTGTGCTACAAATTGGCATCATGGATCTGATTTTTTCTCTTGATTCAATTATTACTGCTATCGGTATGTCAAGAAATCTATGGATCATGTCATCAGCAATCATCACTGCCATTATCGTGATGCTTTTATGTGCAAAAAAAATAGGTCAATTTATTGAGCAACATCCATCGATCAAAATACTTGCACTCTCTTTCCTGATCTTAATAGGCGTCATGTTAATTGCAGAAGGATTTGAGGCTAAAATTGACAAGTCCTATATCTATTTTGCAATTGCTTTTTCACTCTGCGTCGAATCGATTAATTTAAAGTATAAAGCCAATGAACAACATCATCATCAAAAAAAATGAAGCCTAACTCTTTTTAATCACTGGCCTATCTTTTTGGCTTTCAATCTCAATACACTCTTGCACAATTTGATCTAATCGATTAGAAAAAAATCCACCTGAAGACGTTTTATTTAATTCTGTCAATTTTTCTACTTTGTTGTCATCATGACTGTCAATAATCTTGATTAATTCATTTATTTTATCCTGCTTTAATTCAAAGTTGCGCCACCCTTTCCAATTATCTTTTATAAGATTAGTAATCTTTTCACGCCATGGCTCTTGAGGATTGTCTTTTCTTAATCTACTGGACACATAGAGACTTAAAATTTCTTTTTGCCTGCCTTGAGGACTCATTGAAGCGATGTCGATCGCATCATTAATGCTTTTTGCTAATGCTTCACTAGACATATCCGATTCATGTGCGTAGGTAAACAACCATTTCTGAAATGCAGAAATCCACGTAGGGTTCTCGAAATCTGATTGTAATAGCTGTTTATTTGCGACTAGATTATCAATCTCTACCAATACACGCGCAATTTTATATGCATCTGTCCGATTAAAGAGATTAATATAATCCTCATTTGTATTGTAATCTTTACGCAGTAGACTCCCTCCTCCCCGTGAAATTGATGAGCGCTCAAAAGTCTCTTCTAAATCGAGAATATAAGTTTCTCCATTTTTGTCGACCATCACGTTAGACATATTTGCATCCATTAAAACCCGCCCTGTTTTTGCATACAACTTAAAACATGCTGAGACCATCATATTGATAATCTCATTCTCTTCACGAACCCCGATAAGATCACTCACCTCCTGACACTGGACAAAAGGTAGTTTGAGATATTGACAACCACCTTGGACTTCGGCCTTTCCAAGCGCTCCGTTGATGCTATTCCATAATCTAGCTGATCTTTCTAATCCCGAGCTGATCTTATCCTTAGAAAGTGCCTTCGGAATTCTTATCACATGTTGATCACCCTGAACCCAAGCAAATACACAATTATTTGTTCCTTGACCAAGATAATCATATTGACTAGCATCTAAATCCAATACCTCTGTTCCGTTTTCATTCAGCTTTTTGATCCTTCCGCTCTGCCTAAAAATTAAAGACGTCGAATCTAAAGCAAATACTTCATCAAATGAACCCGATTCAAGGATGCTAAAAATTTTTGGATTCGTTACTTTGAAGACTAAATCTTTAAAAGTTGAAATCATATCCACATTATGAGATACAATCATTTTTTCCTTATCAAATTTTAGCACTTTCGCGCCTCGTTTAAACTTTTGATTGTTAAATACGACTCTACCCTGATTGACTGAAATCTTAATCCCATTGAGCTCCAATGGATTAGTAAAGGATGTAGGGCATGTAAGTGGACCAAATACACTCTGATGAATCGAAAGTAAAGGTTTGTTTGCTGTTTCTATTGTATAAAAAGGTGATTTGAATTGAATTGTATACATTGTTTATTATTACCTCATGATGGTTTTAGATTAATATAGAGAATCACATTATTGTCGTAAATTGCTTCTCCTCTCTTCTCTAGACATGGATGAAAGTGTATCTGCAAGACCGTTGATATTATCTTTAATTTTAACTAACCTTGATGGTTTTAATTGAGATAATCCGAAAATTGACTTTGGAATAGCTTCCAATGCTTGATTCATTGCTGTTTTTTCATATGTTGGACTGTTGACAATAGTCCACATTGATTGCATCACTTTAAATTTTTTTTCCTTTACTCCCTTAGGGCATGACCCTTTCATAATACATTCCACATCTAACACTGTACACTGCACTTTTTTTGATTGCAGATACTCTGTGAATTCATTTGTTAACAATGTTTTTAACTGATCTTGAGGTGAATCGGATTTGAAAGAATAAACCTCATTACCACTCACTGAAGTTGTGCCTATTTTTGTTAATTCGCGTAGAGCGGCTACTTTTTGGTTTCTCATACATGCCCTGATAAAACCGAGTGTTGGCATCTTCCCTGTCTTCGCTGATAATTCATACATAAACCTTGTGATGACTTGGAATCGCTTAGTATTCTGTTGATTTTGTGGAAATAGAGCGATCCATGGCTGATATACTGTTATAGTGTTGGCTAGGTTTTTATTTGGGCAATTTTTCCAATTAAGATCACACTTTACCTCTTGTAAAAATCTTGCCCGATTTTCTGGATTAGCTTCAGATATCTGCTTACCTAAACTGAGCAACTTCCCTAATACATATTCTACATCCTCAGCTTTCATCTTGTCTTCGGATACCTCCCTATAAGCCAACTTAATCGCTTTCTTATACGCATCGGGTCTCTTTATACACTGCTCGTCAACAAACTGATTCACTACTGTCTGTTGGTCCTTATCATTGTAGAAGTCTAAATAATGTTTGGGGCTAATGACTTCTCCATTTGATTGGAGATCACCTAAATACTTTTCAAAACTTTGTGCCATATTTTTTCTATTTATTGTCGCTTTAATTACTGAAGATCATCTTCAAGTAACTCTAATATCATTATAGCTCATCTCACTATGACTGGTGTACTTTAGAGCCTTCGAATATTTCTTGACTATTTACATCTATGGTCCTTTTAATTAAGGACATCACCATATTTCATAGCATGAATAAAGAATTAGTTATAGGAGGAGAATTTTGTTAATATCTATAGGTAATGGACTGTTGATATGAAACTTAAAATGACTGTTTTTCTTCAATCCCTCATTGTAATCGTGTTTGGCTTGGTCTCAGCTTTTTGTCAGATTAGTTATACTCATATCCTGACACGATTTCTCTCTTTGGATCTCTATGGTGATTTTACTGTGGCATGGAACAGTATACTATTGATTTCCTCCGTCGTTGTGTTTGGATCAGACCTTACGACTCAACGCTTTTTATCTTTTTATCAAATACATCATAATCATCAAAAAAAACACGATCTGATCTATTGGGTATTAACCACTCTACTTCAATCAAGTATGATACTTGCCTGCACTTACATGCTCTTTTGGCTCATCGCCTCTATTTTCCATATCTCATTAATATACCAATTTGATAGCTGGCACCTTGCAATGTTTACGGTCATTTTAGCACCTTTTTATGCCGTTTTTTTGATTGCCAATAGTCTGATTATGGGATATGGATATATACTTTTGGCTACATTTTTAAAAACAGTATTTCTAAACGGCATACAACTGATTGTGATTTACAGCTTTTTCAATCTGGTAGATCTCCATGGTGTCACAGGGTTGTCCTCTTTGATCATGTGTATCCTTGTCACAATCATGCTCATCAATACTCTAATTACCTTGCTCATTCCTAATAATGAAATTTTCCGATCGCTCTTTACTCAACAAGCTCACGATCACCAAGACAAACAATGGCCTTCCCTATCGCGAGGATTTTTTATCAACACCGTCAATTATATGCTTGTTACAACGATGGATCTTTACATTATAGAAGTATTTTGCCCAAAAGAAGGATTAGTAGGACTGTATTCTATTTGTCTCAGCATGATCTCCATTTTATTCATTCTCAATGCTTCTCTTAGCAACCAATTAAGAAACGATATCATGAATATTAAAGACATGAACCAAAAACAATTAAAGCAACTGCAAAAATCATTAGACATATATAATCTCATGAAACTCATCTTATTAATCCTTGCTGTAGGGATTTCATGGTCTTTCAGAGCAGCTATATTTTCATTTTTTCATGTTCAAACCACCTACGCATATCTATTATTGCCGCTGATGTTCTTCAGCTGCTATCTACAAGATGATGCTTATCCATTTGCTTATCTAATGGCCAACGGACAATCTTATTTTGTCGAAAAAACCAGATTCATTGCAACGATAATCATGAGTCTTACTGGCACTATACTTGTTTTTCCATTGAATATTTATGGTGTTGCTCTGGCAACTATGATTGCCCGAATATTCACACGGGTCAAATTCATTAGACGTTACCAATCAATGTGTAAAATACGCTTTTATAGCGTTATATAAACTCTTTTATTATCTAAAGCTATTGTGATATATTATAAAAAAATATGAATGAAACACATCCAAACACCTCACATTTTCCTTGGGAAATCACCACAATACATTTTTTTCATAAAGGAAAAGCACATCATGCTTTAATTGATCTACAGACCTATTACAGCTATACCTATTTAGACGATCAAATGCGACAACATAAATTCATTTGGCTAATATTCACATTACCTCTTCTAGAATTAATACTCATCGTGCCATCTGTGATGACCCTCTTGAAAAAACGACATCAAGTCCATTTAACTTTTCATACTATGATATATCCAATCATGATATTTGGGATGTGGTTTTCTGCATTCTATGGCCTCTTTGATCCTCAACGTGCTATGATTTTATTCAGTCGGTTTGAAGCATCAGCACGCAATGTCCCTCAAAAGCTAGAAGATAGACCTCATCCACATGAACACTTTTTTGGTCGAATTTTAATGAATGAGCCTTTAAAACCATTTTATTTTATTGCCCCATGTTTACAGCCAAGAAAAGTCATTAATCAAGACTGGTTGTATCATTATTCATCTGGGAATCCAACTAACTGCCCAATTTTTAAACACAAATGATCACACTCTATATCAGAGCATTCATGAGCCGATTCGGCACGTAGATCATCTTTTTAATCTGTGATCCATCTAAACGTTGCTGAATCTTCTCATCGGCCATAAAAAGAACCTCTACCTCTGCCTGAGAAAGATGACTGTCTATCTCAATGGTTTTTACTTTTTTGCCATTGATACATAAATTAATACTGACTTGGTGTTCTTTAAGATATTGCTCATCTGCTTTAGGCCATTGAGATAATGCAATACTGTCTGGATGACCTAATGCACTCCAAATCTCTTCCGCCAAATGAGGTGCAAAAGGAGATAGCACCTGGATAAACATAGACCATTCCTTATAAGGCAAGGTAGGCTCTACTTTACATAAATTTAGAAATTGCATCATTTGTGCAACTGCAGTATTAAACTTTAACGCCTCAATATCCTGAGTGACTTTTTGAATCGTCTGATGTAATCCCTTCAACCACGCATCTGATACGGGCGCATCTTTTTGAATACGATCAGCTAATTGGTTGGAAGTTTCATCAATTGATAAACGCCAAACCCGTTGTAAAAAATGATATACACCACGTACACCATTCATTTGCCATGGTTTTGTCATATCTAATGGCCCCATGAACATTTCGTAAAGACGAAGGGCATCCGCACCATATTCATCAACAACTGAATCAGGGTTCACCACATTTAATTTAGATTTTGACATCTTCTCAATCATTGTGTTGACTGGCCGATGATCTAGGCGCGTAAAAAACTGCCCTTGTTCCTCTACCACATCAGATTCATGATAATATTTACCCGCTTGATCTCGGTAACTTTGCGCTAAAATCATGCCTTGATTAAATAACTTTTTAAATGGCTCATCATGAGAAACTAATCCACAGTCAAAAAGAACTTTGTGCCAAAAACGGGCATACAATAAATGTGATACCGCATGCTCTAACCCCCCAATATACAAATCCACCTGTCCCCAGTATGCCTGTGCTTCAAATGAAAATGGCGCTTGGGTGTTTTTAGGATCCATATACCGTAGGTAATACCAACAAGAGCCAGCCCATTGGGGCATCGTATTAGTTTCTCGATGCATGGTCTGACCTGCTTCAGAAAATGTCACCCAATCACTCACATTTGCAAGCGGGGGTTCTCCAGATGCTGTTGGTTTAAACATCGCGACTTTAGGTAAATGTACTGGTAGAGAATCTGCTTTGACTGTATGCATGACACCTTGTTCATCATAATAAATAGGGAACGGCTCACCCCAATATCGCTGCCTTGAAAACAACCAATCTCGTAACTTATAAGTGGTGACCTGACGAGCCACTCCCTGTTGAAGCAAACTATTCTTAATTCGTTCTTTCGCAATGGATACATCCAAACCATCATATACACCAGAGTGAATCATTTGGTCCTGATCGTTGATCACAATCTGTATTGGAAGATCAAATTTTTCAGCAAAATCACGATCACGCTCATCATGTCCAGGAACAGACATCACTGCACCCGTACCATAATCTAGCTTAACATAATCTGCAACATAGACTGGTAAAGGCTGATCCAACAGCGGATGGTTCACTTGAAGACCGGTGTATACCCCTGTTTTCTCCTTGCCTGCTAGTGTCTCACGAGCTCTATCAGATAACTGACTCACCTGCTGACAATAGGCCTCTACCGTTTTTTTTGCCTCACCTGTACAGTAAGATAAACATGGATGATTTGGAGCAACTACTATAAAAGTTGCACCCATTAATGTCTCAGGTCGAGTAGTAAATACGGTCAAGCTGAATTGGTGTTCAAGTACTTGAAAGTCAATTTCAAGGCCCTGCGATTGCCCAATCCAATGTCGTTGCATTTCTTTCACATTCTCTGGCCAATCTAAGTCGTCTAACCCACTTAATAGACGTTCAGCATATTCAGTGATTTTCAACATCCATTGTCGCATCACCTTTTGCTCAACTGGATCCCCTGTCTCAACATAACGCCCATCCTGGACCTCCTCATTAGCGAGCACAGTTTGTTGTGCAGGACACCAATTGACAGGGACATCAGCTAAATAGGCGAGTCCTCGTTCAAATAGTTTTAAAAAGATCCACTGTGTCCAACGATAATAATCTGGATCACTCGTTGAGATTTCTCGATCCCAATCATATGCTAACCCTAGACGTTGAATCTGACGCTTAAAATTAGCAGTATTCTCTTTAGTTAATGATGCCGGGTGTTGATTTGTTCTCATTGCTGCACGCTCTGCAGGCAACCCAAAAGAGTCCCATCCCATTGGGTGTAATACATTGAACCCGTTCATTGTTTTATAACGAGCAATAATATCCGTTGCCGTATATCCCTCAGGATGACCCACATGTAAACCAGCTCCAGAAGGATAAGGAAACATGCCCAACACATAATATTTTGGGAGGCTAGTATCTAACTCTCGTTTAAAGGTGTGGTGCTGAGCCCAGTAAGCTTGCCATTTTTGTTCAATTACATCTGGCTGGTATTCATATAATTTCATCTGTGTTCACAACATGTCATGACTATGATATTCACATAAAAGAACATCAAAAATCAATACATCTTACAATACAGCAACTTACTTATTTTTTTTCGTATTTGGCAAATTGGAGTCATTTTCATTATCAT
>CENJ01330801.1_pt1 | contig 17801 bp, 17 predicted proteins | sample 356161 | NCBI WGS metagenome assembly CENJ01 (sample SAMEA2619531, study PRJEB7988) | marine metagenome | biome: marine biome (ENVO:00000447); feature: surface water layer (ENVO:00002042); material: "saline water (ENVO:00002010), including plankton (ENVO:xxxxxxxx)" | depth 5 m
AAAAAAAAATGAATTATTCAATATTCACATAGGTGTTTTTTGGATGTTGCACTTGGTATTTAAAACCAATATCTTTTTGCTTATTCGCTGCAAGTTTTATTTCCCAAGAAATTTCGCCTTTGATTTCATCCAGCTTGCCTCCAGCTAAGTCTTTCACGTCCACTTGAATATTTTTTTGTCGTGTAATTGGAATTTGGTCGTAAACGATAAGATTGATTTCGTTTGATTTATTATTTCTTACGGTAATTTCAAAACTTCTTTTTTGAATCTGGTCATTTCCTAAAAATTGTTTCCCAGCGAATGATTTGGTTTTGTTACGGGCAATCACGATGCCTCTATCTCGGCCTAAGGATAGGTTTAATGTATCATTTAGTGCAGCAACGTCTAAAACAGACTTTCCAACGTATGTATTTTCAAAATATAGTCGAGCGGTGCCTTCTAATAAATTGTATTTCGACCAATCAGTAATACGGGCAATAAGAAAGGCAGAAGGTTCAAGTTTTGGGACAGCACGATATTCATAATAGGCTTCAACACTTTTTTGGTCAATTACCAATTGCTTTGTTTTACCATTGCTTTGGATGGTAAAGGGTGTTTTTACGGAAAGTTCAAAATGGGTTTTATTCGGAATATAAGCCACGGGTAGTGGTTTACTTGCGTCCTCGTATCTAGAATTTAGCGCAGACCTTCTTTTGCTTCGACTTGCTTTTACACCTGCAACATATGCTTTTCTTGTTGGTAGCTTTTGGACTTGAGCAATGCTAAGGTTGCTGGCTACTTTATCAGCCAAAATCTTCACTTCGGCAATCTCTGACGAAACCTGTTGAACAGACTCCCGCAAGGTAATGGTATTAAATGCATTAGCTCGGATAACTTGCGAGATATTGTTGTAACCAATATAGCTTACCAAAACTTGGTTCTTATTGGGAGGGAGGGTTAAAGAAAAATCCCCATTTTGATCAGTAACTACGCCCATGCTTGAGCCTTGAACCTTTATAGTAGCAAATGGAAGTGGCTCTCCTTTGGTATTAACTACACGGCCATTGACTTCAGCATTATTTTGTCCAATATAGTTTTCGAGCTTGTAACTGTTTTTCATTTGTTTGCGATAATTGCCATAGTTTCCATTTGTAAATTTTAAATAGTACGGGTTTAATATCGGTAAATCACTTGATTTTCTTGGGTCTGCATTACTAAATGTTAGTTGGACATTTTTCCAATCTTCTCCCGTATTTTGGTAGATATTGGCTTGGTAAGTAAGTTCTATAGGTGATTGTAAATTTTTAACTCGAATATCGTAACTCGGGTACCACCCTGCATGGTAAACCATGTAACTTAGTTGTAAAGTGCCTAATGTGGATTTTTTTGCTAAGATGTCTACTATAACCTCGGCATTACCCTCAGTTTTTTTATTGTTTTCTTGATTAAGTTGAGCAGTATATTTCTGTAAGTTTTGGTTGAGTACGTCAAGGTTTCTTCTTTTTTCTAGAATTGTCAGTCTTAGGAATTCTATTTGTTCTCCATAAAAGAAATATAATGTTTTTAGCTCGTCCGGATGAATGTTTTGATTGTCCCCTTTAATATTTTGATTAATTTTTAAGAAATTCAGCGTTTCAGTTTTGGAGGTTATTTTTTCACTTAGTACTTCTTTACGTTTTGAAATGGAGTGAATGCTGTCTAAAAGTTTAGCAATTTCTTCATTGTATTTTTCAACATTCAAAAAATTAAATTGATGATTGGTTGATAAAATGGTAAAGTCACCATTTCCTTTTATTTGGATTGACTTTTTGTCTAAATAAGGGGATAATTTATTCAATACAATTCTATTGTGTCCTTTTTTCAGATTTATGGAGGCTAAACGATTTATTTGAGCGCCATTTAAGTATACGGTTACTGCATTTATTTTAGATTTTGTTTGTACTTCATTTGGGCTTGCTTTGCTGCTTAAGAAAAACATTAATAGTGAGCCAATTGCTAGAAATTTTAGTCTTTTCATATTGATTTATCACATAAGAAACGAAAAGGTAAATCTAATTATTGGGTAAGATAAATGCTTTTCTTTTAGGTTTCAACATGTACAGCCACGAAAAACCTTGTAGACGACTTTTCTCAAGGCTTAATTCTTCTATAGGGTAGAAGGTTCCTTTAGGCTTTGATAGAAATAATATGTTTTTCACTTTTGAGCTGTCAATACTGATTGTCATTTTTTCACAATTAATTTTATTCACTCCTGAGTAGGTACTATCTTCTTCTTTAACGTAGTATAAGCTTTCTCCTTTGTTGATTACAAATACTTTTGCTAATTCACTTTTAATAAATAGTGCCTTGATTTTTTCTCCCTTTATCTGATTAAAAACTAGGTCATTTTCCTTAGAGGTGATAAAACTGTTAGCATTTAAGATCATATAATCAATACCCTGAGAATTTTGGAAAATAAAAATGGTATCTGCTGAAAGTTGGTTGGAGTCAGTCCACAAAATGGGCTTTTTATATAAGGTCATTGTGGAATCATCCACTTGATAAATTATTGAGTCAGCTTTTCCCTGAATGTCTAGATTCATAAACCTAGCATTTGAGAATGCTCTTACTGCCCGTTTGGCTGAGGTGTCTGTTTGGTCAATGAGCGTATCTGCAATCAAAAATAGTGTGTCTGACTTTTGAATTTTAATGGCTAAGGGATTTATTGTTATGGTGGTTTTTTTTTGCAATTGGTTGTATACAGCGTAGGCTCCAAAAATTTTTACATTATTTTGAGAATCCGATAGAATGATATCTCTAAAAGCTTTTCCAATGCCAGTTTGTCTATTATAAACTAGGCTATCTGCTACCAACTTGTTCTCTTTTCCTTGTATCCATGCGCCTTTACTAAATTGAGATTCTTCAGTTTTTGTATTGTACCAACCAGCATTGCAATAAATTGTGTTTTCCTTGCTCTTTATATAGGTCGGCCCATAGAAATATGCAGTTTTATTTGATGTGAAATAATCTAATGTATCTGAAGTCATTTTGTACTTGGGATTGGTAAGTACTACGTTATTTTTAAAACTAAAACGCTTTGTTCTTGAGAAATACTTTCCTGTTTTACTAATTAGGTCATTTTCGTTGTCATTTATATGGCCATCTTGAAGATAAAAAGCAGTTTTATTCGGGATATCATAAATGATAGACTCTGTTCGCAGTGTCATATCTTCATCGCTCAATTCTACATTACCTTTTACAATTGCATTTTCATCATTTCCGTCATACTCTAGATAATTGCCGAAAAGATCGAAAGAGTCTTTTTGATAAATATGAACTCTTCCAAAAGCTTTTAGTCTATTTTCTTTTTCGTAAAACCAAGCACTGTCACTTTTCATGAATACATCTTTTTGTTGAAAAAAGACATGCCCTTTAAGTCTCTGCATTTCACCAAATTGTTGATCGAAAAGTAGAGAATCTGCATTTAGAAGTTCTATTTTTTTCTGACCTAAAACAAAAGTGAAGTGAATCAGAAAACAGAAAATACTAAGGAATTTTTTGTTATCCATCAAACTGATTCTATGAACGGTTTCATTTTCTCATGAATTTCTTTGGCTGCATTTCTCGCTTTTTCTGCAAAGTCTGTTCCAGCAGATTGATACAAAATACCCCTAGAGCTGTTGATCAATAGACCTACATCTTTTGTCATACCAGCGTGTAAAACATCTTCTAGTTTTCCACCTTGTGCACCAATTCCAGGAACCAAAAAGAAATTTTCGGGTGCAATCTTTCTTATTTCACTTATTTTTTCCGCTTTGGTAGCTCCAACTACAAACATTATTTTCTTTGTTTCTCTATGCTTAGCGAAATGGCTAATTACTTTTTGGTAAATCTTTTGACCATCTTTAAGGGCCAGCTCTTCAATATGTTTGCTTCCTTCATTTGAAGTTAAACCTAAAATAATTGCATATTTATTGTGGTAGTTTAAAAATGGGTCTACTGTTTCAAAACCCATGTAGGGATTTATGGTTACCGCGTCAAATGGGTAAAAATCTAGAAAGGTTTGTGCATATTTTTCTGCTGTATTCCCAATATCACCTCTTTTGGCATCAGCAATTACCAAATGACTTTTTGGAATAAGTTCTAATGTTTCCTCCATCATTTCCATACCACGCGATCCAAGTACTTCGTAGAATGCAGTATTTATTTTATAAGCTACGCAATGATCTAACGTAGCTTGAATAATATGTTTGTTAAATGCAAGCATTGGCCTTGCGTGAGGCAAAAGATGAGGGGGCAACTTATTGTAATCATTGTCTAAGCCAACGCACAAACAGGATTTCTTATTTTTTACAAAGTCTATAAATGCCGATAATTGCATGAACTCTTTAACGTGTCAAACTTAATTAATAAAAATTCATCATTTTAGCGAAAAATTAATTCATGAAAAAAATTACGATTATAGCTCTTGCTTTTGTATTAATTGATCCTTCTGTGTTGGCGCAGAATAAAGGGGTTTTTTCTGGAAATCTTCAAAGTTTCACAAGTTTTTTTGATCGAGACGATAAAATAGGAGCCAATGAATCGCCACAATATTTTGAGCAGTTATCAAGTGCAGAAGCTTGGTTGTTTATGAATTATCAAGTTCAAGGATTTAATTTCTCCGCTCGTTACGATATTTTTAATAACTCTAATTTACTTAACCCTACAGGCAATTATTCTGGCCATGGTATTGGATTTTGGCAGATAAGAAAAGAAATTGGTAATTTGGACATTACTGCGGGTTCATTCTACGATCAATTTGGTAGTGGCTTAGTTTTCAGAGCATATGAGCAAAGATTATTGGGCTTGGACTATGCAATGGAAGGCTTGAGAGTTAAATATAAAATTGGGAACGACTTTTTTATCAAAGGATTTACAGGTAGACAAAAGAGCAACCAAATCAGCAATAGAGGAGACCGTTTTGGAACATTTCCCGAAATCATAATGGGTTTGAATGCGGAGAAAAACTTAAAAATAAGCAAAAAAATCAATGCAAACTTTGGCGCTGCAATTATAAAGAGAACAATAAGCGAAGAAGAAATGACTGATATTGCGAATATCATCAGTTCATATGAGAATACAGCGGATAAGTTTGATCCAAAATGGAACGCATACGGCTACACGGCTTACACCAATTTGGGCATTGGCAAAAATTTGGTTCTAAATGGAGAATATGTAGGGAAAACCAAAGAGGCATATCAAAATATTAATGGTAAGTACGAACTTAAACCAGGAAAGATTATCTCAACCGGGTTTAATTTCTCTAAGAGAAAATTGGGCAGAAATAAAAAGTCTTCTTTAGGAATCAATGCAGAATTCAGGCAAATTGAAGATTTTCAATTCAAAATATCTCCCAGAGAAATTTTATTAAGCGGCTTAATGAGCTATCAACCATCTCTAACTAGACAAGCTTCCTATCGATTATTGGCGCGTTATAATGCCCCTGCACAAGAATGGGGTGAGAGAGGTTTTAAAGGAGGACTTACCTTTTCATTTAAAAGAGGAAGGACGTTATCCCTCAATTATAGCAATGTGAAAAGATTAGACGGAGAAAAATTATTCAAAGAGCACTATGCGCAGTATAGTCATAAGTTCAGTAAAATTTTCAAAGCCAAAATGGGCTTACAGACTATTTTTTACAATCAACAGGTCTACGAGGGAAAAGGGAAGGAGTATGACAATGTACAAACCATTACTCCATTTGTAGACATGACCTACAAGCTAAATTCACGAAATTCCCTAAGATTTGAAGCACAGTATATGAAGACGGGACAAGATCTAGGCAGTTTCGCTAATGCCATTTTAGAGCTAAATATGAGCCCACATTATTCTTTTGCAATTAGCGATATGGTCAATACAGAACCTGTAAGGTTGGGAGATGAGAAAAACAGCAACGAGATACTTCATTACTACAGCATCTTCGCAAAGTACAATATAAAGACTACCTCATTTACAGCGGCTTACATTAAACAAGTAGAAGGCGTAAACTGTACAGGAGGCATTTGCCGACTTGAGCCAGCATTTAGCGGTTTTCGCTGTTCGGTAATTACAAATTTTTAGTTATTTAGCAGAAGTGTAATTTTTAGCCACTACATCCCAATTTACAACATTCCAAAATGCAGCAATGTAGTCAGGTCTTCTGTTTTGGTAGTTTAAATAATATGCATGTTCCCAAACGTCTAAACCCAATATTGGTGTTCCTTCACAGCCAAAGCCCATTAGAGGATTGTCTTGATTGGCAGTAGAGCAAACTTCTAATTCTCCACCGGTATTTACACATAACCAAGCCCAACCTGAACCAAATCGCGTAGCCGCAGCTTCGGCAAAAGTTTGTTGAAAATGCTCAAAACTTCCAAAGTTTTTGTTGATTGCTTCGCCCAAATCTCCTGTTGGCACTCCACCTCCATTGGGTGATAAGGTACGCCAAAATAGGCTATGGTTAAAATGCCCACCTCCATTGTTGCGAACAGCAGGATTACTGTGATGATTTTTCATCAAATCTTCTAATGATTTTCCTTTCAAATCGCTTCCTTCAATGGCTACATTCAATTTAGTAACATACCCATTGTGGTGTTTCCCATGATGTATTTCCATGGTCTTTGAGTCAATGTTCGGTTCTAAGGCATCAAATGCAAAAGTTAACTTTGGTAATTCAAATGACATAATACTGCGAATCTATAAATGTTTTTTAAACCACGTCTTTGCATATTGTTTTGTTTTATAAAAGGTTTAAAAATTAACTTCGTAACAAAATGAAGCACAATTTAAAGTTGTACAACTCAATCAACAAGCGTTTGGAACCGTTCCGGCCAATACAAGCAGATTTTGTTGGTATTTATTTGTGCGGGCCAACTGTCTATAGTTCGCCTCATTTGGGGCATACACGAGGAGCACTTACGGTTGATTTATTGGTAAGATGGTTTAAATATGAAGGACTTAAGGTAAGGTACGTAAGAAATATTACAGATGTGGGCCATCTCACCAATGATGCCGATATAGATGCTTCAGGTGAGGACAAGTTGAGCAAAAAAGCCAATTTAGAGAAACTTGAACCTATGGAAATTGCCCAAAAATATTATAATGAATACGACCAAGCTATTTCAAAACTTGGTATACTAAAGCCTGATATAGAGCCACTTGCTTCTGGTCACATAATTGAACAGATTGAGATGATTAAAAAAATTATTTCTGAAGGAATGGCTTACCAAAAAAATGGTAGCGTCTATTTTGATATAGAAGCATACAATAAAAAATACGACTATGGCGTGCTTTCAGGAAGAAAACTAGAAGATATGATTGCCGGAGCAGGAGAGGAAAGAAGAACTTTAGAAAGACAAGATGAAAAGAAAAATAGCTTCGACTTTGCTTTATGGAAAAAAGCTGATAAAAGTCATATCATGCAATGGCCTTCTCCATGGGGAAATGGTTTCCCTGGATGGCATTTAGAATGTTCTGCAATGTCAAAAAAGTACTTGGGTGAAAGGTTTGACATCCACTTTGGAGGTATGGATTTACTGTTTCCTCATCATGAATGTGAGATTGCTCAATGTCAAGCAGCGCACAAACAACATCCTGTAAATTATTGGTTGCATAACAATATGATTACCATAAATGGAAAAAAAATGGCTCGAAGCTTGAACAACGGTATTTTGGTAAATGAACTTTATAAAGGTAACAATGCGCTTCTAGAAAAACCCTTTGACCCGATGGTACTTAGATTTTTTCTTTTACAAGCGCATTACAGGAGTACAATCGATTTCTCAAATGAAGCATTGAAAGCGGCAGAAAAAGGGTACGATAGGTTGGTAAAAACCTATAATTTATTAATTCATGAAACACAAAGTGCAGAAAATTCAGTGCATAAAATAAATTTTGAGGAATGGGAAAAAAATCTGTTTGATGCTTTTGCTGAAGATTTGAACACACCCATGGTACTCGCGCTGCTTTTTGAAGCGGCTAAATGGATAAATCAAATCATAATAGGAAAATGGCAGCTCAATGAAACAGACTTAGAAAGACTAAAAAAAATATTTATATTATTTTTCGGAGAGCTACTTGGTTTGCAAGTTAAAGAGTTGGAACAAATAAAAAATTCCAAAGAAAAAGAGATTATGGGGATATTGATTGAAATAAGAAAAAATGCAAAAGAGCATAAAAACTATGCACTAGCAGATGAAATTAGAACAGAATTAGAGCAAGAGGGCATAAAATTAATTGATACCAAAAGTGGAACGAGCTATGAGATTTCCTAAAATATCTTTTTGGTTTGTTTTTTTTCTAGTCCTCCTTGGATCTTGCAAGGATAAAAAGCAAAAAACAATTACATCTGAATCTGTTAAAGAAAAACAAATTTCTCCTTCCAACAAATCATCATTTCAATTTAACGAAGAAAACGCTTATCAGCACATTCAGAAGCAAGTTGATTTTGGGCCGAGAATTCCTGGAACGACAGCACACAAGGAATGTGCAGATTTTTTATTCAGTGAGTTACAAAAATATGCCGATGAGATGTATGCACAAGAGACAATTGTTTACAATAAAGCATACGGGGAGATGCCTTGCTACAACATTATTGGAAGTTTTAAGCCAGAAATGGAAGCTAGATTTTTGCTCTGCGCTCATTGGGATACACGTCCAATTGCAGATGAAGATGGGTCATTTAAACCTTTTGACGGCGCAGACGATGGTGCAAGCGGTGTTGCTGTTTTACTAGAAATGGCAAGATTGATAGATTCTTTTTCCTTACCATTTGGTGTTGATATTATATTCTTTGATGTTGAAGACGCTGGTAGCCATAATGGGGATGCGAGCGACACTTGGTGTCTTGGCTCTCAATATTGGAGCAAAAACCCACATACACCCAATTACATAGCGCGGAAGGGAATTTTATTAGATATGGTAGGAAGTAGAAATGCACTTTTCGCTTATGAAGGATTTTCTGCGTCGTATGCCAATGATTTACTGCTTGATGTATGGCGGACTGGCCAATATTTGGGCTATGGAAATTATTTTATTAACCTTCGTTCCAATCCTGTTACGGATGACCATGTCTATGTATTTAATGAAAGGGGGATACCAATAATTGATATTATAAATTATAACCCCACCACCAAGCGAGGCTTTGGAAGTCACTGGCATACACAAAATGACAAAATGAGTGTGATTGACAAGCAAACATTAAAGGCAGTTGGAGAAACTGTTTGGCAATATTTAGTCAAGCAAAAATTTTAATTTTTTGCTTCATTCTGCCTTTTTTCCCAACTGTGTCTCTGCCTTTTTCTGAGAAAATACATAGAAATGGATACAACAGAGAGTAGAGAAAAAATCCAAGTTTTTTGGTTGTTAAATCCTTGTTGGGAAACGGCTAGATAAAGTTCAACTAAGGATACAGCTGCCACTGTAAGCCACATTATTTCTACAATTCTTCGTATGATTTTCATTTTGTATTTCGTTGATTAATTTGTCCCTTGATACGTTTAATGCTGTACTTAGAAAATGTCTCATTGCTTTCAAGACCGATGCCATTTATAGTATCTTGATTGCGAATTATTGTTACAAATTTATCGGTATAAATTTTTTTGGATTTTTGATTCCAATGCAGCTCAGAAGTGAGTAGTGTTTCATCCTTGATATTGTTAAGAACTACTTGATCTTGGACGGTAATTATTTGACTTTCTTCTTGACTTTTTCCGTATTCTGAATGAAGAGAACTAATAACTGATTTACCTTTTTTATCATAAAAATTTGCCTTTACGCCCCCAATTAGTTCTAAGTAAGGGCTATCTACTAAAGGATACCTTTTCATTGTATCTGCAAAGATTTTTGCGTTTAAAACCCCCGAATCAGCGTACTGTAGTTCCACGTTATGAGCGATTTCTACTTGGAAGGAGTCAGGAATTTCAAATTTTTCAATGAATTCTTGAACATTTGACTTTTTACAACTCCCAATAATAAATAGCGGAATAACAGCAAAAAGCAGAAGATTATTTTTGCTGCTTCCTAAGCACATAATTAGTTACAATCTTTTGTGCTGACGATAACTGTTTCTCCAATCCAGCCGCCTAGAGGAAATGAATCTCCATTATTTATACCATTAAAAAATGCGTCTTTCTTGCAAGGATAATAGGCCATATACCTACCAATTTTTTCATTCACTTTGACAGATAAATCAGGGCTTGCTTTTTTTGCTTGCATATATTTACTAACGGCTGCTATGTAAACCCCGGAACCTCCCAACTTGTCTGAGGCGTATAGAGATCGGCTACCAACGTATAAATCTCCTATCAATAAATAAGCTTTCCCCATACTTTCATTAAGCTTCAGTGCTTCGTAACAATATTTTCTGGACTTGCTATAATTTTTTGACTGCGCTTCATATTTTGCCAGCTTGTAATAAACATTCGATTTTTCTACTGTGGAATCTATAAGATCCAAGGCCATTAGGTAATACTTTTTGGCCTCTTGTTGTAAATCTCTTGCCTCTTTGGCTTTTGCCAAAGACAAAAAACCGTCTGCACTAGGTTCGGCTTGCACAATTTTTTCTGATAGTTCTAAATAGAAGTCGGTTTCTTCTCCTTTGGCGGATTCCATGTATGTAGCAACTTTTTTTATAAGTTTTAAGTTGTTTTCTGATGTGTCAATTTTAGAACGAAAAATTAATTCAATTTTTTCAGGAGTAAAATGTGGCTTCATTAAAGCGTCAACATTTGCGCTGCTTTTCTCCCATTTCGCTAGGTATTTTCCCTTTTTTGCAAGGTTTTTTTCATTAATAATACTTACTGTTTCGAATATTTTTATCAGGTCTTCAATGGATATATTTTCTTTTTTGTATTCTTTGGTAGCAGCTTGCATGTACCATGTGGGTACGTTATAGTTTGTTTTTTCTCCTTCTAATTCTATGGACTCTTTAAAAAGACCAAGGGCTTTCTTCCTTTCTGAAGGTCTCAGTTTAGCCAAGTCATTTGCCCACTTACCTTTAACATATCCTTCTCTTCCAAAAAACGCAATTCTGTATTGATGTGCAAGTAAAATAGTATCCACCAAACCAGCAAGTCGAGCTTTGTATGCCTCTGAGGAGGTTTTTTTAAGTGCCACCATTTTAGCTTTTATGACTACAGAGCCATTGTAGGTTATTCTTTTCTTTACACAAGGAGCATGCTCAAAAAGATATTGCCAATAAGGATAGGCATTTGCATATTTTTTCTGTTGAAAGTATTGGTTAAATAAAGAAAGTTGCTTAACTGTCTCTATACTATCTTTGCCGTATTTATTTTGACATGCTTCCTTAGGAATGCCTTCGACATCTTGCCCATAACTCGCACCATAAAAAGTTAAGAAGATGATTAAGAAAGACAATTTTTGTGTTTTCATATGTTTTGTTATTGATATTTTCTCTTTATAAACCATTTGTCTCCCAAGTTGGCACCTAAACCAAATTGGAAAAAGTTTTCTCGTATCAAATTGTTTTCAGTTGTTCCCCTTTCATTATATGAAAAAGAAAAATGAAGTCTAGAAATAATTGTTAAGTCTTCTTTAGCATATCTTTTGATTCTTTTAACCATAGGTAATCCTAAACCAATATTTATGCCATAGGATTCAATTTGCTTTTGATTCAAGAAAATAAAACTCTGTTTTTTGAAAACGCCAAAGCTATATTTTACCCTTTGAAGATAATTGGTCCCAAGCCCAGGGCGTAGTTTTGGTACCAAAAAGAAACCAGCTGAAATGCCTTGTTCATTTTTGTATTCATTGGAGATTTTTTCCCAAAATGAAATACTATAATCTGCTGAAAAAGACCACTTTTCCCCATCCCCAATGGCATAACCGATAGAGAGGCTTTCTGGTATTTTTTCTTCTAGGCTACTCAAATTTTTGAGGGATATAGTATCTAATGTTTGGGCGTCACCAATTTGATAACTGTATTTATTATTTCTTGTCAAAATTTGTCCTTTACCACTTAATGTCCCTTTGGGATTGTAGGTAAATCCAAAGCAATGTTGCACGTTTTTTTGTCGTATAGAATATTGTACGCCAAGATTTGTTTGCCAACCAGAATAGTTTATGTTTTCCGAACGAGTAAAACCAAAAATATTCGTCTGAAATGGAAAGCTTAATTCTCTAGTTTTGGAGATATTACCAAAAAGGTAGTTAAAATTTACACCGATGGCTAGATTTTTAATAGGTTCAAATGAGCCTCCTAAAACAAGCTTAGATAAACCTCCATCGCCTAGGTATTTGGTTGTAGAAATAATATCCGCTGTGTCTGGCACCTTCATTTGATAGCCAATGGTACTAGCTGGTGAGGCTCCGAAGGCAATTGCGCCATTATTCTTTTCCCAAACTGGAAGACCCAATGCAAAATAAGAAAATTGTGCAGCAGAAAACTTGGCCGATTGATTGGAATTTTGGTAGTGTCCAATATCAGCTATTGCACCCATCTGCAGGCTTGTAAATTTGAGCGAGCTGTATGATGCTGGATTTTGAAATGTAAAGTTGTTCTCAAGTTGCAAGGCGGTGCCAGTGCTTCCCATTGCTTGATAACTTATAAATGAAGAGTTGAAATTGTCCCCTAAACCAAAAGCAGAGTAGGGAGAACGTTCATTTGTTTGTGACTTGACAGAGATACACAAGGATATCAAAATCAAAGCATAGGAACTTTTATTTTTGATCAAATTTGTATAGCGAATAAAGTCCAACAAAATTTAAATTTGGGCGCACGAATATCTTCTTTTTAAGAAGTTTTTCAAAGAATTGTGCATCTCCACCGGTAAAAATTATTTTCAAGTGGTCATGTTCTTTTTGATAGGTTTCTATCCACCCATCTAATTCTAGCAAAATACCTTCTAAGGCTCCACTTAACATCGCATTTTTTGTGTTATGGGCTTTTGAAATTGTGTTTTCGTAGGAAAAGTCTATTTGTGGTAATCTTCCAGTAAACTCATACATACTCCTTAAACGTAAACCAATTCCAGGGCTTATTCCCCCACCTAGAAATACATTTTCTGAATTGACCAAATTATAGGTTATGCAGGTGCCTATAGACACCAAAATAAAGGGTGCAGAAAATTGAGACATGGCACCATAGATGCCTGCAATTCTGTCAGCACCTAGCTCATTTGTTTGATATTTACTGGAAAAAGGAATTTGGGTTTTGTCATTCAGCTCAAAAACAAGCTTTTTTTGAATTCTTTTAATTACTGACAAAGATGGGCTACGTGAGCTACACACTAGAAATTTGTGGTTATCTATACTCGAATATTCTTGGAAAAAATCTGCGGTAGATTTAAACTGTTTTATCTGATTAATTTTACCAGCAATAGAGTATTGAGCTACTTTAATATTCGTGTTGCCTTCGTCTATGCCTAGAAGCATTGTTTTTAGTTAACTATTTCAATAGCGCCATTCGTAAAATGCAATGCTTCTTTGCCGTTTTCTATAACAAGGGATCCTTCATCAGAAACACCTACGAGTTTTCCTGTGGATTGTTCACCAGTTTTTTTGTCAATGTATTTGATATTTTGTTCAATACCTTTAAGATTTTGTTCAAATCTTTTTTTCAAATAGCTTAATTCACCATCCAGCAAGCTGTTGTAATTTTCTTCTAATTTGTTGGAAATTTCATTCATTATATCTTCTCTCCTCTCGGGGTCACCTGTAAGAAGTGAAAAACTTGTTACATTTTCAAGTCCATCAAATTGAGTTTGATTTACATTGATCCCAATGCCAACAACAGTAAATTTTATTTTTTCCTTGACGATAACGTTTTCAATAAGAATTCCTCCGATTTTGAGGTTATCTACCAAAATATCATTTGGCCATTTAATTTTTACTCTTCCGCTAAAGTATTCATTAATTGCTTCGAAGATGCCAAGAGTTGCGGCAAAATTTATGAAGCTACCTTTCAAAGGGTCAAACCGGGGTTTTAAGATAAAGGAACCCAATAAATTTTTTCTTGCCTCACTTTGCCAAGGTTTTCCTCTTTGTCCTACACCTTTTGTTTGAAAATCTGTAAATACCAGAGTGCCGTCTGTAATCAAATTGTTTTGAATAATACGGTGGGCGTACGAATTGGTTGAAGATGTCTCTTCTAAGTACATGTAGTTTCGTCCAACGAATAAGGCAGATGATGAAAAGTTCCGCAAAGATTTCTTATTTTGCCTGCAAAAATACACCAACAAAATTAATGAGTGATAAAGTTGCATTATCTGATGCCATTGCTACTATTGCAGTCAACGGTGCGAAAGAAAAAAAAGCAAGATCATTGGTGAAAATTGATTTAAGAAATTTGGATGTTGCGGTTTCGGATTTTTTTATCATTTGCCATGGAGATTCAAATACACAGGTTAAAGCTATTGCAGATAGTGTTGAGAAAGAACTCAAAGAATCTATAGATGAGAAACCTTTTAGCAGAGAAGGTGGAGAAAATGGACAATGGGTTGTTTTGGATTATTTAAACGTTGTCGTTCACATTTTTTTAAAAGAGTCAAGAGAATTTTATGGATTGGAAACCCTTTGGGGAGATGGGGATCTTACTCAATATCCCGATCATAATCAGTGAAAAGTCACTTTTGACGAGCTAGGGCCTAAACTGTATTTTCTTATACCCAAAGTACTTTCTAGAACTATTCCAACCTTCTTTCTTAAAGTACCCTCTCCAATTCCATAAATTATTTCAATAGATTTTACATTCACTTTCCTCATTTCTGACAAATAATTTTTTAGAAAGTTTATTTGGAAATCAAGGCATTCATTCGGATTTAACTTTTTGTATTTTGGATGAATTTTTTCAATATGAAGGTCTAGTATTTTATTACTATTTCCTTTTGATGTTGTTTTGGTCTCCTTCTTTTCATTTTGGGCGTATTCTCCCATCATCATCCTTTTGAGCAAATTTGGGTCAATCATTTATCCTATTTTCTTTGATTTCATCAATACAGGCTGGGTTCAACAATGTAGAGACATCGCCCAAATTCTCCAAGTCATTTGACGCAATTTTTCTTAAAATTCGACGCATTATTTTCCCGCTTCTTGTTTTGGGAAGAGCCAAGCAAGTTTGAACTTTTTCAGGTTTGCAAATAGGACCCAAAGTTTTTGAAACCAACGCATTTATTTCAGCGTTAAAATTTTGGATTTGGTCTTGCGTTTTGAGTTGAACAAAAGCGTAAATAGCATTTCCCTTCTTTTTGTGAGGATATCCAACAACCGCACTTTCCGCAACACTTGGGTGTTGGTTGATTATATTTTCAATTTCTGCAGTACCTAAATTGTGTCCGCTAACAATAACGATATCATCAACTCGGCCAGTTATTCTGTAGTTCCCATCAGCATCTCTTTTGGCTCCATCGCCAGTAAAATAGTGTTTGGGGAATCTTGAAAAATAGGTATTTATGAAACGCTGGTGATCTCCGTATATAGTCCTGGCCATACTAGGCCATGGGTGTTTTATACATAAATTGCCTTCTGCATCTGTTTCCTTTAATTCTCTACCATCCTTATCTAGCAAGTTGACCTGAATGCCGGGCAAGGGTAAAGTAGCAAAAGTGGCTTTATGAGGAGTTACATTAGCCAAGTTTGAAATCATAATTCCGCCAGTTTCTGTTTGCCACCAGGTATCAACAATAGGACAATTGTGTTTGCCAATATGCTCAAAATACCATTGCCAAGCTTCTTCATTTATTGGTTCACCAACTGTTCCTAAAACTTCTAGTGTTGATAGTCGCTTATTTTTAAGTTGATTTTGACCGTGTGAAGCCAAACTTCGTATTGCGGTTGGCGCAGTATAAAAAATATTGATTTTGTGTTTATCAATAATTTCCCAAAATCTTCCAGGATTTGGGTAGTTCGGCACACCTTCAAACATAACGGTTGTGGCACCTGCACTCAACGGGCCATAAATAATATAACTATGTCCAGTAATCCAACCTATGTCTGCCGTACACCAATAAATTTGATTGGGTTTGTACTGAAAAACATTTCGAAAAGAGAAATTGGTATAAACCATGTATCCTGCGGAGCTATGAACCATACCTTTAGGTTTGCCTGTACTTCCTGAAGTATATAAAATAAATAGTGGGTCTTCTGCATCCATAATTTCTACTTGACATTCTTTGCTCTGATTTTCAATCAAAGCATCCCACCAAAAATCACGACCAGCCTTCATGGTGATTTCGTTTTTTGCTCTTCTAACGACAACAACTTTTTCGATGCTAGGACATAGTTCTAAGGCTTGATCTGCAATCTTCTTTAATGGGGTGATTTTTTCACCTCTTAATCCGCCATCAGAAGTTATCAAAAATCGACATTTTGCGTCGTTTATCCTGTTGGAAAGACTTTTGCTGCTAAAACCAGCGAATACAACAGAATGTATAGCCCCAATTTTTGCACAAGCCAATACAGAAAAGGCCAATTCGGGAATCATAGGCATGTAAAGGCAAATTCGGTCTCCTTTTTTTGCGCCCATTGACTTTAACATATTGGCGGTTTTATTAACTTCCTCGAAGAGATTTTGATAACTAATATGTTGACTTTTTTCGTTCGGGTCGTCCGGCTCAAAGAGTATAGCTGTTTTCTGCCCATTTTTTTCTAAGTGCCGATCGATACAATTCTGAGTTATATTAACCTTTGCACCGGCAAACCAAGAAAACTTTGCTTTTGACCAGTCAAAGGTGAATACAGAATCCCAATGCCGAATCCAGGAAAACTCATTTTTAGAAAATTCAGCCCAAAAAGTTTCAGGACTGTTTATAGATTCATCATACAGTTTTTTATATCCATCAAGACTTTTCGCCACAAATCGAGACATACATCAAATAAAATAAAATGTGGAGTTAAATAAAAGGTATATATTTGCTAACGGCCGTTCGTATGGAAGTAAATACTAAACGTAAAAAAGAAGTGCTTAACGCCGCGCTGACGCTATTTAGACACAGGGGATATGAGTCCACTTCTATGCGACAATTGGCCAAAGAATTAAACCTAGAAGTCGCAAGTTTGTACAGCCACATAAGCGCCAAAAGTGATCTTCTTGAAGTTATTTGTTTTGGTATGGCGGATAAATTTTTGCTGGGAGCAAAAGAAGTTAATGACATTTATTTTAATGCTGAAGAGAAGCTTCGCATGTACATAGCAAACCACATCTCCCTGCTTACCCAAAATATGGACAGTTCAATTGTATTTCTTAGAGACTGGCGTTTTTTACCAGATGATAAAAAAGAGCAATTTGTTGAATTACGAAATAAATACGAGGATGGAATTCGGGAAATTATTGAAACGGGGATTTCGGAGCACGTTTTTAATCCCTCCGACATCAAAATGGCTACACTGACTATTCTAAGCTCCTTAAATTGGGTGGTAGAGTGGTATAAACCAGAAGGCAGTTTGACACCACAAGAAATAGCAAATGATCTATCCAACTTTATCTTAAACGGACTAAAAAAGAACAACTTATAAAATTATGTACGGAAATGCTTACATCGATCCAAACGATCCAAAAAACAAATTAATCGCAGGTGAGGATCCTGCGAAGCTTCAAGCTTTCGAGGAAACAATCTTGGCAGGCAAAAAAATTGAGCCACAAGACTGGATGCCAGTCAACTATCGGAAACAACTCGTCCGAATGATTGAGCAACACGCCCATTCAGAAATAATCGGAGCATTGCCTGAAGGCACTTGGATTACTCGCGCTCCAGGGTTTAGAAGAAAACTTGCATTAATGGCCAAAGTACAAGACGAAGTAGGTCATGCGCAACTTTTGTACGCAGCGGCTGAAACTTTGGGCAAGAGCAGAGAAGATATGATTAACG
>CENJ01069568.1_pt1 | contig 17743 bp, 19 predicted proteins | sample 356161 | NCBI WGS metagenome assembly CENJ01 (sample SAMEA2619531, study PRJEB7988) | marine metagenome | biome: marine biome (ENVO:00000447); feature: surface water layer (ENVO:00002042); material: "saline water (ENVO:00002010), including plankton (ENVO:xxxxxxxx)" | depth 5 m
GGCGTGATGGAGTCTACCGTCATGCGGTTCTTTACCGTAGAACACCTCGTGGGCATGCTGTTGGCGATTTTGTTTGGAACGTTGGGGCACAGCCTCACCAAGCGGGCGGCATCAGATGACATGAAGCACAAACGCCAACTGCGGTACTTCGGCATCGCCTTGCTGCTCATCGTCGCGAGCATTCCTTGGCCCTTCCGACCTGGATTCGAGGCCTACGGTTGGTTCTGATGATGAGCAGGGGTCGGCTAATTGTAGCGGTGGCCGCTGCAGTGGTCCTGGCGATGGCCGGATGTGGCGGGGCAGATGCCCCGATCCAAAACAGCAGTTCTACGCGTCCATCCGAGGCCAGCATCAAGCGCGCTTACACCATGAAATGCTCCTTGTGCCATGGCTCAGACGGCAAGCTCATGGCCTCCAAAGCCCCCGACCTCAGCCAATCCACCATGGACCTCGAAAGCCGCATTGCGTTGATTACCTACGGTAAAGGCACTATGCCTCCACAAAAAGGAATTTTGGATGCGGCCACCATTCGCGGCATCGCCGAGTACATCGAGACCTTCCGAGAACTCAAGTAATGCTCGAAAATAAACTCCATTCCACTGCCCTTGAGCCGGAGACGTGCGTGCTAATCGGTCTGGTTCAAAATCGGGAAACTCGGGAAGAAGTCGCCGAACACCTCGAAGAGCTCGCCTTTCTTGCCGCAACCGCAGACGCCATGAACAAGCGCACCTTCGTGCAGAGCTTGGATCGGCCGGACACCCGGACGTTTGTGGGGAGCGGTAAATTGCAGGAGGTCAAGGAATACGTCGAAGAAAACGAAATCGACATCCTCATTTTCGACGACGAACTGACGCCCACGCAACTCCGGAACATCGAACATGAAGTCCCCGAGCGCAAAATCCTCGACCGCCCGAATTTGATCTTGGATATTTTTGCGCAGCGCGCCCGAACGGCCCACGCCAAGACCCAAGTTGAGCTAGCCCAGTACCAGTACTTGCTGCCCCGCCTGACCAACATGTGGACGCACCTGCAGAAGCAAAAAGGCGGCATCGGGATGAAGGGGCCCGGGGAAAAAGAAATCGAGACCGACCGCCGGATCATCCGCGACCGCATCGCCCACCTGAAAAAGGAATTGAAAGCCATTGACAAGCAAATGGCCACACAGCGCGGCAACCGGGGCGCACTCGTTCGGGTGGCTTTGGTCGGCTACACCAACGCCGGCAAAAGCACCTTGATGACCCTGATGTCCAAGAGCGATGTGTTTGCTGAGAACAAGCTGTTCGCCACCTTGGACACCACCGTTCGCAAGGTGGTGCTGCAAAACCTCCCGTTCCTGTTGAGCGACACCGTAGGCTTCATCCGCAAGCTGCCTCACCAACTCATCGAAAGTTTCAAATCAACCTTGGATGAGACGCGAGAAAGCGACCTCCTGCTGCACGTGGTGGATGTGAGTCACCCGCAATTCGAAGACCACCTCGCGGTTGTCGAGTCCACGCTCGCCGAAATCGGCAGCGATGACAAGCCCACGATGATCATCTTCAACAAGGTGGACCGGATCGAGGCAGAGCCCTTTGGACCGACCCGCGAGGACATCATGGCGGGCATCCGCGAACGCTTCGAACGGAGTGACCGCGAGGTCATCTTCATTTCTGCCAAGGAGAAATGGGGCATGGAAGAACTCCGCAACGTGGTCTTCGAAGCCGTCAAGGCAATCCACGTCAAACGGTACCCCTACCACAATTTCTTGTATTAGTTTCCGACCTTTAGACCATGGCAGGCATCCGTCAAGAGAAAATGGCCGAACTCATTCGGCGGGATTTGAGCGTGATTTTCCAACGCCAAGCCAGTGTGTGGTTTGGGGGCATGTTCATCTCCGTGACGCAAGTGCGAATGGCACCCGACTTAGGGCTGGCCAAGGTCTACTTGAGTTTCATGGCCGTGCCGGATAAGCAAGTCGCATTGGCCGCCGTTCGTCAAGAAGGCTGGCGGGTGCGCAAAGAATTGGGTGCCAAAATCGGGAAGCAAGTCCGCATCGTGCCCGAGCTGAATTTTTACCTCGACGATAGCCTCGACTATTACGAAGCCATCGACCAAGCCCTGAAAAAGTAAGGGCATGCGACTCCCGATTCGGCTCGCTTGGCGCTACGCGTGGACACGCAGAAACCGGAGCTTAACGCACCTGATTTCGGGAATTTCCATGTTCGTCATCGCTGCCGTCACGGCCGCCATGATCGCCATCCTCAGTGCGTTCAATGGCATTGAATCCGTCGTCACCGAACTCTTCGGTACCCTCGATGCCCCGGTCGCCATTGTGCCCACAGAAGGGTCCGTGGTGCCCAGTGATGCTGGCACCTGGGTGATCGACCGCTTTGGTCCTGAGAGCACCAACCCCGTTGTGCAATGCGCCGCGGCGGTGATTGAAGATGAGGCCGTTGTAGCGTGGGGCGATGGCCAGCCGCACGTCGTTACCGTGCTGGGGTTCGACAGCACGATGCTGCAAGCGGCCCCCATCGAATCCACCCTGAGAAGCCAGATGTGGAAGCCCGAATTCACCGAAGATGCAGCGTGCGTCGCGCTCGGTCTTGGGGTCCGCAACATGCTCGGCATTGGCAGCTTGGATGCCGAAAAAGGACTGCCCGCCTTGCAGTTTCGCGCACCCATCCGGGGCAGAAAGCTCTCCCGTTTCAAGGAACGAGCCTTCCACTCGGAGTCGGCTTACGCTTGTGACGTGTTCTCTGTCAATGCCGAAATCGACCGCAAGTACACCTTGGCTCCATTGGATTTCGCCCGCGCCTTGTTCAAGCGCCCGGAATCCGTGACCCGCTTCGAGTTAGGGCTGGCGGAAAATGCAAACGAACCTGAAGTTGCCCAGTTGATTCAGGACGCCATCGATGCCGCGGGAGAACCATGGCGGGTGCGCACCCGAGCAGAAAAGAACGCCCTCATCACCCAAACCAACCGAGCTGAAAAGTGGGCGACGTTTGTCATCTTGAGCTTCATCCTCGTGGTTGCTGCCTTCAACGTGATGGCATCGTTGACCATGTTGCTGCTCGAAAAGCGCCAAGACATCGAGGTGCTCAATGCCATGGGCCTCACCGGATGGCGACTGGAGCAGGTGTTTGCTTGGCAAGGGGTAATGATCAACGCGGTGGGCGGACTGGTCGGTGCAGCCGTCGGCATCGCACTCGTCTGGGGACAGCAGCACTTTGGTTGGGTCAAACTTCAAGGTTCCGTCATCCCTGCCTATCCGGTCGAACTCGTGCCTGGTGACGTCCTGGGCACCCTCGGCGTCGTGGTATTGATCGGTGGGATTGGTTCTGGTTGGATGGTCCGCAACTTGGTGCGGCGCTTTGGGGCGGCCTAATCAGACCGCCGGCTCGAACGGTATGGTCTCCAGCTCGTCCAGCTTGGCCCGGATGTCGTCTACGCCGTCCAGCGTGACCAGCTGCAAGCGGTGCTGCTTGAAATCCCGAAGGCCCTTGAAGTAGTTGGCGTAGTGCCGCCGCATTTCTACGACGCCCAAGCGCTCTCCTTTCCACTCCACCCCCTTCTCAAAGTGCTCTCGGGCAGCGGCGACCCGCTCGATCATGCCCGGCGGCGGCAGCAATTCACCCGTCGCCATGTAGTGCTTCATCTCACGGAAGACCCACGGAGCGCCGATGCTGGCCCGACCGATCATGATGCCGTCGACGCCATAGCGGTTGCGGTATTCAACGGCCTTTTGGGGGGAGTTAATGTCGCCATTGCCAAAGACCGGAATGTGCATCCGCGGGTTGTTTTTGACCTCGGCAATCAACGACCAATCCGCCTCGCCTTTGTACATCTGCGCGCGGGTGCGGCCGTGGATGCTGATGGCTTGGATGCCAATGTCCTGGAGGCGTTCGGCGACCTCCACGATGTACTTACTGTTGTCGTCCCAGCCCAGTCGAGTCTTGACTGTCACCGGCAACGTGCACGTATCAACAATTTCCTTGGTCATGGCGACCATCTTCGGAATGTCCTGCAAGATGCCCGCCCCGGCACCGCGGCACGCGACCTTCTTCACCGGGCAACCGTAATTGATGTCGATGATGTTCGGTTGGGCTTCCTCGGTAATGGCCGCCGCCTGGCGCATTGAATCGATCTCGCTTCCAAAAATCTGGATGCCGATGGGGCGCTCATACTCGAAAATGTCCAACTTCGCCCGGCTCTTGGCGGCATCGCGGATGAGCCCCTCCGAACTGATGAATTCCGTGTACATGACATCGGCTCCGTACTTCTTGCACAGCGCGCGAAACGGCGGATCGCTGACGTCCTCCATCGGAGCGAGCAAGAAGGGAAATTCCGCGATGTCGATGTCACCAATGCGTACCACGTGATTGCGTTTGTGTCTTTTCGGCGAAATTGCGCGTGAAAGCACGCTCAAAATTACACCATGATCCGAACCGCATTTCAAACCATGCACCCTTTCGGGCAACTGATCTTCTTTTTCTGCATGGTCCTCACGGGCATGGGCCAGGCCTCCGGGATGGGACTGGCTACTTTGGCCGCGGCATTCGGACACACTACCGAGCAGGCCATCGGCTTTGCGTCGGATGCAACATCCAGCGAGGGCAAGGTCTACAACCTCATCATCAACGGCGTCAACCAAGTGCTATCCTTCGGCTTGATGGCGTGGTTGGCGAGCAAACTGTTTGCGGGTCGCACCTTCCTCGCATTGCGCTGGCCCAAAGCCACCTGGATTGCGGTCGGAATGGGATTGGCATGGGCCGCTCAACCCCTCATCGATTTGACCTTTCGCTTGAACGGACTGGCGCTTCAAGCCTTGCCGGAAAGCTGGGTAGCAAATGCGGACCGCTTTGAGGAATTGGCAGCGGAGGTGACACAGTCGATGCTCACGTACGACGCAGCATGGCAGTTTCCCTCGACGTTGTTGACGGTCGCCTTGCTTCCCGCAGTGTGTGAAGAATTTGCCTTCCGTGGGGTCATCCAGCCGCTGGTGGCCAAATGGACCAACAACATCCACGCCGCCGTTTGGATGGCCGCCTTCCTGTTCAGTGCAATCCACCTGCAGTTCCACGGATTCCTACCGCGTATGGTACTCGGGGCCGGCCTCGGCTACCTCGTCATTTACAGCAACAGCTTGTGGCCCGCCATCGCAGCCCACTTCTTCAACAACGCCGGAGCCATCTTCATGGCAGCCATCTATGGCCCAGAATGGGTTGCTCAGGAGATGAATGCTGCGCCGGAATGGGCAGCTTCGGATTACGGCATCGCCGCGGTTTCCCTGTTCGCGGGCGTTTATTTGGTTCGGTGGGTGCGGAAAACGGGCACGTGGCCCAAGCACCACCCGGTTCACTGACCCTTGCGCTGTTCCCGGAGGAACGCTTGCGCCACGTACAAATCTTCCGGCGTGGTGATTTTGATGTTCTCGAGGTCGCCGTCCACCAACTGAACGGGGTGGCCAGCAAATTCAAATACACTCGCATCGTCCGTGAATTCCGGACGGTATCCGCTGCCGTAAGCGGCCTTCAAGCCCGCTAAATTGAAACACTGCGGCGTCTGAACCGCACGCAGCCGGTCGCGCATCAACGCGTGGGAAGCCGCTCCGTTCACTTCCCGGATGCTGTCCTTTACGGCAACGACAGGAACGGCACTGCCTGCGTCAGCTGCTGCCTCGAAGCATCGGCGAATGGTCGCTACAGAAACAAAAGGCCGCACTGCATCGTGAACGCCAACAACGCCATCCTCGGGCAGTACAGCAAGGCCATTGGCCACCGAGTGCCACCGCTCGGCACCTCCAGCCACGAGCTGATCGACCCCGGCCGGTCCGCGCGTGGATTCCAACGAACGGAAGGTGTCGAACAAACTTTCGTGCAGCACCAATACCACATGCAGGTCGGGCAACGCCGAACGAAAACGCCGAAGGGTCCACCACATTAGTGGCAGACCCTCCAGCAGAAGAAATTGCTTCGCCACGGGCTGCGCCATGCGCGTCCCCGTACCGCCTGCAACAACAATCAGGTAACGCTTCACGCGCGAGCCGCTGCGTACCGCTGGGCTACTGCGTCCCAGTCAATGACGTTGAAGAACGCCGCGATGTAATCGGGACGGCGGTTCTGGTAGTTCAGGTAGTAAGCGTGTTCCCACACGTCCAATCCCAAGATGGGGGTTCCACCGCATCCTACGCCTGGCATGAGCGGGTTGTCCTGGTTAGCGGAAGAGCACACTTCGAGTTTGCCGTCCTTCACGCAGACCCACGCCCATCCTGAACCGAATCGGGTAGCCGCTGCATTGGCAAAGGATTGCTTGAATGCGTCCCATCCACCGAGGTCGGCATCAATGGCTGCCGCCAAATCGCCCGTAGGCATTCCGCCGCCATTGGGTGACATGATGCTCCAGAAGAGCGAGTGGTTGTAGAATCCGCCTCCGTTGTTGCGGACGGCGCCGTTGTCCGAGTGGTCAGCGAGCAGGGCTTCGATGTCCTTGCCTTCCATCTCCGTGCCTTCGATGGCTGCGTTCAACTTTGATGTGTAGCCAGCGTGGTGCTTGCCGTGGTGGATTTCCATGGTGCGCGCATCGATTTGGGGTTCCAATGCATCGTAGGCGTATGGAAGGGTTGGGAGTTCAAAAGCCATGATCCGTTTTTGATTTTATGAGTTAATGCGATTCTTACTGCAAAGTTAATCGACCGTCGACGATGCCCATGCGCGACTTGTTTTCCAGCCAATACGCCGCGCGTTCAATGGCGTCATCGCCTTGTGTCAGGAAGGTGTAATACGCCTGCTCCCCAGCCACGTTGCGGATAACTTGAGCCGCCATGCGGTCGCTCAATTCACTGCGTTCGGCTTCGGTCCACTCGGCCGGTGGTGAGAAGCCTTCTCCCTCTGCGTATTCGATGAGGAAGGTGAGCAAAGCCTCGGATTCCAACCCCTCGCCTGCGCTTTGTGCCTGGCGTTCTGCTGCTGTTCTGTTGGCATCGACGTACGCAAATGCCGCATCCCGAAGCGTCCCCGTCCAGCTCAAATCCGAAAGGTATCCGGACCACCGAACCGTATCCAGTGCGACAAATACATCCGGCGTGATGCCACCTGCCCCATGCACCACCTTGCCCGCAGGTGTGATGTAGATCAAGGAGTCGACCGTTGCAATGCTGTCTTGATGAAACAATTCGCCCCGTTCATACCGGGCAAAATAATCGTCGCCGTAGTCCACATCCTCTCCGTAAGGCCGCTGAATGGCGCGTCCTGTAGGGGTGTAAAACCGGGCCACGGTCAACCGCAATGCACCGAGTGTGGCGATGGAGAATTCCTCCTGGACCAACCCCTTCCCGAAGGTTCTGCGACCGATGACCGGTCCTCGATCGTGGTCTTGGATGGCGCCAGCAAAAATCTCCGAGGCCGAGGCGGAGGACTCGTCGACGAGTACGGCGACGTCCCAATCTTTCCAACGGCCATCCCTGCGAGCCTTGTACGTGCGGCGCGGAACGTGCTCGCCTTCCGTATAAACCACCAGGTCATCGGCCTCCAAAAACGATTCCACCATGGGTACGACAGCGTTCAAGTACCCCCCGCCGTTTCCGCGTAAATCGACAATCACCTCGCTCAATCCTTGCTCGGCCAGGGTCTCCATCGCCAGCGCAAATTCTTCCGCGGTATTCTGCGCAAAGCGAATGACCTTGATGTACCCGCGCTGGCCGTCCAGATTGGCCGCACAAACGACGCTATGGATGGGAATGCGGTCCCGGCGCAGCAAGACGTGTTTTATCGTGTCCGCTCGGTCCAACCCAACGACCACCGTGGTGTTCCGGGGGCCTTTGAGCAGTTCCATGACCCGCTGGTTGGTGAGGTCAGGACCAGAAATCGCCACCGAATCAACGGTCAAAATGCGGTCGCCCGCGCGGACACCGGCCTTTTCGGAGGGGCCTCCTGGGATGGCCGCGACCACCATCAACGTATCCTGTTGGATGATGAACTCAACGCCGATGCCCTCAAAGTTGCCCTCCATGGGTTCGGCCAATGCCGCCAATTCTTCAGCGCTGATGAACAGGCTGTGCGGATCCAATTTTTCCAAAACGGCATCGAGGGCGACCTGCTCCAATTCCTCACGAACCACGGGATCCACATAGGTCTGTTCCACGCGGTCGAGCACCCCATTTAGGGCGCTGCGCGGTCCGACCATGTGCATGCCACTGGACGATCCCCCCCCGGTTTGAAGCCCAATGTAGACCCCCAGGATCAAGATGACCGCAAAGGCCAGCGGCTGCCATGACGGAGATGGTGATTTCCCGTTTTCGTTCATCCTCCTATTAACTCCTCAACTTCCGCCGTTGTTCGAGGTGAACCAACTCGACACCCGCCTGCTTTAAAAATTCAAGACCCTGCGGATCCTTGTATTCATCGCGGTAGACCACCCGGCTAATACCGGCTTGGTGAATCAGCTTGGAACACTCCCGGCACGGCGACATGGTGATGTACAATGTGGCCCCGACGGCCGAGTTGTTGGAACGCGCCAATTTGGTGATGGCGTTGGCCTCCGCATGCAGCACGTACCAGTTCGTTTCCCCCTCCTCGTTCTCGCACACATTGGGAAAGCCCGTCGGTGTGCCGTTGAATCCGTCGGCGATGATCATGCGGTCCTTGACGATCAAGGCACCGACTTGTTTGCGTACACAATGCGACAACTGCGCCCATTCGGCCGCCATGCGCATGTACGCTTCGTCGTAGCGCAACTGCTTTACCGCTTCGGGAGTTTGCGTTGATTCCGGTTCCAAGTGCGTCGTGTTTTACGCCCCTAAAGGTAGGGGTCTGTCCGTTGCGTTGTAGCTTGCTTGCTCGAAAGAATGCCAAATGCGGATTTACACGCGAACAGGGGATGACGGCACCACATCGTTGTTTGGGGGCCAACGGTTGAGCAAGGACGACTTGCGCATCGAAGCCTACGGCACACTGGATGAACTCAACGTGTGCATCGGAGCGCTGGGCAGCTGCGCTGCTGTTGCCGAATCTGAAGACGCTGCATTTCTCCGGACCATCCAATCGGACGTCTTCTCGTGGGGAAGCCACCTGGCCACCGTCGACCCTGAAATGGCCAAGCACCTGCCGCCTGTACCGGCCTCCCGCATCGACGAAATGGAGGCCTGGATGGACGCCAAAAACGAAGCCCTGCCCCCACTGAGTCAGTTCATCCTTCCCGCGGGGCACCCTGCGGTGGTGGCTGCGCATACGTGCCGCGTGGTTTGCAGGCGGGGCGAGCGAAGGGTCATCGCCCTTGGTCGAGAGGAAGCCATCCCCGACGGGTTGGTCGCCTACTTGAACCGCCTGAGCGACCTGTTTTTCGTGTGGAGTCGGCACTTACACACCGCTACGGACACTCCGGAAATTCCATGGGAATCAGTGCCTTAACCGGGCAATAAGGGCCAAAAATAGCCGAAAAAGCGCCGTTTCTGCAGATTTTCTTGTATGTGATTGCGATTCTTCTATTTTTGCGCGCTGAAGACGTTTACCATGTATTGGACACTTGAATTGGCTTCCTACCTCGAAGACGCTCCTTGGCCCGCCAGCAAAGACGAGCTGATTGACTTTGCCATGCGCACCGGCGCACCGCTCGAAGTTGTCGAGAATCTGCAGCAATTGGAAGACGAGGGTGATGCATTCGAAACCATCGAAGACATCTGGCCCGATTACCCCAGCAAGGAAGACTTCTTTTTCAACGAAGACGAATACTAGTGACCAGACGCCAGGGCGCTCAGTCCTTCGCGCGTCAGCTTCCCATTGAGCCACTCGGGATCCAACCCGGCACCGAGGGATTTGTAAAATCCAATCGCCGGTTCGTTCCAATCCAACACTTGCCATTCCATTCGGCCGTAATCTGCCGCGGCACACGCTTCAGCCACCGACAGAAACAACGCCTTTCCGATGCCTTGGCCCCGGTGCGACTCCCGCACCACGAGGTCTTCCAGAAAGCCACACCGCCCCTTCCACGTGCTGTACTTCTCGTACCACAGCGCCATGCCGACCACTGCGCCTTGCACCTCGGCCACAAAAAGCCGGTAAATGGCGTCAGCTCCAAAGCCGTCTTCAATGAGCTGCTCGACCGTCGTGGTCACCTCGTTTTCCGCCCGCTCATAAATCGCCAACTCAACGATTAAGCGGTGAATGGCTGCGGCGTCCTCTGGTCTCCCCTTGCGGATGGTAAATGCCTGTTTTGATTGGTCCATGGCCGAAAGTTAGCGCTGCTTTCTTTCTATTTTGCGGCATGCAATGGGATCAAATTGGGGCGGTAGATGCCGTGTTGAGCATTTGGCTTGCATGGGCGATGTTCAATGGTTTTCGCAAAGGACTGATCATCAAGGTCGCCTCCATCGTTGCCCTGGTATTGGGGATTTACGCAGGCTTTCACTTCTCCAGTTTCGCTGCCGAATGGCTGAATCAACAATTCAACTGGTCCACCCGGACGACGGAGGTGGGTGCCTTTGGCCTGACTTTTTTGGGCGTGGTAGTGGGGGTGCATTTCATTGCCAAGCTCTTGGAAAAAATCGTCGACCTCACCGCTTTGAGCATGCTGAATAAGCTCGGTGGCCTGGCGCTTGGATTGGTCCAGGCGTTGTTCTTTTTGAGTGCATTGACCTACGCCTTAGACGGGGTTTTCGGACCGCGCCAATGGCTGCCGGAAGCGCAGGTCGAACAATCGATGCTGTACCCGTTTGTCGAGGATGCCATCGAATACGTGGTGCCCGACATGGAACGCACCACGCCGTGGGAACAGCTGCGCGACCGTTTCGAGGACGGGATGGAACGCTTGGAAGATGCGGCCGTTGAACAGAGTGGCGCGCGCGATTAGCCGGTTAGGCCACGCCCAATTCTTGTTTGAGTTGAGCGATGCGGCGTTCCAGAGCTCCCATGGCTTGGCTGTAGTCGCCATTAGGCCAGTTGTCCACCGGCATGCGCACTGAGAAATAGAATTTGATTTTCGGCTCTGTTCCGCTGGGACGTGCCGTGACAAGGGTGTTCTGCTCGGTGACAAGCTGCACCACATTGGATGCCGGCAAGTCAAGCGTTCGGGTTGAACCGTCCCGTACGTCGGTCGCACACTGGGCAGCGTAATCCCGAACTTCAATGACCCGCTCTCCGGCCAATTCAGCCGGTGGTGACGTTCGGAATCCTTCCATCTGGGCCGCGATTTCCGCCTTGCCCGCGCGGCCTTGTTTCGTTTGTGACACCAGCGCCTCCTTGTACGCTCCGTGGGTGCGGTGAATGGCCTCGAGTCGACCGAGCAAATCCGACCCCTCGGCATGCGCCACGTGCGCCAATTCGCACAGGACACATGCTGCCGCAACAGCGTCTTTGTCGCGAACCTCATCGCCAATCATGTAGCCGTAGCTTTCCTCACCACCCGCGACGAATCGTCCTTTGCCTTCCTCCCGGCGAATGGCGTCCGCAATCCACTTGAATCCGGTCAAGGTCTCCTGCACGGCAAGTCCCGCGTGGCGACCGATGTCCGCCATCAGATCCGAAGTGACAATGGTTTTGGCAACGAAATCGCCCGACGCCAGCAAGTCCTTTTGGGCGCGCTGGGAAACCACGTAGTCCACGAGCAGCGCTCCGGTCTCGTTGCCATTCAAGAGCCGCCACCCGCCTTCGGACTGAGCATCGGGCACGGCGATGCCCACCCGGTCCGAATCGGGGTCGGTGCCCAGAACCAACTGCGCATTGACCGTTTTGGCCAATTCGATGGCCTCGGAAAGCGCCGCACCTTCTTCGGGGTTGGGACTGTGGACTGTCGGAAAGTTGCCATCGGGATGCCGCTGGCTCTCCACGATATGCACGTTGCGGAATCCGGCGGCATCGAGTGCGGGTATAACGGAGACCGATCCTGTGCCGTGCAGCGGTGTGTACACAATGCTGAGATCGCTGCCGTTTGCAATCAAATCCTCACTCAATCGCAAATCCTGGACCGTCTTCCAGTACGCTTGGTCAGCCTGTACATCCAGTAAATGAATGCGGGCTTGCGATGCCGCATCCCGGCCCCAACGGACTTCAGCAGGCCCTGACACCGACCGCACGCGCTCGATGATGCCTTTGTCATGCGGAGGCACGATTTGGCCGCCGTCGCTCCAATAGACTTTGTACCCGTTGTATTGCTTTGGATTGTGGCTGGCGGTGACGACAATGCCCGCTGTGCAACCGAGCTCTCGAACGGTGAATGAAAGCTGAGGCGTCGGACGCAATGCGGGAAACAGGTGTACCTCAATGCCATTGCCTGCCATGACTTCGGCTGCTACTCGAGCGAATGCCGGGCTGTTGTTGCGGGAATCGTACGCAATGGCAATGGAAGCACCGCTCGGCACGGCTTCGCGCATGTAGTTGGCCAGGCCTTGGGTCGCTTGGGCGACCGTGTAGGCATTCATCCGGTTGGTGCCCACCCCCATCAGGCCCCTCAAGCCACCTGTGCCAAACTCCAGGTCGGTGTAAAAGGCTTCCACCAGTGCTTCACCCCTTTCTTCCAGCAACGTACGAACCTCGCTCTGGGTGGCTTCGTCGTAGGGGGCTTGGGTCCAATTGTGCGCAAGTTGTGCGGCAAAATCCATCAGTTCTTTTCCTTCCATGCTCATTCAAATGGGCGTTTATCCACGTTCTATTTCATGCCTTAACGCCTCTTTCCAATGGACGTAGGGCAGTTGCAATGCCTCCGCAAATGCCTTTCCATCGAGGTAAGAATAGGCGGGTCGTTCTGCAGGTGTTGGGTAATCTGCCGTTGTACATGGCGACAGCTCCACATCAATCCCGTGCCCGTCAAAAATGGCCTGCGCAAACCCGTACCACGTGGTCGGGCCCTCGGGACCGTAGTGCCAAATCCCTGCCGGGACCAGCTCCGGGTGAGCCGCAAGCTTCAACAGTGCTTCAGCGAACGGCCGTGCAAAGGTGGGAACGCCGTGTTGGTCATTCACCACACGCAAGGCTTTGCCCGACTGTCCCAAGCGCAGCATGGTTTGCATAAAATTCTGGCCGCGGGTGTCGCACAGCCAAGCGACCCGAACCACCCACCAACGGCAACCCGGCGTCGCTGCCAACGCCAACTCACCGGCACGTTTTGAATCCGCGTATACGCCCTTGGGATTGGGTCCGTCGGACGGGACATACGGCCGGTTTTGCATGCCATCAAACACGTAATCGGTGCTGATGTGAATCAGGTCAATGCCGTGCTCAGCACAGGCTTCAGCCAACAGCTGCGGTCCCAATGCATTAATCGCATGGGCCGGTTCTGGTTCTTCTTCAGCGCGATCGACGGCCGTGTACGCCGCCGCGTTAATGACAACATCCGGGCGGTGCGTTATCAGCGCATCCGCAATGGACTGAGGAGCGGTAATGTCCAGCTCGTCGCGATCAAAACCGACAATGCGGAGGTCGCTTTGGCCGGGGTTTTCCGTCAGCCGCGAGCCCAACTGGCCATTCGCCCCTGTCACCAAAACTGTTCGCATGGTCGAAATTTACGCAGGGATCATCATCCGGTAGTGCGTATGGCCTCCACGGGTTCCATTTCTGCCGCCCGGTGCGCAGGGGCCAACCCCGCAACTAAGCCCGAAGCCACCGCCACACTCAAAGCTATCATGATGCGGGAAGGCCGCACTTGCAATAGGAATCCCACATCCACGGCATTCACCGCCAACACGATAGCCTCAATGGCAATCAAGGCAAACAGCGCACCGATAACGCACAGGGCAACGGCTTCAAATAGAAACTGCAGCATGATGAAGTTGGACTTCGCTCCAATGGCCTTCTGCACACCGATGATGCGTGTGCGTTCGCGGACGCTTACAAACATGATGTTGGCAATGCTGAAGCAGCCCACCAGGATGGCAAAGATTCCAATGAACCAACCACCGTATTCCACTTGCTGAAAAATGGAATCCAAGATGGACGTCAACATGTCGATTTGGTTGATCGAGAAGTCGTCTTCCTCACGCGGTCGCAACCGGCGCACCGATCGGAACTGCTGCACAATCTCATCCGAGAGCGCTTCCGTGGTCACGCCCTCAACCGGCTTGACCATGATGCTGGTGCCCATGCCGTAGTCCATGATGCGGTGCCCAAATTTGGCCGGCACAAGCGCTGCCCGATCAAACCCATCGTTGATGGCCGAAGCACCTTGTTTGGCGAATACGCCGACCACCTCCAACCGCTGTCCCTTTGTTTCGATGACCTCCCCCACCGCATCGGCATCGCCTGTCAATTCCACAGCAACATCGTACCCGATGATGGCGACGGCCCGGCCCGATGCGACCTCCATGGGCGAGAAATAACGCCCCGCTGCAATGTCCAGCGCAATCACATCATCGTATCCCTGAGAGACCGCAACAATGCCGACCCCATCGAGGCGGCTGTTGCTCGACTCAACGGCGAGCATGGTCTTCGCTTGAAAGACCACCTCCTTGGCTTGGGTCAATCGCTCCTCTAAGAGCGCGGCATCATTCAGGCTCACCTCCCGGCGTTGCACGTACTTCCACCACGGGTAATCTTCGTCAAACGCCCACGGCCATTTTTGGATAAACAGCACCTCATCGTCGAGCATGTTGAACGTACTCTTCAGGCCGTCTTCCAGAGAATCCACCACCGCAAAAACAGCCGTGATCATGAAGATGCCGACCATGACCCCGAGCAGGGACAGGAAGGTCCGCAAGCGGTTGGTCACGATGGCGGACCAAGCGAAGGCGAAGCTTTCAAAAAGCAGGCGAAGCCAGAGCATGGAACAAAGCTAATTCCTACCCGCCAAGTCGGCGTATATGTCCGGGTTTAATTGTAGTTTTACGCCTTTGATTCGCATATCCAAATCACTTGAAATGAACGCACCACGCCGCATTCAATCCGCCCTTATTTCCGTCTTTCACAAAGAAGGCCTGGAGCCCATCGTCGAGCAGCTCAAGCGCCTCGGTGTGACCATCTACTCCACTGGTGGAACGCAAAAAGCGGTGGAAGCGATGGGAGCTGAGGTCGTTCCGGTTGAATCAATCACGGATTACCCTTCCATTTTGGGCGGTCGGGTGAAGACGTTGCACCCCAAGGTGTTTGGAGGCATCCTGAACCGACGCGATTTGGCCGAAGACGTGGCTCACATGGAGGAGTACCAGCTGCCTCACATCGACCTGGTCATCGTCGACCTCTACCCCTTTGAGGCCACCGTTGCGCAAGGCGGAACACATCAGCAGATCATCGAGAAGATTGACATCGGGGGGATTTCCCTGATCCGTGCAGCGGCGAAAAACTTCGAAGACGTGGTCATTGTCCCCAGTCAGGACGACTACGGCACCTTGTTGGACTTGCTGGAAAACGGAGAAGGCGTCACCACACGGGAAGAGCGCCAAGCCCTCGCTACACGCGCCTTCCGAATCAGCTCACATTATGACACCCGCATCCACGAATGGATGCAAGGCGGCGCGAGTGTGGAGCAATTGAACCTCTCCGAAATGACATCGAAGTCATTGCGCTACGGAGAAAACCCTCACCAGCCGGGCCGGTTCTTCGGCGACCTCGACGCGCTGTTCGATCAGTTGAATGGAAAGGCCTTGTCGTACAACAACTTGCTCGATGTCGACGCGGCGGTGCAGTTGATGCGCGAATTCCAATCCGACGACCCCACCTTTGCCGTGCTCAAGCACAACAATGCTTGTGGCCTTGCCACGCGGCCAACCGTGTTGGAAGCATGGACCGATGCCTTGGCCGGCGATCCCGTATCTGCGTTTGGCGGCGTCCTTATTTGCAACAGCCCCATCGACAAAGCCACGGCCGAAGCCATGCATGAATTGTTCTTCGAAGTGGCCATTGCACCGGCTTATGATGCAGATGCACTCGAAGTCCTCAAGCAAAAGAAGAACCGAATTCTGCTGGTGCAGAAGCCATGCAGTACCCTAAATGTGACCGTACGGAGCGCGCTGAATGGCTACTTGGTTCAATCCCCTGATGCCAAGATGGAAGGCACAGCAGACTTGAACTTGGTGACCAAAACTGCGGGGACAGCGAGCAAGCAGGAAGACCTCATTTTCGCCATGAAAATTGCGAAGCACACCCGCTCCAACACCATTGTCTTCGCCAAAAACAAGCAGCTCTTTGGCAGCGGAACGGGACAGACGAGCCGCGTAGATGCATTGAAGCAAGCGGTGGTGAAGGCCAAAAGCTTCGGGTTCGACCTGAACGGTGCGGTCATGGCTTCCGATGCGTTCTTCCCCTTCCCCGATTGCGTTGAACTGGCCGATGACGCCGGAATCAAGGCGGTGATCCAGCCAGGAGGATCGGTCAAAGACCAGCTGAGCATCGATTACTGCGACGAACATGGCCTCGCCATGTACATGACGGGCGTGCGGCATTTCCGTCACTGATTTTGGGTGTTTTTGGTGCCTCTTAAGGGCCTCAGAAAGCCGGAGAATTTGTGAAAAATTCAATGGGTTTTGCGGAGGGCGCTTTGCTATATTTGAGTGTTCACTTCGTCTCGTTCTCCACACACTTGAAGCCCATGGGTTTGTTCAATTTTTTCATGCAAGAGATTGCCATCGATCTCGGTACCGCCAACACCATCATCTACTTTGAGGACAAGGTGGTCGTGGATGAACCCAGCATTGTGGCCAAGGACCGCGGGACCAACCGCGTCGTCGCTATCGGGCGTTTGGCGCAGCAGATGCACGGCAAGACCCACAAAAACATCGAAACCATTCGCCCTTTGAAGGACGGCGTAATCGCCGACTTCCAAGCGGCCGAAGAGATGATCAAGGGCATGATCAAAATGATCAACAGCCGCAAGTCGTGGTTCAACCCTTCGCTTCGCATGGTCATCTGCATCCCTTCGGGCATCACCGAAGTGGAAAAGCGCGCAGTTGGGGATAGCGCCGAGCACGCTGGTGGAAAAGACGTTTACCTCATCCACGAACCCATGGCTGCAGCCATCGGAATCGGCATTGACGTTGAAGAACCCATGGGCAACATGATCATCGACATCGGAGGGGGCACGTCAGAAATCGCCGTGATTGCGTTGGGAGGCATTGTCACAGACAAAAACATCCGCGTCGCAGGGGACGAATTCACCTCCGACATCGAGGAATACATGCGCCGTCAGCACAACATCCTCATCGGAGAGCGCACTGCCGAGCAAATCAAAATCGAAGTCGGCGCTGCCACGGCAGACCTCGACAACCCCCCGGAAGATTACCCGGTACGAGGGCGCGACTTGATGACCGGCATACCCAAAGAGATCCTCGTATCGTATGTAGAGATTGCGCAGGCTTTGGATAAGAGCATTTCGAAAATCGAAGAAGCGATCCACAGCGCATTGGAGCAGACACCGCCTGAGCTGTCTGCGGACATCTACAAGACGGGCATCTACCTCGCTGGAGGGGGCGCATTGCTCCGAGGCTTGGACAAACGCATTTCCGCCAAGACCAAGCTGCCCGTTCACGTCGCTGACGATCCCTTGCACGCGGTGGCCAAAGGCACAGCGATTGCCCTCAAAAACATCGACCGCTTCACTTTCCTGATGCGCAACTAATTCCAGCAGGTAGCGGATGCGAAACCTCTGGAACCTCCTCGTCCAATACCACATCGCCTTGGTCTTCGTGATTTTCCAAGGCATTGCACTGACGTGGTTTGTTGGGAGCCACGGGTACTCGCGCGGCAAGTGGGTCCAACGTTCTTTGGAATGGCAGGGGAAATGGGACCAACGCATCAGCCAATGGAACCGCTTGACCGAATTGGACGACCTCAACCGCGAATTGCTCGCC
>CENJ01037450.1_pt1 | contig 17717 bp, 15 predicted proteins | sample 356161 | NCBI WGS metagenome assembly CENJ01 (sample SAMEA2619531, study PRJEB7988) | marine metagenome | biome: marine biome (ENVO:00000447); feature: surface water layer (ENVO:00002042); material: "saline water (ENVO:00002010), including plankton (ENVO:xxxxxxxx)" | depth 5 m
TCGCTAATAACAACAGCTGGAATTGCAGTTTTACTATTTGTTTTCCATAGCCACATAGCAGCAATAGGTTTTTCTTTATAAACCATAAAGCCGCCAAGCCCGTTTTCAGGAAGAAAATCTCTTGGAAAACCTTCTTGTTTGTATTGGGAATACCATTTTGGTATAATATCCCAATCAGATTCAATTAAATTTCTAACTTTTAATTGCATATAATTTTATTGGCTTGAATAAAAAGCTTCAGAATTTAAAGCGAATAATTCTGCAGCATTGATTGATTTATCTGTTGGTAACTTAATACGGACACGCATAAACGTTCCTTTTGCCCCTGACACAAGTTTATCTGCATCAGCTACAATAGCACCGTTAGAGACCTTGTATGTGGTTTCTTGCGACACTATTGGAGCAAAGTACTTACCTTCTTTTTCTTTAAATGGAAATTTTATTATTGTACTCATTATGCACTTTGTGTTATACTTATTGTTTGATCAGCAACAGCTGTACCTGTAACTCTAGAATTGTTATATACGCTTATAGTTATTGTAGATGTTCTCGATGACCCCGTTGTATTATCTTCCACATTAATTGTAAAAGGATAATTAGAACCAACAAAGTCAATTCCATCTGGGTCAACTACCTTTGTACCTGCAGAGCCATTTAATAATACCCAAGAATCATTAGATGATATTCTTATTGGTACTGTTGCTCCATTTGAATTTGTTATACTTGTATCTGAATTACCAGAAGCAGTAAATGATATTGAAGACACATAGGTTCCTACAGAAGCAGTTACTTCCCCAGACCCTGTAATTGTCGCGTTAGCTGTTGTATTTTCAAATATAGCTGGCAAAACAATTGTTCTTTCAATATATTCTTGTGATGTATTATCTATAATTGCATTGCCTACTGTATTGCCTACTGTATCATAAGTAATAGAATAGGCATCTGGTAGCATTACTTTTGTAGTGCCAGACACGGTCCATCTAATAGTTGCTGTTCTTAATGAAACTTCAGAATAAGGACTTATTGTATAAGCAGTATTTACTGCTGTATTAACTGGTGTTGTTAATACACCGCTTGCGGGTGTAGCCCAAGTTAATTGAGGCAATACAGTTGCAGAACCACTTATACCAAGCGAATTATTAGTTGCGGTTGTTGGAACTGTTATAGGAAAATTAGCTACAATATTGCCATTATTAAAACTTAAGTTAAATGGCACAATATTTGTGCTTCCTCCCATACCTGAGTGGTTAGAACAATAATAATATAAATTAGGCGTGCTTGATGTTATAGATATTTCCGTATATGCACCAGCACTTCCAGGTGTTCCATTATAAGTAACCCCAGTTGTATATTCAGAGCCACCACCATGCGTTCCGTTTGATGTTTCACTAAATTTTAAAGGATGCGTGCTATTAGAACTATCACTTTGATCAAACCTATAAGTTTTACCTTTAGTTAAAGTTAAAATAGGTTGCTTTAAATAATCTATATTATTAGATACATCATCTATTGCATATTTATTAGATCCTCCATAATTTCTTACAATAACATTTTTAGCAATTACAGAAGAGGTAATTGACGCAGCTTGTGTTAACCCGGTAATATTTGCTGAAATTAAACCTGGATCCACATAATGACTGCTTATAGGGTTTATATCAACATTTAAATTATTAGCGCCACTTGTAGTATAAGTTGCTAGAGCAGGGCTAACATTGCCATTTGTTACTGCATCCCCGATACTTACGGTTAACAAACTTACTTCAAATATAAGATCCGCCCCTGTGCCTCCAACTGTTACTAATTTTGTTTCATTTTGGTTTTGAGCAGTATATGTTACCTTAAATACCAAACTATTGTTTGTTACACTAGATGGGCTAATTATATTTACACCAGCCCCTGTTAGTGTAACATCTGCTGCACTGCTGAACTCAAAATCAGCGTTTTTAGGATTAGCAGTTATTATCCATTCTATAGAATCACCTTGTTTAGCAAGTACTGTTTTTTCACCATTAACTATAGTATTAGAAACAGAACCTGAAAGCTGTAAGGTAATTGAATAATAATCTTCTAAAGCTGGTTCATCACCTACAGAAGAAATATCAGTTTTTATAAAATCTAACTCCCATCCTTCCGTACCTTCGTAGCTTATATTGTTAAAAGTTTTTACAGTTGAAGGACTGTCGTTTAATATAGGTTCTATATAAGACTCAGCCGCGGATTGATTATAAAAAGTATTTCTATTAACATCCTCACTATTATGCTTCCATAATTTACCAGAGTTAAAAGTATAGTATATATTGTTTAAACTAATACCACCTTCTTGTTTAAATGATTTAAAACTTGTCCAGCCTTGGGCTCCTTCGTCAAAAGATATAGTAAAATAATTATCTGTAGCAGTTGCTACATTTGTATCTTTAAAACCGCTATATCCGCTACCTACTAATGTTAAATTATATAAGTTATTATATTCATCATAAGATCCAATAATTTTTTCAGATTTAGCTAAAGCGTCTCTAAAAAAATCACTCATACCTAAACTAGATATTTCAACTAATCCGTTTTGAGATAATCTCATAACGCTCCCTCTGCTTTTGTCAGTAAAGTATTTAGCATAACCATAATAAGCAAAAGACTTTGAGTCTTTTGATATACCAAATTCTCCTGCATAAGGAGCAATTGTGCCCAAAAATTGAGTATTTGACGTTACTGGTATTGCTCCGCCCTCTGCAGAATAAATAAAATCTTTATTTACGGGAGATCTAGAAATTTTATCTTCTTGAAATACAACTATTTGGGTATCATCAGCAAATAACTTTTGTATTGATCCATCTTGCGGGTCTAACGATATAGTTATTCCACCTTCTGCCTCGTTAAACTGATTTATGTAATTTATATTTGTTCGCGAATTAAATAATCCGCTTGAATGTATAAGAGTATTGAATCTTCTTTCTTCTGCAAAATTTTCTTTAACAACATAAGCCCTAACTCCAACATCAAATGCTCTTTCATTAAAGCCCGCTCTTAATCTATTTATTTCAATATGAGTACCCGAGCTAAAAGTTAATAAATAACAATTATAAAACTGTATATCTATTGCTGTAGTTGTTAAATTAGAAACAAGCCCTCCTGTGGATGTTTCAAAAAATATATCTAAATCAGATTCAAAAGGTTCTGTTTCAAATACGGTAACGCCAGAAGTTACAGAGTCAGTTGGCACATTAGCTGTACCTGCTGGATTATTTATAGACTGTACTTTACTTAATGTAGATGTTATTTTATTTGCGCCGCCTAATATTTTAGGATATACAGCAGTATCGCAGGGAGATATTGTAGCACTAGTACTCGGAGGTATTACTGCTGTTTGGTCTCTTGGTATTTTGTTTATGCTATCTCCAAATCTATTTACAACATTTAAAGCAGATACAGTTGAAATCCAATTGTAATATTGTTGTTCTCTTTGTTTTACAACAATGCGATACGAATAGCACCAGTCCAATGCTTGTAAAGCTGTTATAGTAGATTGCGCAAATGCTATACGCAAAGAATTAAATACACTTGTGCTATCTGCTTCACCAGTAGCTGCATCAATAAACACAGTATCCCCTCCTGTTTCAGAAAGCAACACAGGTGTTTGTCTTCCAAATTTATCCGCAAGCACAATACCAACTTGATATGTTCTTCTTGATTTTACAGACATATTGTCATCTAAAGCAGTATATCTAGCAGAAGACTCTCCCGTCCTTGAAACGGTAAATGATACATCGGGTATATTAAAATTTTGCAAATAATTACCATATACCAGTCTGCCTCCTGCTAATTCCTGTGATTTAGCTAGTCTAGGAACAGCGTCTGAAACCCTTGTTAATTGGTCAGAAGGCAATGTTTTAAAAGGGTCTTGAGACTTATAAAAAAAGTTTATAGTTGTTTCTGAAGTTAATACTTTGCTTTCTACAACGTATAGTGCAGAGCTACCTGTTTCTTTATATATTAATTCAACTTTATCAATTCCTAACCCCGCCGGAGCTGGAACTGATAATTGAACAGATTTTATAGCGTTTACAAATGTTTCAATTTCGCCAAAATCTTCTATATTTGAAGAAATAGTATCGGTTTCATCTAATCTTGAAAAACATATTGGAGTAAATGGAGCTAGTACACTATATTCACCGTCTTCAAATTGGTATCTATAAGAAAATCTAATTAATTTATTTTCTAAAAAGTTAGAAGTAATTATATTTCCCTGTTCGTCTGAATCCGAAACGCCAATTATTTCGGCGGCAGTATAAGGAGCATATTTAGCAACAGAGATAACATCGTCTATATTTGCTGCTAAATTATAACGGCCTGGATTATTTCTAGCTGTTTCAACGTTTATTTTTCTTGGAGGATTTCTATCATCTGTAAAAAATAAAAGCTCATCAACTAAATTTATACCTGTAATTAAATAATCTTGATGAAAATTTAAAGCATCACTATTTACTAATATAATAGATTTATTTGCTTTTTGATTATACTCAATTATTTGATGACTGCCACTATTTATTTCATTATAAGAATTATTACTGGTTATAAAATAATATATTCTATCATTACCGTTATCCCTATATTCTCCTATAACTTTAACGTTGGCTATTGCTGTATCATTAATAAGCTCATTTCCTAATATATTTTCAACAGCACCTATATCAGAACTTTCTGATTTACTTACATTTATATTTAATGCTTCTCGATATTCACCGGGCTTAAGCATTTTGTCATCTAAATCGCGATTCATTTTGCTCGCGTTAAAGAGTCTTTTAATTTCTGGCATATATTAGTGTTTAATCCACTTAGATTTACCTCGTAAAACTTGTGTTAATTCTTCTAATTTAAGATTACTTAATCTTATTTTAGCGTTTCTCATTTTAGCAGCAGCTTCTTTTTTATACAATGCTGAAGCCCCTGCGGCTGCAGTTCTTATTTTTGATAGGTTATATAACATATTAGCATATACCGCATCTTCCGCAAGTTTAGGTACTAAAACATTATCAAAATTACCATTTTCCCCTAAGCCGTCTGAAATATATTGTAAAGAAATTAAATCGCCTTCGCTAAAAAATGAATCAAAGTATATTTTACCTGCTTCCAAATCTAACAAATAAGAACCATTATTATTTTGTGCTTGAGGGTCAGAGCCATACCTTGAGCCGTAACCGGAGCTGCTTTCGTCATCGTAGTAGCCATCAAAATAGTTTTCAAAATCTTTCTTTTTTAATGCAACGTTAGCCTCTTGAAATCTATCTGCTGTTTCTGATATTTCACTAAAAGTTAAATTACCCTCCTGGTCATATATATACTTATAATCTTGATCTTGTTGTACAGCTTTGTTCGGTCTTGTATATTTTGAATTTTGTATGGGTCTATGCTGACCACTAGAATCTACGTATGCAATGCGAACGTAGTTTACATAATCCGAAGGCAAAGAAAGTTGTAGCGTAGAGCTAAGCTCAATTTCTAAATTTTTTTCAGAGTGAAATATATCATAACTAAATTCTTGCACCGATCTTTGCGCCCAAAAAGCAACCTCGTATCTTGGCACTTTTGATAAAACTTTACCATCACCTATATAGCCTATAATAAAATTATTTATTATGTCGTTTAAATGTACCCTACTATAATACCCAGCCACCGCTGTGCCGGTACCGCCCTCTAATGCTGAGTAATTATCTACGTCTAAAGGTTTTCTTGATATTGCCATTATTGTTCAGTTGCTTGTAATTGTTGTTCTTTTGCTTGTCCTATTCCTGATATATCAGCTTGTTTTATAACCACACCAGCTAAAGTTAATATTTTGTAAACCAATTCGGTTTTTTCAGATCCGTGTAATTCAAAATTTAAAGATTTAGCTGTCGCGTTATAGTCATCTGTTGCAACATTAAAAGCTGTGGGATCATATATGGGTTCATTGGGTATTCCTGCAGATATTTGTGAAGCTGTAGGCATTAAATATCCCCATTTTGGTTTATTAGGTATTTTTAAATATTCTAAATTAACACCAGAAGTTATTGAAGTAGGATAAATTTTTATTGCAGACCCTATTATTGTATATATAGGCTGTGTAGAAACAGGGGCTGTTAACGGAGATAAATTTATATATTTTGCATCTTTGTGTGAAGAATAATCTGCTTCCACGTTATTTACCCTAACAACACCTATTTTTATTAAATCACTAGGTAAAGTCCATTCCCCATTACTTAAGCTTAACGCCGCGTCTTTATAAAAAATATTTATTTTTTCTGCAGTAGTTAAATTAGGATCTGAAAAATCACTTTGTAAATTAGCGTTCAACTCATAATTAGCTTCTTTAGCAAAATAACTCTGAAATATTTCGTTTTGAGCCTGATCGGCTAACCTATTGAACTCTTCAGGTGTAATATATCCTCTATTATCTTTATTAGTAATAGTTAGAACGGTTTGATATACTTCGTTTATATTTACCATTTACAATTTATTAATTAGTGAGTATAAAGTTGATTTCTCACTTTATACCCGGTATATTATGAAAGTTTTTTCATAATTGACTTCATTAAATCAACACCTTCATCTGTTTTAAAATATGCCGCAAGTGCGCCATAAGGGTGTTGATCAAAAGGTACAGTCATTACCTTTTTACCATTAGCTAATTTAAATACTGTTCCGTCTTCCGCCAAATTAAGTATTCCAATTTCAACAGCTCTATTAGCTAAATTTCTAAGCTTTATATCTTCGTCGTTTGACAATTCTATAAATAACTCAGGATCATTTTTAGCAAATCTATAAGCGTCTCTTTTTATTTCTTTTGAAGACATACCTGAAACCGCTGATCCTAATTCAGTCCGCATTATTGCTTCTAAATGTTCAATGTCTAAAGTTCTAGCTAAATTCAACGCTTCTAGCTCTAGCTCTTGCATTTCAATTTCATCAACTGCTTCGGCAACTTCGTCTACTTCTGTCCAAAGTAAACCTGCTTGTGGGTGATATAAAGAAAGTAATTTTTGTAAAGACTGTTGTTGTTTAGGAACTTCTAAAATTCCATCTAAAAATGTTACATGCCCTAAAGTAACATAACCGTCCTGTTCATCTACAAATATAGATTTTTGATTTGTAGCATATCGTATTTCTTTATTATCGCCGTTTTCTTCATCAAACCAAAAAAGAGGTTTTCTTACTGTATGCTTTGATTGTATAGTCCAGCTTATAGGAGATTTATTTCCAGAAAGCATATAGACTCTATCTTTTATTTCCCAATTTTTTTCAATTGGTCTAGTTTTAATTTTTGTTGTCATGATATAATATAATAAAATTAAAAAAGAGGGTAAGGGGTAGCATAGCCACCCCATCCTCTAATAATGATTATGCTTTAAACAATACAAAGTTATTAGCACCTTGTACAATTAAACATCTTTCAGATAGATAATGCATTCTCATTTCATCAATTGGAGATGAAGAAGCACCACCTACAGATCCAGTAACCCAAGACTTCATTTTTCTGTTTTCAGTTTCAGAAGCTCTATATCTTATATGCAAGAAAGGTCTTTTAATATTCTGTCCAAGATTTTGATCATATACTGTTGAGGTACCAGCAGGAACTAATACACCTTCAATATCTTTAAAACCACCTCTTGTTGAGAAATCATTTAAATATTTCCAATCTGTTTTATAAAAATCATAAGAACCTCTTCTGTATCCAGTAAATCCTAGATTAAGAGCCATATCTTCACTGTTGTTAAACACACCAAAAGAAGTACCTCCTGAGTATCCGCCATTTTGTTGAGCAAGAATATCATCAATTTCTAAAGAAAGATCTCTACCTAAGAAAAGCATATTTTCTTCAATAGCACCTTGCTTGTCTAATTGCTTAAGTACTGCATCAAAATCAGTTAGAGCACCACCAGAAGTTTGTGCGCCAAAGTCAGAATATACATTACCTCTTGCTTCAATAGCTTCAAAGAAACCTTCTGTACCTCTAGCGGTAGCGGTGACGTTGGAATCATAGAAGTTTAATGTAGCTCCAGTATCAAGTTGTTTAACACCTTCAACCATAGACATTTCTAGGTAGTCTTCCCAACGTAATCTGTTTTCATGCTCAGACTTCATATACCACAAATATCCAGAAGCTCCGTTTTCAGAAGTTACTTCAATCCATCCAATTTGTGCTGTATCAGAACCATTAATTGAATAGTGCTCTTTAAGAATAATTGGTGAATTAGTAAATGTAGCATAACTAGGATCTAATTTTTCATCAAAGTTACCGGTCCCTTTTGCAAATTCAGATCCATAAGCAAGAGCTGTAAATCTTTGTGCTGTAGTAATTGCTGGAATTCCAGTTAAAGCTTTAACTTGGAAATAGTTTCCAGATACATTAGTTACAATACCTTTGATAACGGCACCAGTTCCACCTACTGCAGAAGTTGCAGAAGATTGAGCCTGAATCATAACTGTTTGTCCTTTACGGAAATTAACAGCTGTAGTTCCTTGAGTTGTAACACCTAAGCTAGTTGGCTGTGCTGTAGGAACATTAAAGTTCAATACAACTCCACCTGAAGCAGAGGCACTAGCCGTGCCGGGAGTATTTCCTGTAGTAGGCATTGTAGCCGCAGCACTTAAATAGATAGCATTTGCATATCTTGTGTGTAATCTGCCTTGCTCAGTCCAAATAATTTGGTCTGAAGTGGAAGGCATTTCCGCTGATACCATACGAAGGAAAGAACCGATAGATCTGTTTCCATATCTTTCAACTTCTTGTTCGTACACATCAGGTAAAAATTGTTGAGCCCACATGTTAAATGAGCTGTCTGTAAAATCAATATAGTTACCAGCATATAATGCTTTGCTTTGCGTTGGTTGCAATGCAGCTGGTACTCCACTTGTAAAAGCCATTTTTAATAATTTTTAAATTGTTATTTTGTCCATTTTATTCGCAATTTATCAGAAGAATTACCGGTTACAACTTTTATTTTATCACCAGACGATGTTGTTATTGTTGAGTTATCCGTACGAGGAGACATATCAATGTTTTTAGCTTCTTTTGCTTGCATCTTTATAGCGTCTGCACGACCTTGCTCATAAAAATGTGTTGCAATTTTGTCCGCATTCCTCCCAGTAAATAACGCTTTGTGATAGCTACTAGCATCTCCTAAATTACCGTCTTTATCAATAAATTCGTTTATAAAGTTTTTTAAATCGGATTGGTATTCTTTTATTTTTTCTTTATTGTCAATTTTAAATCTAAATTTTTTGTCTTCAACTTGAAAATCAAATCCTTTAAAATTATCATCAAAAACTTTTTCGGTTTTTTGTAAAAAACTTTTTTGTTGGTTTTCCCAGTTTTCCTTTTCAGATTGCTGTTCTTTATAATACTCTAAAGCATTAGTGTATTCTTCGGGAATATCATTTTGCTTACTTAACTTAAGATCTGCGTAGTATTTACCTTTAGAATCATCAAAATACTTTTTGGCATTATATAGTTCTTCTTTAAATAAAACTTGTTTAGCGCGTATATCAGAATTATCATCAACTTCTTCATCGTATGAAAAATTCTTTTGCATTAAAAAGTTTATGTCTTCATTATTTAAATGAGGTTTTGTTGTTTTGTAATATTCATATACTAGAGATGTATTATCTATTTTTGAATAGTCTCTATTAAGATTAACATAATCTTCCAAAGACCCTCCAGTATCATTCATAAAATCAACTAGCTTTTGAATATTTTCAGGTAGTTCGGTACCAGTCTTTTCGGACTTTATAACCGCTTTTTCAACAGTATCTTCAAGTTCCTGAGCAACCTCTTCATTTGTTTTAGGCTCATCTTCAGTAATCTCTTCTAATACTACTTCTTCTTGTTTTTCTTCTTCTTGGACTTGGTCTTCTGTATTTTTGACCCGTACTTCTTCGTCCACTTTTTCGCTATCTCCGGGTGTTTCATCCACAGAAATCTTTGTTGTTTCTTGCTCTTGAACGGCATTATCTTCTTTTTTATTTGGTGGACTATCAACATTAACTCGATATACACCGTCTTCTTGAAAACCATAATTGGAATCTACTTCGCCTTTGTCTATTGCTTCTTGCAATACAGCGGCTTCTTTTTCTTGTGCTGATAGGTTTTCAGTTCCTTCTACAACTTTTGCTTCAATTTGTTCTTCCATAATATAATATAATATAATAATTTATTTTTTACTTAGGCTCAAACCTAGATAAATCAAATCCACCCAATACGTCATTACCTTTTGACTCAAAAGATTTTTTAGGCTTTTCTGTTTTCGGAGGCCCTTCTATTGATGCGGAGCTAATTTTTTTATCCGCTATTCTTTCTTGAACCTCTGATTGTTTTTCGGCTAATTCTTTTTGAGCTTGTAGCTCTAATTGTTTTAATTTAACATTTAAATCAAATTCAAACTGCATTAACTCTCTTTTTGTTCTAGCCTCTACTTCTAATTTTTTAATATCAAATTCATTTTCAGCATTTGATACCTGTATTTTAGATTCTGTTTTAACTTGTTCGGCTTGCGCTTTAGCTTCTTCTATTTGTATTTGTGCTTGGCCTTGTGCTTCAGCTTGTGCAACAGATGCTGCTTGTGCTACTTGCTGATCTGTAGCTTGTTTTTTGATTCTTCTAAATTTTAAAAGCTGATTAGCAAGCTTTATATTATTTACTTGCCTTATGTCAATAGCATCTTCTAAAAATATACTGTTTTGAGAAAGAGCCATTTGTATATTAGCTTCTAAAAGTTGTTTTTCCTCCTCATCGGGCTCCAGCTCTAGAAAAATACCAAAGTCATGAATATGAAGATCTTTTAATTCTTCTAAACTTCCTACAGTAAATTTGCCTAAGCCGTCTATAAATGCTTTTTTAGTTGGATGGTATTCTAATACATCTTTGAATCTTAAAGATATAGCTTCAGCTAAAGTTAATGTAACATACATACTTGAATCAATTAAATGTCTCGTAGCTGTATTGCTATTTGCTGCCGCTAATTTTTGCACCCCTACCAGTGCTTTAGGGTCTGGATCAGAGCCATCTCTTGCCTCATTTAATCCAGTAATATCACGTATCATTTGTAAATACTGATTATACGCTCCTATTAAAAGCTGCACTTGATTACCCCCGCCACCTGGAAGTTCTTGAATTGGAACTTTGCCGGGGTTTTGGTCTCCTTCAACAGTTAATGATCTACCAATTATAGATCCTGTTTGAAAATACATGTTTAATGCTTCTTGAGGATTGTAGCTTGTCCCATTTCCTAAATCAATTTCGGCTAACCCGTCTGCATCTATATAAACACCAGACGGAGTCATTCTTTGTATTGCCTGCTGTAATTTTAAATGCGTAAGTTGTATTAAATCTGCATATGGCGTCATTTTAGCAACAAGAGAATCAATTCTTCCTTTGTATATTCTAGGGGCAGAAACAATATAATTCATTAAAACTTTATTAACATTCGAATTTGGCCTAACCATATTCGTTGCTTTTTGCCATTTTAAAATTTTATTACTTCCTAATAAATATACGCCCTCAAATATTACTTCTCTAGATTGTGCTACTTTTTCAAACCTTGTTCTTTTATCTTTTGGCGGATTAAAACTGTCGTCTTTTTTAATAGCTTTTTTAGCGCCTGACGCAATTTCTTTTATTTTATAAACGTTATTTTCAAAAGTTTTCCAATTAAAATATAAAACGGTCAACGTGTTTTCGTCGTCCGATTCTGTATTACCGTAGTCAAAATTATTGCCGTACATTAAAGAATAATTACTACCTTTTTTAGTAATATTTTTTATGTCGTCTATTGTTAAATCTGGAAATTGCTTTTTAAGTTCGTTTAACTTTATTCTTTTTACTTCTCCAAAATAATAGCAATCTTCAAAATTAGGGTCCTCCGTGTATGACCAAATTAAATTAGCAGGATCAACGTAATCAAGTTTTATTCCGTCAGTATTATTAAAAGAATGTTTAACAGCCGATATGCCAAGCACAGCGCCGTCATAATCCAATCTTTTTTTCAATTCGCTATATTTATTCCTAAGAAATATATTATTTATAGCTTGCTCTTCTGCTATTTCAATTCCTTGCTTATAGTTTAACTGCATATATAACTCAAGCTCTTCCGTATTTGAAGGAAGCTCTGACTCGGGTATATTTCTTGCATTTACACCAAGCTCAGCTTCTATTTCAGCCAGTATTTGTTTAGCAGCCAAATCTCTTTGAACATTTTCTACGTATTTTGTTCGTTTACCAGTAGCAATTTGATCTTGTGCAAAAGCTTTAATAGAAAATAGCCTGTCTTGCATCCCATTAACTACTATATCTATAAACTTAGGAATAATAGGAACAGGTTTCCAATCTAAATTTAAATATGATAAATCGCCATTAATAGCAAATTCATCTTTATATTTTCTTATTGACTGCTCTCCTCTAGCATATAATCTAAGCCTATGGAACTCGTCTCGGGTTTGATAATATTTACCTAAGCCTCTGTCTTTGTTAAACCATTCTTGCTCTATAGCCTTAGCTACTTCTAACCCGTAATCAGAACTTCTTTTTTTTGAATCTGAAACAGCTTGGCTCGGAAAAATAGAATAGTCTTTTTGAGTTTTTGCCATATTTATTTAATTAGCATACTTCTATGCCCTTCATTCTTATATTTAGAAAATGAAAAACTAAGTTTTTTTGTTGATCTTTCTTGTCTTGGTCTATATAAATGTTTTCTACAGGCCATTATAGCCAGCCCACTACTTATTGAAGCATCATGAGCTGTACGTTTTGATATATCAAATTTAGCCCAGTCTTCTAATGTTCTTTGAAAATACATATTTCCATAGTTATCCCCTAAATTACCTACATTTTCTTCTATGTAGGATTCAATAGCAGCCGCGTGCGCTTGTCTTATGTCCTCTGATGTATTAGGTATTCCCCCTAATTCGGCTTCTGTTTTGGAAAGAGTGCCTTTCAATTTATCGGGTCGGTTCATAGAGTAACCTCTATAACCTCTTCTTTTTAAATGATATAATAATCTTGGTTTATTATTTTCTGCTAATATAGCCATGCCATAAAAAACCATTGCCATAAGCACGTCTTCAAAAAATATTTCAGCCGTTTGTGGTCTTGCAATATATTCTAAAAAAAATTTGCTAGGAGGAAAATTTGTGTCCATTGAAAAAGTTGTCAAACCGTGCAATGCTCCGTTTGATCCTCCGCCTCCAACTACACCTGATATATCATATGAGTCGCAACCAAAATATCCAAATCCTTCGTTACCAGGATATTTTATGCCATTTTTTTCAATTATATTATTACGCAAATGCTCTTTAGGCAACCAACTAACTAGAAATCTACCGTTTCTATTTGGTGTCCAAATAACTTCCGTATCTTTAATTCCATTTTTCCAAGAAAAACTGCCTTTAACAACATAACCTTTCATTGCCATTTCTTCATTATAATCAATTTGTTCATATATTTTTGTAAGATTGAATAATGAATTTAATGTTTCATCTCTAAAAGCATGCTTTTCAGATCTTGGAAATTGTCTATAATATTCGTTTAATGCGTCAGCATCATTTTTGAGCCCTTCAACTTCATTTTCCCAGTGTTCAATAACCCCTGTGCGAATGACGCTGCCGTCAATTCCCTTAACCGGTTCTGATGGTGTTTCGAATACAGGGTATCCATACTCATCAATGAATCCCTCGTAACCCCATTCCATAGGTATGAACAAAGCGTATAGTCCACTTGCAGTCTGGCCATTCTTATTTCTTTCTCTAACGTCTGAATCATAATATAATTTTTTAAAATTATCTCCACCTTTATTTAAGGCGTTGGACGTAGACCCCATCATACATTTACCAACAACTCTTGCTCCTAATCTTAAACAAGTTTTAGTTACTCGCCAGTTATTCAATATATTATCAGGACGTTCCCATTTACCGGATTCATCGTGAACTAACAATATTAGCTTTTCACCATCATAACTGTTATCTCCTGTATTTTTCCAATCAATAGTGGTATCAAGACCTTGACCAATTAATTCGTCGTCTGTTTCCTTAAAGGTATTTCTTGTAAGTCTTCTTGAGGGAACTTTGTATGATAATTCAGTTTTAGGTCGCTCCATCCCGTCTTGTATTGGTTTAAAGAAGAATGGATAGTTGATTGATATTGGTACAACTTTATCGGTAAACATTTTTTTAGCATCAGCTCCTGTTTTGGATAGTATACCAAACCGCGAGTCTCTTGATGTTGTAGCCACGTTAACAGTTTCTGATGATGCCATGAAGCTAAATCCAGACCGTCTATTTTTGAGATAGCACATTCCGTAACATCTATAATCGGCTTTGCACGCTTCCCAAAAATAATAAAATATTCTGTTTGCGTGTCTAAACTCTGGCGCTCCAACATCAATTTTTGTCCAGTTGAGGTACATATAGTGTGACCCTGTAATATAACACGGTTCACCGTTGCACATGAACCAGTAGCCATCATTACGCCTATTAAACTCAATATCAATATATTCGTAATATTGTTCTTTAGTTTCTTCAGAATGATGTTTGAATTCATGTACTGTTTTAATTTTATTAAGCGAACCTGGTCTTTCCCTTCTTATAAAAACTTGATCCTCTTTTTTTAATTTAGATCCGTTTATATTAATGGGAGTTTTAGGTATTGCTACCTTAAGACCCTGTATTTCGTATATCTCACCTATTGTACCATCTTTACTTATTACAACGCAATCAAGTTCTTCGTTGTATCCGTATTCGTATTTTTTATATTTATTTTTTCTTTTTACCTCTTTAGTATCAATGTGGTCTGTAATAATATTATATAGTGATTGCTTATACATTATCTTATTCTATCTTCTACGCCTAAAAATTTTACAGACTCTTTTTTGCTTTCTTTTTTAGCGTCCGTTAATTCTTCTATTTTTTCTATAATTTTAAAAGAATCTTCTATTGCAACCCACTTTGCTTGTGCTGCTATTTTTGCTTTTTCTGGCTCTAATTCCACTAAATCTATTTTTTGCTTTATTACTTTTTCAAGTTCAACTAAAGCAACTTCAGCAGCATCAATTATTTTTTTACGTCGATCCATATTTTAAAGTAACTTGATTTGATAAAATTCTATATAGTTTTTGATTATTTATATTAAACTCATATTCTGAATCAGGTGTAAACCCCACCACGTCTCCTGTGGCCAGTCCTAATGACTTTAAAAACGCATTGCTATACACAAGCTCTCCTAAGAGTTTTTTTTCTTTTACAGGCTCCCATTTTGATTCGTCTTGTAATGGCTTTACAAAACAATATTCATTTAAACAAAGCCAATCTTTATTTTTTTTGTACGCATATATCTGATCTGGAGCAACAAAATATTCGTTTTCTTGTATAAAGCTTGATGAATTTTTTTCATTACCTCTTACATCAATCCATCTTCTAAATACATTGTGGTGTAATATTACTTCATCACCAACGCTTATATTGTTTTTATATAGTATTGGTATTGAAATTACTTTTCCTATTCTATTAACAAATTGGTAATCTCTTTCCGTTATCTCAGTATTAAGTATAAGCTCTTTGTCTTCTATAGCTTTAGAGTTATTGTATCGGTTTTCAGTAGATATAATATAATTGTATAAAGATCTCATTAATAATCTAAATTGTATTCAACTGATACGGCCATGTTTTTATTAAAATGCTTCCACGGAAGAATTTCGTCATTCTTTTTTATAAATATATTATATGTGCCATCCTCTTCTAGTATGTCAGATATAATATGACCTCCATAAACCTCCTGTCCTACAGAATAATGCATAGCCTCATTTTTATAATCTTGGCCTATAGATATTTTTCTAATTAATTTCATTTTAATATTTTAATATTTTAATAAGTCCAAATTGAATTAACTCTATCAGGGGATAATCCAATATGAATAAAATTTGATTTCCTTGATATTCCTATTCTTCTACAGCCTAGCTTTATAGCTTTTGAAACTATTTCGTAAACAGGCGGGCCACCTACTGCAATAACGTCTACAGCAAGGCCTTCAGCATGTTCACCTGGTTTTTCCTTCTTAGCTTCAATAGGATGTTCAGGTGATCTATAACCAGAAGTAACTACAAGCTCTCTATCTAAAACTTTTTCAAGCTTAGACATAAACTCTATCATTTTAGGGTCAAGGTCTTCTAAATTAACATTTAAATTTGATTTTTTCATTACTTTTTAAATTTACCATATAGGTTTGTTAACGTATATATTATAGTTAATAAAAGTACAATGGTCTGTAATATAGGGTTTATCCCATCAATTAACGGCGAGCTTGCTATTAATGCTGTTACGTTTATTCCGTAAATTTTTAAATCTGTCATTATTTGTGTTTGCTATTTCCAAATACTTTTTCTACTCCTCGCGATCCGAAATATCCACCAATCACAATCGTCAAAAGTCCTGTTATGCTATCTAGCGGATAGCCCATATACCATCCTGCTACATAACTAATTGTTAAAAATACTAAAGTTAATGGCCGAACATTAGCGGCAAGCCAAGATCCAGAAGTTGCATCTGCAACCCAGCGCCTGGTTGTACCATCTATTTCAGCTCTTTCAATATCTAATTTTTTAAGAGCAATTCTTTTGTCTTCTTCGCTCATATTTGAGCCGCCTATAATAGCTTCAATAACATTACCCACGGGTGTATCGCCAGCTATTGCACCTACGACGTTGGGAATCTTTTCTAATAAGAATTTCCCAACGCCTGTATCTTTAAAACGTTTTTTTGCCATATTTAATTTTATTTAAATGTCATATAGATATAACTATTAAAATTGTCATTTATACCTTCTGAACCCGATAATATTTCTATTCTATCACTATAAAACATAGGGTGATCTGTTTCGTTTAAAGACTCATTATCATAATCTTCGGCTCTTAAAAAATCATCATTATCAGGGCTTATTGACCTTTTATTATCAAACATATACCAACTACCAGAGGCATCAATTCTTTTTATTATCAATAAACTTGGCTCAAAACCAGTACTGATTGTGACTGTTGAACTAGAACCACTATAACTCCCAATCTGGCTATATCCTGAAACCGAATGCCAGCAGTACGCAATGTATTCATCACCTTGCTCATTGACACCCCTATTATCAGATGTAAAGCCAAATGTCCCTTCGTTTGTATTAATATCCACCTGAAATGCGGAAGATGTACTTTCCCTTCTAGTATCATTTAAATACAGATATTTGCTTGTGTCCGTCTTGTTTCGCTGAACTACCCAGCTAATACCAAAAGAGGTTAGGTTTTTTATAAAAACAATATCACACTCTTGACTAAGACCAGTTCCCACGTTTTGAAAATCATTATCACCGTTGCCTGTGTATTTCACAATAGAAAAGCCTGCTGTTGTATTAGCACTAACTTGGCTTGTTATACTCCCGTCTGTGTTTGACACCGCATCGCCTCCGCCTTTCCATACCCACGATACATAGTTTTGATTATTTGTATTTGTTCGTGACCCTGCGTTTTGAACCGTAAACCCATTAGCGTCTAATGACAATACATTGTTTACAGAATCAGTTTGTTCATCATCAAGATTAGATGATAAGGCAAATAAAGTTCCATTGGTGTTTATGCCTCTAACGGAATCAACCAAATTGTGGTCATACGCATTGTCTCGTGACTTTGTCCAAACTAAACCACCATTTGTTTCAAGGT
>CENJ01026145.1_pt1 | contig 17700 bp, 14 predicted proteins | sample 356161 | NCBI WGS metagenome assembly CENJ01 (sample SAMEA2619531, study PRJEB7988) | marine metagenome | biome: marine biome (ENVO:00000447); feature: surface water layer (ENVO:00002042); material: "saline water (ENVO:00002010), including plankton (ENVO:xxxxxxxx)" | depth 5 m
GATGTGCAATTGGTCTTTTCAATTTTATTGTTAGTGCCTCTTGGAGCCGTCGTTGTTTGTTTTATGAGGCAGATTGTTGGGGTGCAAACTTTTGGAACCTTTATGCCTATTCTAGTTGCGCTTGCCTTTAGAGAAACACAATTAGCTATGGGAATTGTATTATTCACTGTGATTGTATCTATGGGATTAATCTTCAGGGCCTATCTCAATCGTTTGCAGCTGCTTATTGTTCCAAGACTAAGTGCTATAATGACGATGGTGGTTGTTGCCCTGTATTTACTGAGCGTTCTAGCCTATAATATAGATCTTTATACAGGTTTATCTATTTCGCTCTTTCCGTTAGTTATTTTAACAATGTTAATTGAAAGAATATCTGTTTCTTGGGATGAATTTGGCGCTAGGCTGACAATAATTTCTATTGTAGGAAGTCTCTTTGTAGCTATTGTGAGCTATTACGTGATGAATAATTCGGTCATTGGCCATTTGATGGTTACTTTCCCGGAATTATTATTGGTCATGGTCGCTATCACCATTATGATTGGCCGATATAACGGTTATAAATTAACGGAATACTATCGGTTTAGAATGTTTGCTGAAGACGATCAAAGTAAAAGTGGTCGTTCATAATGTTAAATATTTTTAAGGTCCATAAAGCCCTTAAGCGTAAAGGCATTGTAGGGATAAATAGTAGAAACCTAGATTTTATTTTTCCTCTCAATGATAGAAAAAATTATCAATTTGTTGATGATAAAGTTCTGACTAAAAAAGCCGCTATTGAGGCTGGTATACAAACGCCACAGCTATATGCTCTTATAGAATATCAAGAGCAGTTAAAAAGGCTTCAAGATATCTTAGATCATGAAGCATATAATGATTTTGTTATTAAACCTGCCAAAGGAAGTGGCGGCGGCGGGATTATGGTTATTTCTGGACGTGGTTCTAATGGATATATTAGACCGAGTGGTAAAGTCATATCTTTAGAAGAAATTCGTTACCACATTAGCAATATTTTGGGTGGCCTCTATTCTTTGGGCGGCGTTCGGGATGTTGCTATAATTGAAAGACGTGTCAAAAATATTCCGCTATTTGAGAAGCTCTCATATCAAGGTGTGCCAGATATTCGTCTTGTTGTTTATAAAAATGAAACAGTCATGGCGATGCTTAGGCTTCCGACGCGAGGCTCTAGCGGTAGAGCCAATTTACATTCAGGTGGAATTGGGGTGGGGCTGTGCCTCGAAACAGGCAAAACCACAAACGCTATATTGCACAATAAGAAAATTGTAAGCCATGTTGATAATAATGAGTCTTTGATCGGGCAGCAAATACCTCAATGGCAGGAAGTCTTAGCAATAGGTAAAAAGGCGTCTGAAATATCCAATTTGGGATATGTGGGCGTGGATATAGTCATTGATGAAGAATATGGCCCTATGTTGTTAGAGATAAATGCGAGGCCAGGTATTTCAATACAGATTGCGAACAACATAGGGTTGCTGCAAAAGATAGGGTGAAAGCGCAAATGTATAGCGCAGCATTATTAGTTGCTTATTCCGTCGTGACACCTATGTTTCTTCTGGCGCATTGGGTGCACAGTTATCGTGATCTAGGCGGTCGTTGGAACTCTTTAATTTAAATAGGAAAAGTAGAACATGAAAGAAAAAACCGGAAACCGTTATTCAATCACCTCAATTCTCAATCATTGGGTTATAGGCGGAATTTTTCTAGCTATGATGATTTTTGGTTTTTATCTGGCTTATGCGGATATTCCTAGGGCAGATAAAGGGGCCTTAATGTTCTGGCATAAATCTATAGGGGCAACATTCATAGTGCTGGCTTTATGGCGTTTAGGCTGGCGTCTATCTCAAGGCTTTCCCAAAGATGTTGCGGTTATGCCGAAATGGCAAGGGGTTTCAGCACGTATCATGCACTGGCTCTTATATATTGGGCTTCTCATTATGCCTGCCTCTGGAATTGTGATGAATTTATTTGGTGGTCGTGACTTAAATATTTTCAATATTTTTGCCATTCCAGGTTTAGAGAGAAATGAAGTCGTAAGCAGTGGTGCAAGCTTTTTACATCATAATGCGCCATATGCAATCATGGCAATTATCACACTTCATGTGGCGGCGGCATTCAAACATCATTTCATTGATAAAGACGACACCCTTAAAAGAATGCTAAAAGCGGACAATATATAGTTTTGCTTTTCTTCGACTTCTTAGTTGTCTCGATAAGACAAAAATACCACCTGAGTAATCTACCATCATCTGCTTCATTTGTAGTTGATGAGGACAGGCTGTTAGTCTAGTGGAAGATTTCAAAGGTCTACATATCGTGATCTATGGAAGCGACCATGTGATGGAATACGCCGACACCTTTTGGAATCAATTCATCTGGGAAATCATATTGTTCGTGGTGTAAAGGCGGCGTGTCTTTGCCTGAACCGAGGCCAAACATTACACCTTTTACCCCTTCAAGATTGGTGAAGTAACCAAAATCTTCACCCCAGTCATTCGGTAATTTCATGTCTACATACTCCAAGGCATTTGCCTGTGCAGCCTTTTTAACAAGTTCGACGGCTTCGGGGTGGTTCATGTTCGCCATAAACGGCTCTACCGATTCAAATGTTGCACTAAGTCCATTTTTTTCGGTGAGACCATGGGTTTCATTGTAAGCTTTAATTTCACCATTCACCTTTTTAACGACACCATCCCAGAGTGCCGCTAGTTTTTCTGGCTCACGTGTGCGTAGCGTATAGTGTAGCTCTCCACTCCCTGCTTGTGTTCCGTATGAATTCGGTCCGCCAGCAGTTGCCCATGTTAAAGCCGCACGCTGAAATGTATCTTCTGTGCTCCCCGCAGCACTAATCTCTTCCATATAGGACATAATTTGCGGCATAATCGATGATGCGGCCACGGCATGTTGCGGCTCAGCAGCATGAGAGGTCTGCCCTTTAATTTTGATCACCATAGATTCCACAGATGAAGAGAATGCACCCTCCTTGCACAAAATACTGCCCATCTTTGCCCCTGGAATATTATGTAGCGAGAAGGCATAATCAGGCCTAATACTCTCAAACTTCTCGTCATTACATACTTCTGCTGCGCCTTTACCCGTTTCTTCTGCCGGTTGGAATAACAAAACCACTTCACCGCGCTCAGGGCGCTCGGCGCTATAAGCTTGTGCAAGCCCTGCAATCATAGTCATATGGCCATCGTGACCGCATTTATGCCCTACACCATCGCATTGGGATTTATACGGAAGGTCGGTATTTGTTTCATGAATAGGTAATGCATCAAGCTCTGCGCGTACCAGCACTCTCTTACCTTCGGATTTTCCTTTGAAAATTGCTGCTAGACCTACACCGCCTAGGCCCGTAACAATTTCATCGGGCTGCAGGTTTTTCAAAAACTCGTGAACTCTTGCAGATGTATTATGCTCATCACCTGAGACTTCAGGGTGTGTATGTAATTCGTGCCTAAAAGCGGTCAGTCTATCTACATCAATTTGAGGTTGGTCTGTCATTTCTAAATCCTTTTTTCCTTATGTCATTCCAGCTTCATAAGCTCTGATCACCGAACTCATAACATCAAGTCCCTTATTAATTTCTTTTTGGTCATTGTTACCGAACACGAGGCGGACCATCAAACGGTCCTGAATACCTGATGCATGCAAAGGCTGCGTAACCAAGCCTTGCTGCGCAAATTTTTCGAACAGTGATTTATTCAAAGCTGCGCCTTCTTTTTTATCAAGACTGTCCTGTCCGGTCACGGCCTTCGTGGCATCAATAAACATGCTATACCCAGCCTGCGGCAAATGCGGTATTTTTAAGGGAGCGGTTAGGGTTTTGCCCAATTCTTCGACTTTTTGAGCGACTGCCTCCACCTTGTCTGCGTACAGTGTACGGGCGTGTTCCAAATATTCCTTATTTAGATCATTAATAATCGATTCAACCATTTTGATATGGTTTGTTGTTGTTTTACGCCATTCATCTTTGAAGTGCGGGTAAAGTAATTCACACACCTCACTTGGACCGGTTGCACCCGCTAAATTGAGTTGCAGATTGCCGTATCCTTTCGAAAAGGTCGTAACGGCTAAAACATTATCCATGTCATCTATAACAGCAGGGAGTGACGTAAACTCTACGCATGGTGCACATGTTTCGCGGTATACCTCATCGTAGAATATAAAAATGCCATTTTCCTTACAGCTTGCATGAATATCTATTAACTCTTCGGCGCTGTATACGTGACCGCCTATGCTCGGATTTTCAAGAGGCAGAACCGTCGGTCGGTTTTGAAGGTTTTCAGATCTGCTCTGCGCCCATTTTTCGATGTCTTTTGCCGTGATCTTATAGCCAGAATCGTACTGCGTTTCCATGAGTGAGAGGTCGTCATCAGACTTAACCATCTCGCCACCAATTCTATTCCATAGCAGATAGCTGCCTTGGGGGCTGATAACGACTGTACTGCCTTTTTGATTTTTTACATTGCCTGATTGATATTCCGGTAAAACATCAACCAGATACCTAAAATAGTTGAACGTACTCACACCAATCAAAAAATTATCTTGGGGAATATCATGGCCGATTTTATCAGCGCAGTAATCCCGCATATTTTCAGTGAACTCAGGAGAAAACGTACTCAAATTCTGATAAGCCGCATCAGTAAACGGAACTAAAATATTTGGTGTCTTGTAAGCAGGGTTTAAAAATCCAGGAGTTCCTGTACATAGATTAATGGCATCCGGATATTTATCAGGGGCAAGTTCCTGATCTTGTGCCATGAGGTATAAAGCGTTTTGATTAAAGCTGTAACGGTCTTTTAACATTGTTTCATATGAAGTCTTAATGCTGCGGGTGTAACATATACTAGTAAATTATGTCAAGTTGCGTGGATTTTATGCACTTTCTAGAATCCCAAACGCCTTGTCTTTCTTTCCAACCGTTTTTTATCGTAAACCGTCTGAGAAAATAGCTCAGGAAAATGTGGTTTAGGGATTTCTCTGCATGTGTCGTGTTAACGCGCATCACGTGCTGCTCGGAACTCTAGGCTTAAGCGGCAGTGCTTGCATTCTATTGATAATTATTCTTCAACCTCCAAGTCTATAGGCGCTGTTGGTATTTTTATATGTCTATGAGAAATAGGAGGTAAGATGTTTTTATATTGTTGATTTTAAAAAATAAAATCTTTCCAAGCATTATTCTTGGCTTTAAAATGAGCATTAAAATCACTTTCAGGTTGTAGGGGTAGTGTATGAAAATATCTGGAAATTTGGCGTTATATTTTCTGCCGGTGGTTATTTGTTTATGTTCATCCGAGGCTATGTCGGCGGCGTTTCAATTAAAAGAGCAAAGTTCTTCAAAGTTGGGTAATGCATTTGCCGGCTACACTGCTGATGCGGATGACATATCAATCATGTGGCAGAACCCTGCGGCTATGACCATGTTTAAGGGCACACAATCTCTTGTTTCAACAAGCATTATTATTCCGAAAACTGAGTTAAAGTCTTCGAACACATCAAGCACATTCGGTTTTACAGGTACGGGAAGTGCAGGAGCACAAAGCGATATCGGACATGATAGCATACTCCCTGCATTGTATTTTATGTATGATCCGGGCGGTGATAAAAACTATCGTTTCGGTTTAAGCGTTAATAGACCATACGGTATGAAAACAAGTTATAACGCAAATGCAGTCAGTAGATATTCTGGATTAACTTCTGAAATCAAGACGATCACGGTATCTCCTTCCCTCGCTTATCAGATCAATGATAACTGGTCAATTGGCGGTGGGCCACAAGTTCAGCATTTCGATATAAGGCTCACGCGTGCTATTAACTGCGGAGAGATCGCCAATGTGAATTCGGCTGCTATATTCGGTACAGATGGTGGTGCTCTTGATGAAGACTGCCATGAAGATAACACTGCTGACGATATTGCTACAGGTTTTGTTGCAGGCATCCATGCAAATTATGACCGGTTTAAATTGGGCTTAGCATATCGTTCAAAAGTTACTCACGATCTATCAGGCGATGTTAGAATTACCCAGAGTAGCCTCGTGTCAGGAATAGCTGCTTTATCATCGACTGCTAATGAGCTTCAAAGCCAAGGCATAAACGCGAAGGTTACTACACCCGAAAACGTCAATATTGGTGCATCTTATGATTTAACTCCAAGTGTAACATTGTTGGCTGATGCTGTTTGGACACGATGGTCACACCTGCAAGATTTGGAAATTAATTATGATAACAATATCTTGGGCCAAAGCAGTAGATCGGATACTTTAAACTATGAGAACTCCTGGTTTTTATCGTTTGGAGTGGATTATGATTATAATGAGAATCTAACATTCCGTGGAGGTGTAGCCTATGACTGGAGCCCGATCCCCGAGGAGACACGCTCAAGCATCTTGCCTGACCAAGACCGCTTATGGCTTACGGCGGGTTTAGGTTACAACTTTAATCAAAGTTTTTCTCTGGATTTATCTTATGCTCACATAAGTGCAGATACGGCACTAGTCAGTAAAGAAGAAAACGTTGCGTCTGCTATTCCTGCTTTTGTTGGAGAGTATGACTCAAGTGTAAATATTTTTGGCTTACAGGTGGATTATAAATTTTAATTCGGTTTGGCGTATTTTTTAATAGCTCTAAATGAACAGCACATTCTGAGGAGCTTCCTAGCTTAAATTTTCTTTTATGCCTATGGATTGATGACTAAATGGCAGTGTTTGTAGTCGGGTGATAACTACTCTCAATATTTTTTCTTCAGGTTCGCTTCAGCTTTATAGCTCAGAATCAAAAATGTCGAATAATATAAGGACATTTTTTGATGCTGAATTTAAATTATTGTGAGAACGGACTGAATACGGGGCTTCTCTCTTTAAAGAAGGATAGTCCGCTCGCGCGTCTTAAGGCGCAGCCCAAGACTGTTTCCATCACAGGCGCATTTTCTAAAGATCGCGAGGAAGTAGAACGTTTTATCACCGATATTTACGCCAAAAGCTATAACGCCGAGATCAGCGTGCATTATCCAATTTTAATGAGCGTTCGTGATGAAGCGGGAAAACTGCTCGCCGCTACAGGGTTCCGTCCGGCGCAAAGTGAACCGCTTTTTCTGGAGCAATATCTGGATGCGCCAATTGAGGCGGTCTTAAATGCTCCGCGCAGCCAAATTGTCGAGATCGGCAATCTGGCTTCACAAGGCGGCGGCGCCTCGCTTTTTCTCTTTGCTGCTTTAGCCGCCTATCTAAATGATAAGAATTTCACCCGCGCGGTTGTCACCAGCACCGATTTTCTGGAGCGCCGTTTCAAGCAAATGGGGCTACAACCCAAGCGCCATACCAAGGCCGATCCGTCCTTGCTCCTGAGCGAAGGGGAGAATTGGGGCAGCTATTACGCGACCCAGCCACATGTGATTTCCGGCTCGGTTGCACATGGCTATAAGCGCCTGGAAAGACAGCTCGGCGCACACTATACAGATTGCCGTCCGCGGCTCTTTCCTCGTCTTCATTATAAGGACGCTTACTGATGCTATTTGAAAAAATCAAAAATCATGCACCTGAAAAAATAGCGTTAAAAGATACGGTGCGCAGCATTACCTACGGCGATCTGAACCTCGAAGTAGATGCGCGTATTGATGCGCTCTATGATGTCGACGTGCTCGCCATCGCCCTCGATAACAGCGTGGAATGGATACTATGGGATTTAGCGGCCATGAAAGCAGGCATTCCGTGCGTGCCTCTCCCTCCGTTTTTTAGTGAAGAACAAGTTTATCACTCCCTCCACTCGTCCGGTGTCTCGCACATCCTTTCCCCTGAAGGATTGCGGGAGACCGGCACGGGAGTGGTCGGACTGCTGACAGAAGGTACAGCGAAAGTGACCTATACTTCCGGCACGACCGGAACGCCCAAAGGCGTGTGCCTATCTAAAAACGCTATGCTGAATGTCGCGAAAAACATTGTTGATGTGCTCGGTGAAGAATTCGTAGGTAAGCATGTATGCACATTGCCGCTTGGCGTACTCTTGGAGAATGTCGCAGGAGTTTATGCAGGGCTTATGGCAGGCTGCACGCTGCATTTGCCGAGCCTTAAAAGCTATGGTGAGCATTACGCCGCTCTCTATGATGTGTTGAAAGACCGCGCTGCCAACTCTGTGATCCTCGTCCCTGAAATGCTGCGCACCCTTATGGCGCAAGTGGTAAATAAAGGCCCACTCCCGACCCTTAAATATATCGCGGTGGGTGGTTCTAAAATCGATCCATCCCTTATCATGCAGGCACGCGCCATGGGCCTACCTGTCTATGAAGGATACGGCCTGTCCGAATGTGCCTCTGTGGTTGCGCTTAATACACCGTATGATGATAGGGCTGGCAGTGCCGGAAAACCCCTGCCGCATATTAAGACGCGAATTATAGATGGCGAGATTTATATCAAGAATAACGGCTTTCTCGGTTATGTCGGCGAGACCGCACCGGACACCATTCATACAGGCGATCTCGGTGATATTGACGGGGATGGTTTCCTCTCGGTCACAGGGCGCAGCAAAAATGTGCTGATCACCTCCTATGGCCGCAACATCTCACCTGAATGGGTCGAAGCCAAACTTCTCGCTCATGCCGATATAGCGCAGGCTATCGTCTATGGTGACGGCGCATCCGAGCTAAGCGCGCTGATTGTCCCCGCGTTTGCAGGCGCCAATGTAAAAGATGCGGCCATCAGCGCCAATAGCACTTTGCCTGACTATGCGCGTATCAAGGATTTTACATTTGTTCCCCCTTTCACGCTCGAGAGCGGCATGCTGACAGGCACTGGTCGTCCGCGCCGTGAAACCATTTTAAAACACTATAAAAAGGAGAAAGCCTATGGACTTTTATGATCGATTGCTTAAAGAAACCGAAATCGCACGAAACGAACTTTACACTGTGCCGCAACTTACAGACGGCCTAATGGGCAATATTTCGAAAGAGACCTACATCGCCTATCTAACCGAGGCTTATCACCATGTATCGCACACTGTTCCCTTCTTGATGACGATGGGATCGAAATTGCCGCAATCCAAAAAAGCGATGCATAAAGCGATCATCGAATATCAAGAAGAGGAAGTCGGCCATGAAGAGTGGATCCTGAACGATATCGCCGCGGCTGGCGGTGATAAAGAAGCGGCGCGCGCCTCTACCCCTAACCTCGAAACGCAAGTGCTGATCGCTTATAACTATGACTATATGACGCGCAAGAACCCGATGGGGTTTTTCGGCATGGTCTTTATGCTGGAAAGCACCTCGACCCAGATCGCCAATAAAGGCGCGGATGCGGTGAAGGATAAGCTTGGCCTACCGCAAAAGGCTTTCTCATATCTCTATTCGCATGGCGAGTTGGATATCAGCCACATGAAATTCTTCGAGGAAACCGTGAACCAGATTACCGATAAGGATGATCAGGACGCTATTATTGAGGTAGCGCAAAATACCTTCCGCCTGTTTGCGAATGTGCTGCGCGCGATCCCGCATAAAGGGCAGGTGAAAAATGCAGCTTAAGGGAAAAACTGTTTTCATTACAGGCGGTACAGGCGGGATCGGTATCCCGCTTGTGAAGCTGCTCGAGGGGGCGGGCGCAAAGATTCATGCCTATGATATCGCGCGCGATGGTGACCTGATTGAAAACCTTGATAATACCTGCGCTTATCTCGCGGAAAATACGCCCGATATTCTTATTAATATGGCAGGATTTGTACGTTTTGATTATTGCGAGAACCAGCAGCTAGATGCGCTGATAGATCTTAATATGCGCGTACCCATGCGCCTTATTCAGGCCGTCCTCCCCGCCATGAAAGCGCGAAATTCTGGGCAGATCATCAATATCGGCACGATGACCTCGCTCATCCCGCTGCCCCATGTCACAGGCTATGCCGCCGCCAAAGGAGGTCTCAAAGTCTTTACCGATGCGCTAAGGAGAGAGCTGGGCGGGACGGATATCACCTTCACCCTCATTGCTCCGCGCGCGGTGAGAACACCTATGAATCACGGCCCCCAATGCGAGCTTAACAAGCGCGTAGGGATCAAGGATGACACGCCGGATATGGTCGCAGGCCGTATCTTTGAAGCCATTCAAAAAGGCGAGCGCGAGGTTCGGATCGGCTGGCCCGAGCGCTTCTTCGCATTCCTCAATGTTTTTGCACCCCGCATTATCGATCAGGGTCTACAGAAAAACCGAGAGATTGGCGAGGACATCCTTAACACCCACAACCAGACAATGGAGAAAGAAAATGAAAAAGAACCTAATCATAACCGCCTTACTGCTTAGCGTCAGCATCCCTGCCGCCGCTGAAGAATTCAGACCCTATAATATGGGGCGTGGCCTTGTTGACCCTGTACAAACCGCTGCGCCTGAAGGTGAAAAGGCCGACCCAGTCATGGAGGCGATAAAGCCACTGCAAGCTGAATGGGCGCGGATCAAATATCAAATCACGGATGAGGATCGCCAACTTAACGCCATACACAAGCTGGAAGAGCAAGCTGCTGTGATCACAGGCGCTTATCCTGACCGCGCCGAGCCCAAAATCTGGGAAGGGATAATCCTTTCCACCGATGCAGGAATCGTGAAGGGCATATCCGCTCTTGGAAAAGTCAAAAAGGCCAAAGAGCTTTTCGAAACTTCGCTGAAACAAGACCCGCGCGCTTTGGATGGCTCCGCCCATACCTCGCTTGGCTCGCTCTATTACCAAGTGCCGGGCTGGCCGATTGCGTTCGGCGATGACGAGGAAGCGGAGAAGCATCTCAAGATCGCATTGCAGCTTAATCCAGACGGCGTTGATCCGAACTTCTTCTATGGTGATTTCCTACTCGAAGATGACCGCGAGGATGAAGCCAAGCGCTATCTCAATCACGCACTCGAAGCTGCAGATCGCCCTGATCGCCCTCTTGCCGATGCTGGGCGCAGGCAGGAAATTCGCGCTAGGCTTGCTCAACTGCGCTAATAGTGCTGTATATATTCTATGAGATTACTTCTTGTTGAAGATGATGAAAATTTAGGCAAAGCCACGAGCGAGGGACTGCGAGAGAGTTTCGCTGTTGATTGGGTAACAAGCGCGGAAGAGGCTGAAGACACGCTCACTACGACCGCCTATGGCCTTGTTGTACTGGATATTAATTTGCCGGGTGCGTCAGGGCTCGAACTCCTCTCAGATCTTCGCACTGAGAAAAACCAGATCCCTGTGCTGCTCCTTACCGCGCGCGATGCTGTGCGCCACCGCGTGGAGGGGCTGAATGCCGGCGCAGATGATTATCTGGTGAAGCCCTTTGATCTTGATGAACTGATCGCTCGCTGCTCCGCCCTTATCCGCCGCAGCGGAGGGCAAGCCAGCCCCGTCATTACCATCGGCGATATTACTTACGAAGCGGCGAGCGGTCATCTGGAACAAGCGGGCAAAGCGATCATGCTCTCGGCGCGTGAACGCGCGATATTTGACAGTCTTGTCCGCAATCTCGGCCGCCCTGTCTCCAAAGAAAAAATCACCGAAAGCGTCTATGACTGGTCAAATGAAGAGATCGAAAGCAATACAATCGAGGTGCATGTCGCCGCCCTTCGCCGTAAACTGGGCAAAGAGCTTATCAAGACAATCAGAGGCGTGGGGTATATAATCGAGTCATGAAAAACTATTCCCTGCGCACCCGCCTGATCGCATGGATCAGCATCCCGATCATTTTCGCAACCCTTGCCGCACTGGCTTCAAGCTATCATTTCGCAAAAGAAGAAATTGAGGAAGTCTATGATGCGCAGCTTGTGCATTCCGCCAAGGTACTTCTGCAACTCACAGAGCATGAGATTCTGGAGGATGAGGGTTTTGATCTTGGGTTAGAAAACCCAGACCTACAGCATAAATACGAACGTAATCTGGGCTTTCGTATTTGGGCAAATAATGTGCTAGTAACCGAGTCCCCTACTGCCCAGAGCTTTAAAGATTTTGAAGCGCCGCCCGGCTTTTCTAACCACATTATAGATGGTCATGAATGGCGCTTTTTCGTCTTTTTAGAAGGAGAAAAAGGCATCAAGATTGAGGTTTCAGAACGTAATGATATTCGCTATGAACTGATTGTTCAACTCATGATCTCGCTGATTGTGCCTGCGTTAATGTTCCTGCCTGTGCTTATCCTGATTATCTGGATCGGCGTGAGCAAAGTCTTGAATCCTGTCGTGAAAATGGCTGCTGATGTGGATCAGCGCGGCAGTGATGATCTTTCCCCCATGAAAATCGAGGCGATGCCCGAGGAAATTCTTCCTTTCGCCGAGGCACTCAACAGATTGTTTGCCCGCCTCGAGGAAAGCTTCAAACGTGAGCGCGAATTTACCGACCATGCCGCGCATGAACTGCGCACACCTCTGGCCGCCATGAAAACACAGACGCAAGTGCTGATTAAAAAAGTCGGCGATAAGCCGGACTGCGCCGAGGGCCTCGCGAATTTGCAAGCCTCGATTGATCGCGCCGCGCATCTGGTGGATCAACTCCTCTCTCTCGCACGCCTACAAAATGAGAGCTTGCCGTTGGATCGCATGAATTTATCGGCGTGCGTAAGTGAAGCTGTGCGCGATTTTGAAAGCAGCGCAAAAGCAAAAGAGATAACATTGAGTGGGGATATTACCCCTAATATATATGCACAGGCGCACGAGGCCTCTCTCCCCATCCTCCTCGCGAACCTTCTCGATAATGCTATTAAATACACGTCAAGGGGCGGCAGCGTTACTGTATCATTGAATGCCGAGGGCCTTCTTAGTATCGCCGATACAGGCACAGGTTTAAGCGATACCAACAAAAAACGCGTTTTCGAACGCTTTGTTCGCGTCGATAAAACCGGACAAAGCGGCAGTGGACTGGGCTTGTCCATTGTTCAGTGGATTGCGAGCGCACATAAAGCCAAAATCACACTCGAAGATAACGCTCCCCACGGGCTGAAAGTCCTGATGCAATGGAAGGTGATGAAATGAATAAGCTCTTATTGTTTGGCGCTATACTTGGCCTCATATCCGTGATTATGGGGGCGCTTGGCGATCATGCCTTTGCGCTCTCGTCCGAACAGGCCGAAAGTATGGATACCGCCATTCGCTATAACATGCTCTATGCGATTTTGATTGTTGTGCTTGCTCTGCAGCCTTCAGAGAAAAAACTCTTCCTTGCGGGCTTTACATTTGCTCTTGGCACCAGCCTCTTCTCCTTCAGCATCTATGCGGCATTAATCAGTGGTATAGCGCAGTTCACCTACCTCACCCCTATCGGGGGGATTACGATTATATTCGGATGGGCATTTTTGATATATGTTGCGCTTAAATCAAAAAAAATTGTCATACTGTAGATTGTCACACCGAGTTGTCGACTTGTCGAAATGGATGTGAATTATTCTGTGTGGTTTTAACGTTTATACTTTTTAATTTCTTGAATTTGTAACGTTTTGCTTCCTTTCGGTAAATCAACTTCTATTTCTTCATGAACCTCTCCTCCAACCAGAGCCATTCCCATAGCGGAATGCTGGTTAATGTTACCAGTGTTCACATCACTTTGTGAGGAGACAATAGTCACGGTTCGTATTGATTGATCTGCATCACCTATAAATGTGAATTTCACAGTGTCAAACAGCTCCACTACATTATCATTACTAACTTCCAAGCGGTGCTCTTCTACATTTGCCGTATCAGCTGGCATTTCAAGGGCAGGGGGCTGCTTCTGCTCTTCAAATAAGTCCTGTTGTGTCTGAGCAATCCGCTGCTTCATCTCGGCTATATTCTGAGCCTGCAGTTTCTTCGCTTCTTCTTTTTCGGCAAGTTTGCTCTCTATGCTTGCTTCGATATAATTTTTAAGCTTTTTAAATTCAGTGTCGGGGTTGTGGAACCAATCTGTTGACCAGATACGGTATATTTTCCATCTTAAACCTTCAAGAACCTCCTGTCTGATACGGTCGCGATCACGTGCAGATTTACTGGAGTGATAAGCAGCACCATCACACTCGATGCCCATCAGGAAACCATATGGATAGTCAGGGTGACGAATGCCAAGGTCAATAAAGTATCCAGCTACACCAACCTGTGGGATCACTTCACAGCCAATGCTTTCGAGTTTTTCTTTCACACACACTTCGAAATCACTATCGGGTTCATGTCCCGTATACTCACCCGCATCAAGCTTTCCTTCATAAGCATATTCCAGATAGCCTTTGAGCGCCCGTAGCCCCATAGAGCTGCTTTGTGTAGTCACAATGTCATTAGGGCGTAAGGACGTGAAGAGCACCATATTATATTTCGCACGTGTAAATAACACGTTTAATCGTCTGTGACCTTGCTTTCCGTTGATTGGTCCGAACCGTTGCATTACCTGACCATCTTTGTTGGGCCCATAAACCGTGGAGACGAACATGGCATCGCGTTCGTCACCCTGAACACTTTCAAGGTTTTTGACGAAAAACGGTTCTAAAGTACCGCTCCATTTTTGCTTGTAGGCTTCGGCTGTCGGATCAGTCAAAAATAACCTTTCCATTTCTACGTGTATTAAATCACGCTGAGGCGAGTTCATCGTAGCAATACCAAGGCTTTTATCTGGATGATCTCGCATGAAGCGTCTAGCCGCCTCCATTACAGCGACCGCCTCGTCAACGTTACAGCTAGCGTTGTACGTTCCCCCTACGTAATTGCAATGAACTCCGAAATTCTCACTGCGATCTTCGGGTGACGGGAAAACAAGCAGGCGATTATCGTAGAAATGTGAGTTCGAGAAAGCTATCAGGCTCTCATGACGTGAGCGGTAATGCCACAGCAAGTCTCTTGTTGGCCTAAAACGTCCGAGTGCAAGGTCTAGAATTGACTCATTATCAATTTTATCTTCATCTTCGTAATCTGCGTCAGTGAACGTTTGTTTGTTGAAAAACGCTGTAGGAGGAAGCTGTTTAGGGTCACCAACCACGACCACCTGACCTGAACGTGCAATAGCGCCTAATGCATCTTCTGGTCTCATCTGTGAGGCTTCGTCAATGACTACGAGATCGAATTTCATACCGTGGGTGTCTATATATTGCGCAACAGATAGCGGTGACATCAAGAAGCACGGTTTAAGAGCCTGTAATGCTTTACCTGCCTTTTTAAGAAGTTTTCTAATAGGGATGGCTCGTGCTTTCTCTTTTAGAGCTTGATGCCTTATGAGGCCCATCTGTGTATAATCTGATACCCTCCCATGGCTAACACCCTCTGGCGGACGTGATTGCGCCAGCTTGTATGCCAATTCTTCGCAATTCAATTTCAGGATTTTACGATCTAATGCTTGAAAATCTTCGCGTATACCAGTCAGTCGTTGTGGCTTGTAATCATCCAGAATATTGTGTCCGCCAAGTGCATCCTGACAAACGGTCCTGTAATATAGATATTCGAATATTTCCGATGCTCTTTGGTAATCAAATCCTTCGGACTTCAATATCTTGAGCAATTCAGCGTATGGCTTTGGTTTTGCGTCTTCTAAAAACGCCATCATGCCTATTTGTGTATTCAGAGCCTCTTGATTGTCCAAAGAGCGTTGTATTCTTTCGAACAAATCGGAAATCGCCACATCTTGGAGTGTTTCGGCATTCAGATATTCTTTGACTTGTAAGCGGCTAATATCCTGCATTGTTTTTAGGATATCTTCCGTTCGATCCATCCGCGTTACGAGTTTCTGTAGAAAGTTGGATAGCTCACCAGCAAATGTGAAAAGCTGGAGCGAATGCGTTGCTATATCAAGGCTAGCAGGTAGTTCCAAAGCTTTAAGATGTGTGCTCAATGCAATTGTTTCTCTTAGCGATTCACGATTTGTATCCGCACTTATGAAGAGCTCACCTATGGCGTTTTGATAGGCCGAATGTTCATCGTTGAGCTTGCGCTGACATTCCGCAACCTTCTGTGCGGGTTCTTTTATGATTTGTTCAAGCTTATCAAACGTAAGTTCTCCATGCGCTTCAACAGATTTTAAATACTCGTAAGTTTCCTGTTTAACTTTAAAATCAGCTTTGAGTTTTTCAAGAAACGCCGATAGGCTTTGTTGCTCATATTCCGCAATACCCTCTAACATCACAGTTGTATCAGTGCTCGCCGTTTCATCTTTAACAGCCTCAAGGTCAGACACATCGGATTTCAGCAGGAATTGTTTGATTTTATCCTTATTTTCATTCAGACCTCTGAATTCTTTACTGATGCTGGCAGCCCAATCATTAATTGCGCTCAAACCTGTGAAATCCGTATTTACGCCGTTAAATCCTGTTCCCGCTATTTGACGATAGCGGATATCATTTTCAAATGCGTTATGCTCTTCCCTGTAGGTTTTTAAACGCCTTAACCAGCTTGCGGCATCTCCTTTGTTGGCTTTATCACGAGATAAAGATAATGAGCGGTACGTTTTCCATGCTTTATGATATTTAGGCGTAAGATATGAGAGCACATTTGCGGTAGAGAGTTCATAAATAGCTTCGCCAAGTTCGTTTTCAGGCACATCGAAGCCTAGATCGAATACGCCTTGCAGCACCTCTTTTTGCTCTTTCAGGCTGTTTTGTTGGCTGACGGCTGCGCTTAGTATTTGCTTATTAGCCTCGTTGAGAGCCTCATCGTGACGCAAGAAAAGCAAATCTCGATCTATATCTGATAAATACTCAACAGCTTTGATCAGTAAGCTCAAATTTGAAAGATTGAGGTCGGAAACCGATGAACCGAAAACTTTTTTACCAACCTTATCAAATGTTTCGGACACTTTTTCCCACTGCCCGATTTGCTCTTCCTGTCGCTTAAGGGCGCTTTCCAAAATTTCCGATGTGTGTTGTGTTACATTAAGCTCCACGGCTTGTTTGCAGAGCTTCTCGGCTTCCTTCATCGTCTCGATAAATGCGAGCGGGTCATTTAAGTCAGAAGATAAATCCTCTATGGCTTTATCATATACATCCAGCAATTCGGAAAGCTCTCTCGCCACAGTTAGGGCGTTTGGCGCTTTCAGAGAATTCAGTAACGCGAAATCAACATCACGGTCTTTGAAATCTAGGATTTTTTTACAATCGTAAGCAGCCTGTCGCCATTGGTTTATTGTTTTTTTTGCCGTCCACTGAAATTCTTCTTCAAAACGCTTCACTCTCTGGATGAGCTTTTCTAGAGCTTCGCTACTCTCTTCAAACGACTGAATGATCTCTTGCGCCTTGAGGCTGCTTGCTTGTGCTGCACTCACTCCAGCCCACGGATGATCGTTCTGATCATATTTTATGTTTTCGCGTTCGAGGTCTTCAAGTTGCTGTAATTCAGTGCATAGGTTATCTAGTCGGCCTTTTGTATATGATCGAGCGTCCGAGATTTTGATTTTTTTGATGATCACAGGAAGATCATTTGCAACAGAACGGCGGTTTTGCTCCCCCCACAGTATATCGTGAATGGTCATGCCAGACGCACCGAATTCCTGATTAATAACGTCTGAATATTCACGTAGTTGTGCTTGCGCCTCTTTAAGTTCCGCCAGCCTGCCTTCTAAATCATGTGGTCTCTGGATAGATTTTCGATTTTCTAATGTTGTCGCCAAACTCGTTTTTATGTCCTTGAGCTTGGCTTTCGTTGAGTGTAGCTCAAAACAATAGTCACCCAATCCTGCCTTCTGTAAACGGCTGTGAACAACGTTTAGCGCCGCCATTTTCTCGGCTATGAACAGGACTTTCTTATCTTTAGCAAG
>CENJ01051836.1_pt1 | contig 17694 bp, 17 predicted proteins | sample 356161 | NCBI WGS metagenome assembly CENJ01 (sample SAMEA2619531, study PRJEB7988) | marine metagenome | biome: marine biome (ENVO:00000447); feature: surface water layer (ENVO:00002042); material: "saline water (ENVO:00002010), including plankton (ENVO:xxxxxxxx)" | depth 5 m
CAGCTTTCAGTACCTACATGAGGTTTAACATCGTTGGACCATTTCCAACCAGGCTCTGCAGTAATTCTCATTACTCTTTGATCTCCAACTTTGCAAACATCCACTGTCGCATTATTAAATGTATTTATTTGATCGTCTGGATTGTTAAAATCTCTTACGTCTATTCCCATGATATCTCCTTTTTAGTCAGTGCTTACAGGTGTTAATTCAAATAGCTCAATACTCTCAATACATTCATCATAAATAGGTTTCATGACTGGATTTCTTCCAGAAACAAAATCTTTCATCGCCTGTTCATCATGAACGTGTACCTTAAACATCACTCCACTTTTGTCAGGTAAAATTCCAGGAACGGTCTTCTCGACATGGGCTACTTTTCTTCTTTCTGCCATACCTTCATCTGACTGCATAAATCCCATAAATTTTTCAAAGTTACCTTCACCCTCTTTAAGTTTACCTATAGCTAACATCATTTTCTCCATAGAAATTCCTCCATTTTTTTTAGTTTACCATTATCATTATTAAATTCTTATTAAAATACTATGATATTCATATGAATTTATTGCATATTGTTTTAATTTAAAACATAATAAAGTAACTTAAATTTTTTATGAAAACTGTACTTATAATTGATGGAAAAAAAAATATTTTAAAATATCAAAGAAAAATGCCTCAGGCGGAGGTTATAAAAATGAAATCTTTTGTTACATCAAAAGGTCAAAAATTAGAAAAAACACAGAAATTTAAAATTTTAAATATCACTGATCAAAAAGATCAAAGAATTTTTGAAATAAATTTGTAAATTCTAGGTATTTTTTAATATGAAATTTTTATTATAAATACTTTTTAAACTTTAGGTTTTGCAAATCTCATATATTTTATAAACGTGATTGAAAATTTTAATGGTTTTTTTTATCTTTTTCTTTTTATATTAGCAATTGGACTTCAGGGAGTTTATGTATTTCGAATAGTTTTTTCTCCTTCTGGATTAATCAAAGAATACAATACAGGAGAGAATAGTTTATATTTAGCTAGAGTGCTTGGTGTTTTTATTGTCCCACTTTTTATAATGGGTCTTATAATACTTTTTAGAGGAACCGAGGGCACATGGGTTTATTTTATTTTATCTTTTATGATTGGATTATGCCAATTGATTTACGAAACAGCTTTTTATTTTAAGTTAGTCGATAAGAATATTTCAGCCAAAAATAGTAAACTTGATATAGGTATTGCAATATTTTTTGTTATTGTATCCGTTATTCTAATTTACGGCCTATCAGATAAGATTTATTAAAAAAAAATCACTACTACTAATATACAAATAACATAGTAAATTATTCTATTTCTTAAATATTTCCAAAAATCATCTTTTTTACGAAAATAAAAAATCAACTCAGCAATTACTGCAATAAGAAGACATAATAAAATTAATTTTATCATCTTTTCAAGGGGCGTTCTGTTGCCCGGCCGCCCCAAAGCCGCGCTTACCTAATTAGATTAAGCAGCGAGTGCTAATTCATTATCGTTAGCAATTATTTTAAGTTTCTATATCGAAGAAACGCTTACAACGAGCAAAAACCATATCCTTCAGAGCACGTCAAGCCTATATCACCCCCATGATTTTTTTGGTGGAGGTGTCGGGTACCGCCCCCGAGTCCGATACACTTAGCACATATAGTATTTATTGCTATAGTTGATAAACAACAAGGATAATATAATCTATTAAATGAATCCTTTAAACATCAATGACAAAAAAAAATCCAAAATCTCCTAAATTTAAAGAATTCAAAACTTCCAGATCTACATCACCAGCCTTAGAAAAAATACTTTATAAACAAATTCCTATTTTAGATCATGGTTTTATTAGAGTTATTGACTATATGGGAACTGATCAATCAATAGTTCAAGCCGCAAGAGTATCTTATGGCGAAGGGACAAAAAAATTAAGAGAGGATAGGGGGTTAATTCGATACTTGTTAAGTCATTGGCACACAACACCCTTTGAAATGTGTGAAATTAAGTTTCATATTAAACTGCCAATTTTTGTTGCACGTCAATGGATTAGACATCGTACTGCAAATGTGAATGAGTATTCAGCAAGGTATTCAGTCTTAGATAAAGAATTTTATATCCCTGAAATGAACCAGCTTGGATCTCAATCTACCACCAATAAACAAGGTCGATCAAATACACTTGATAAAAAATTTGCAAAACAAGCACAAGATTTGATTAAAAAAAATTCTGAACAATTATACGATGATTATCAAAACTTACTTAATGGTAAGTTGCTAAATAATGATGAATATGTTGAAGGTGAAGGCCTGGCTAGAGAGTTAGCAAGAACAACCCTTCCTTTGAATTACTATACCCAGTGGTATTGGAAGATTGATCTTCATAATCTTATGCATTTCTTAAGGCTACGTGCTGATAGTCATGCTCAGTATGAGATACAGATATATGCTGACAAAATGGTCGAAATATTAAAGAAATGGGTTCCTTTAACTTTTGAGGCTTTTGAAGATTATCGATCTGACTCTTTTCAATTATCTAAGGAGGGAGCTCGATTATTAAAAGATAAATTAGGTAAAAAGAGAATCAAACCCTCAGACTATAAACTTTCATTGAGAGAAGTTCGAGAAATCGAAAATAAGTTTAATATAAAAATTTCTTAATTTTGTAATTTTTTTACAATCTGATTTGTTATGTTCATAAATTTTGACGAATAGTCATCTTTATAATCAAAACAATATGGTTTACCGTCATCACAACTTTTAGGAACTTTTATGTTAAAAGGCAGTTCTTCAAGAAGATTAACATTTTCTTTCAATAAAAGAGATTTAGTTTTAGATTCACCAAAAATATATTTTTTTTCATCTTTTTCTTCAAGGTAGGACATATTTTCAACAACACCTAAAATAGGGACACCTACTTTTACAAACATATTTATACCTCTTATTACATCTTTTAATGATAGAAGTTGGGGCGTGGTAATAATGACAGTTCCATTTAATTTTAGTTTTTGAGACATAGATATTTGAACATCTCCAGTTCCCGGTGGAAAGTCTACAATGAGATAATCTAAATCACCCCAATGAGTTTTATTGATTAGCCCATCAAGTCCCTTTGCAAGCATCGGCCCCCTCCATACAACGGCTTGATCCTCATTAACCAGAAAACCAATAGACATCGCTTTAATTCCAAAAACCTCAAATGGAACAAATTTTCCATCTTTAACCTCAGGTTCCTTGTCTCCAATGCCTAAAAGTGTAGGGACGCTTGGACCGTATATATCTGCATCTAGAAGACCAACTTTGTGGCCCTGGTTAGCTAAAGTAATAGCAATATTGCAGGCAACAGTTGATTTTCCAACACCACCTTTACAGCTAGATATTCCAAAACAAGTCTTGATATTCATATATTAAACACTACATATATTGTATCGTGAACAAAAACAAATTTAAAATTTTCGCTCTTGATGGTCCTTGGGGACCATCCTCTGGCAATAAAAACCCTGGTTCTGGCGGCGGTTTCTCAGGTGGGGGCAATAATAATGACTCTATTGACGATTTATTAAAAGATTTAAAAAATAAATATAAAATTAAAATGCCTTTTAAAGGTGGAATAAAAGGTATTTCATTTATTCTGGTACTTATAGTTCTTGGCTGGCTTGCAACGGGTTTTTACAGAGTTGAGCCAGATGAGCAAGGAGTAGAGTTACTTTTTGGTAAATGGAACGAAAGCACAACTTCCCCAGGTCTTCATTACTTTTTTCCAACACCTATTGGAAAAGTTTTAACACCAAAAGTTGAGGCTATAAGAAAAATTAATGTCGGTTTTCGATCTAACGGAACATCAAAAAGAGACGTTTTGGAAGAGAGTATGATGTTAACTTCTGATCAAAACATCTCCGACTTAGATTATACAGTTCTTTATAGAATTAAAGATGCAGGTCAGTTTTTATTTAACTTACGTGATCCAGAAGAAACAGTAAAAGTAATATCTGAGAGCGCCATAAGAGAAGTTGTTGGTATGACCAGATTAGAAGACCTTTTAACTGTCTCGAGACAGTCTGTTGAAAGAGACTCAAGATCTTTATTACAAGAATTACTTGATGACTATGAAGTTGGTATTCTTATCCAATCTATTCAATTACAAGATGTTAACCCTCCCAAAGAAGTTATTGATGCATTTGATGATGTTCAAAAAGCAAGACAAGATAAAGAAAGAACAGTCAATCAAGCTGAAGCTTACAGCAATAGAATTGTTCCTGAAGCTCGTGGTGAAGCAGAAAAAATTCTTCAAGAAGCAGAGGGATACAAAAATAAATTAATTAAACAAGCTGAAGGTGAAGCTAGTAGATTTACTCAGGTTTTAAATACCTACCAACAAGCTAAAGATACCACTAAAAAAAGAATTTATTTAGAAACATTGAGAGATGTTTTATCAGGTTCTAGTAAAATTATGATTGACCAAAACTCAGGTAATGGCGTTGTGCCTTATTTACCTTTAAATGAATTAAATAAAAATAAACAGTCAGGAGCAAATTAATGAAAACTAGAAATATAATTATTCTTGGTATCTCTTTATTTTTTATAATGTTTGCATCTGGCTTTTTTTTTGTAGTAGATCAAACAAAACAGGTAATTGTTCTACAGTTCGGTGAGCCTCGTGCTGTTCATCAAACTCCAGGTTTAAAATTTAAATTACCTTTTATACAAAACGTTGTTTATTATGATAGCAGGGTTCTTAATTTAGATCCTGCCCAAGAGGAAGTTATTCTAAGAGATCAAAAACGTATTGTTGTTGACTCTATTGTTCGTTACATGATCAAAGATCCACTAAAGTTTTTTCAAACAACAAGAACAGAATTAGCTCTCAATGATCGTTTAGGAAGAATTGTAAACTCTTCTGTGAGAGGTGTAATTGCACAATATCAACTGAATGATCTTTTGTCTGATGACAGAAATAATATTATGGCTGAAATCTTCGAAAATGTTAGAGAGGATCAGGATAACTTTGGTATTGAGATTGTTGATCTTCGATTAAAAAGAACAGAATTAACTCCTGAAGTTCAATCAAACGTTTTTGATCGAATGAGGACCGAAAGAGAAAGAGAAGCTAATTTATTAAGAGCTGAAGGTCAGGAAATATCACAAAAAGTTAAAGCTACAGCTGATAGAGAAAAAATAGAGATTATTGCTGAGGCAGAAAAACAATCTAATATTTTAAAAGGTGAAGGTGAAGCTGCCAGAAATAAAATATTAAATGATGCCTTTGCTAAGGATCCAGAATTCTTTGAATTTATCAGATCGATGGAAGCTTACGCAGATACTTTTAAAGACGGCTCAACCACTATGGTTATTTCTCCTGATAGTGATTTTTTCGAATATTTCGAAAACGCAGAGGGATCTAACAAATAAATAACAACGAATAAATAATAGGATTTTTTTTATGAGAATTTTTATTGTAGGCGTTTTTTCTTTTTTCTTCTCACTAAATCAAGCTTCTGCTGAATTCGAAAGAGGCTATGCAGATTTAGTTGAAGAGTTATTACCTTCTGTTGTTAGCATAGCTACTTCTCAAATAGTCGAGAGAAGATCAAGTTCTCTTCCTGAACTTCCAGAGGGGCATCCTTTTAATGATATGTTTAAAGATTTTTTTGGCGATCAAATGCCAAGAAGGGAAAATATGACTGGTCTTGGTTCTGGTTTTATTATTAGTGAAGATGGATACGTTGTAACTAATGATCATGTTATTAGTCGCGCTGACCAAATCACTGTTATTTTTAATAATGGTGTGGATGAAGTTCCTGCAGAATTAGTTGGTACAGACCCTAAAACAGATATAGCTGTTTTAAAAATTGATCCAGATATCATTGAAATTCAACCGGTGAACTGGGGTGACTCTGAGATATCAAGAGTGGGAGATATAGTTCTCGCAATAGGTAATCCATTAGGCCTTGGAGGTACTGTTACTTCAGGAATTATTTCCTCAATTAATAGAGATATTGGTGGTGGCCCATATGTTGATTTTATTCAAACTGATGCTCCTATAAATAGAGGAAACTCCGGAGGACCCCTATTTAACTTAGATGGAAAAGTTATTGGAATTAATTCTATGATTATTTCACAAACAGGCGGTAGTGTTGGTTTGGGTTTCTCTATTCCCTCAAGTACTGCGAAGTTAATTGTTAATCAAATTATTTCCTTTGGACAAGCTAAAAGAGGATGGCTCGGTGTACAAATACAAGATCTAACTCCTGAATTTTCAGAGAGTCTAGGTTATGACTCAACGGACGGCGCATTTGTAGCTTCCGTTCAGCCAGATAGTCCAGCCTCTAAATCCAATATTCAAGCCGGTGACATTATTATGGAGTTCAATGGAAAAAAAATCTCTTCATTTAAAGACTTACCTAAAGTTGTCGCTGAAACACCAGTTGATAGTGAGGTCATTGTCAATGTTTGGAGAAACGGTGGTTTAATAGAAGTCACCGTAAAAATCGATGAACTAAATGAAGGTCGAAAAAAACCCGCTGTCAGTAAGGGAACATATATAAAAGAATTGGATATTACGCTTAGAGAGTTAGATGATGAATCAATTCAATCTTTAGGTCTTGATCCTGAAACCACTGGAGTTCTTGTAAAAGAGGTCGGTGAAAAAAATATGAATCTTTTACCTAATGACATTATCATTCAGGTATCTAGTGAAAAAATTCAAGATCTTGTCTCATTTGAAAAAATGATTAGCGACAGCGTGAATCTCCAAAGAGATAAATTATTGTTAAGAGTTATTCGAGACGGTAGTGAGTTTTGGTTAATCAACCCTTTCGTTGAATAAACCTTTATTTATTGTTGGACCAACATGCTCTGGTAAAAATGATTTTGCATACGATTTATCAAACTTTTTTGATATTGAAATAATTAATGCTGATAGTATTCAAGTTTATAAACAATTAAAAATCTTATCTAATCGTCCAAATGATAGAGAGTTAAAAATTGCACCTCATCACTTATACGGACATATCAATAATAAAGAATATTCTGTAAATCATTGGATATCAGATGTTGAGCAATCGCTTTTAAATATTAAAAGAAGAAATAAAATCCCAGTTTTTGTTGGAGGGACTGGTTTTTATATTCAGGCATTAATTGAGGGTTTGTCAGAAATGCCAGAAATAAGTAAAAGTTTTAAAAAAGAAGCAGAGGATTTATTTTATCAAAAAGGACCTGATTATTGTCTAGATGTTTTAGAAAAATATTATAAAGAAAGAATTTTTCCTAAAGATAGGCAACGTTTAATAAATAGATTAGCATTTTGCCTGGAGTACAACGATATTATGGAAAATAATTATGGTAAAAAAAACCCCATTACTCCTAATCCTTTAGTTATCCAAGTCACTAAACCTAAAAAAGATCTCTATGATATGGCAGAGTCTCGATTTCATAAAATGATAAGTGCTGGTGCTCTGGAGGAGGCAAAATCATTGCATGAAAATAAAAAAATCTCTAAGACGTTGTTAAAAGCCCATGGACTTCCTGAATTGCTGGCCTGTGTTAGAAATAAAATGAGTCTGGATGATGCAATTTATGATGGTATTCAAAATACGAAAAGATATATCAAAAGACAGTTTACTTGGTGGAATAACCAAAAATTTTCTAAATTAAATTTAAGAATTAATTATAAAAAAAGCTTCCCTAAAGATTCAATTGAAAATATAAGTATATACTTAAACCAATGAGTAATGATCAAGAAATTTCAGGTGCGGAGATAATTCTTCAAGCCCTTAAAGACCAAGAAGTAGACACTATTTTTGGATATCCCGGTGGTGCCGTACTTCCAATTTATGATGCTCTATTTGGTCAAAACTTTTTAAAACATGTTTTAGTTAGGCAAGAGGCTGGAGCAGTTCATGCTGCTGAAGGTTATGCCCGATCAAGTGGTAAAGTAGGCGTGTTGCTTGTAACATCTGGACCAGGGGTTACAAATGTTGTAACTGGCCTCACTGATGCATTAATGGACAGTATCCCTCTTGTATGTATAAGTGGTCAAGTTCCTTCACACTTAATTGGAACAGACGCTTTCCAAGAATGTGATACAACGGGTATCACCAGGCCTTGCACCAAACACAATTACTTAGTAAAAGATGTTAGTAAGTTATCTGAAACAATTCATGAAGCTTTTGAAATAGCACGCTCTGGCAGACCAGGGCCAGTTCTAATTGATATTCCAAAAGATGTTCAGTTCGCTAAGTCAAACTATGTAAAAAAAAGTGAAGTCACGTTTAAAAGCCACCGAATTAAGTCTGGCTCAAAAGATATCAACCGAGAATTTATAGAAACACTTGTTGATCATATAAAAAAATCAAAAAAACCTATCTTTTATGTTGGTGGTGGTTGTTTAAATTCTGGTCCGCTAGCCAGTCAAGAATTAATGAAATTAGTCGAATTAACTAATATTCCTATTACGACAACTCTTCATGGTTTGGGCTGTTATCCTGGAGAGGACTCAAAATCTTTAGGAATGCTAGGAATGCACGGCACTTATGAGGCCAATTTAGCCATGAACCAATGTGATCTGATGATCAATGTTGGCGCAAGATTTGACGATCGCGTTACAGGTCGATTAGATGCTTTTTCACCAGACTCCATAAAGTTTCATTTTGATATTGATCAAAGCTCAATTAACAAGAATGTCAAAGTTGACTACCATACAAACACAGATATCACACTTTCTTTAAAGGCTATCAATGAATACATTACCTCAAATAGCATCCAATTTGATTTAAATCAATACAGTGAATGGTGGAATTCCATAGAGGATTGGAGAGGGAAAGATTGTCTTCATTATGAACAAAGTGATGACACAATCAAACCTCAACATGCAATAACTCGACTTTATGAACTAACCAACACTAAAGATACCTTCATAACAACAGAAGTTGGCCAACATCAAATGTGGGCAGCTCAATATTACAAATTTGATAAACCTAATAGATGGCTTACATCAGGAGGTTTAGGAACAATGGGTTTTGGCATGCCTGCAGCTATCGGAGCTCAGATGGCCAATCCAGATGCTTTGGTTGTCGATATAGCTGGAGAGGCATCCTTCTTAATGAATATTCAAGAAATAGCAACTGCGGTTCAATATAAACTCCCAATTAAAATTTTCATTCTTAATAATGAGTATATGGGAATGGTTCGCCAGTGGCAGGAATTACTTCATGGTAGCCGTTATTCAGAGAGCTATGTTGATGCTCTCCCTGATTTTAAAAAGCTAGCAGAAAGTTTTAATGCTGTTGGCGTAAGAGCAAAAAACTTATCTGAGCTTGATGATGCGATTAACGAAATGATCAGTGTTGATAGACCAGTAATTGCGGATATATGGGTTGATAAAAAAGAAAATTGTTTCCCAATGATACCAAGTGGAGCGGCTCATAATGAAATGTTATTGTCAAAATACGATAAAGAAAAACCTGAAAACCAAGAAAAGGGTAAGGTATTAGTCTAACGTGTCCTCATCTTCTTCTGTTTACCCATCACCAATTAATGCTTTCAAGCAATCAAAAAGAAGTGTTCTTTCCGTTATTGTAGATAATGAGCCGGGGATATTAGCTAGAATAGTTGGTCTTTTCTCTGGTCGCGGATATAACATTGAAGCTTTAAATGTTACGGTTGTAGATATTGAAAATAATTTATCAAGAATTACGATTGAAACATTAGGTGAAGAGAAAGTTATTAGACAAATAATAGCTCAACTAGAAAAATTAGTACCTGTTCATAGTGCTACAAACCTAGCTCATTTGAAAGAGTCATATGAGGCGGAAATATGTTTAGTCAAAATTGAATTTGATAATGAAGATCAAGATAGCAAAATTCTCAATTTTGCTGATATTTATCGAACTAGAACTGTCCAAAAAAGACAACATATAGTTGTTTATGAAATATCGGGCACGAGTGAACGCATCAATAAATTTTTAGATGACTTAAATACTATCAGTGGTATAAAAGTCGAGTTAGTTCGAAGCGGGCCAATAGGGCTCGGTATATAATATTTTAGGGGGTAAAATGAAAGTTTACTACGAACAGGACGCAGATTTTAGTCTAATTAAAGATAAAAAAATTGTAATTATTGGTTTTGGATCTCAGGGTCATGCACATGCACTAAATTTAAAAGACTCTGGTGCAACAAATGTAGTTGTTGGTTTAAGAGAAGGATCCTCATCAATTGAAAAAGCTAAAAATGTTGGATTACCATCACAAACACCTGAAGAGGCAGTTAAAGACGCAGACATTGTTATGTTTTTGGCACCTGATGAAAATCAACAAGATATATATCAAAATCTAATTAAAGATAATATTAAACAAGGAGCAGCTTTGGCTTTTGCTCATGGTTTATCAATTCATTTCCAGTTAATTTCTCCAAGAGAAGATCTAGATGTATTTATGGTAGCACCAAAAGGACCAGGACATACAGTTAGGGGTGAATACTTAAAAGGTGGTGGCGTTCCTTGTTTACTAGCTGTTGACAAAAATGTCAGTGGTAACGCTAAAGAGATTGGATTAGCCTATGCTTCAGCTATTGGTGGAGGAAAATCTGGAATAATTGAGACTACTTTCAAAGAAGAATGTGAAACAGATCTCTTTGGAGAGCAAACAGTTCTATGTGGAGGTTTAATGTCATTAATTAAAAATGGCTTTGAGACTCTTGTAGAAGCTGGATATGCACCTGAAATGGCTTACTTTGAATGTTTGCACGAAGTAAAACTAATTGTGGATTTAATGTATGAGGGCGGCATGGCCAACATGAGATACTCTATTTCAAATACAGCAGAATATGGCGATTATACTAGAGGACCAAGAGTAGTTCCTGATGCTGCAACAAAAGCCGAAATGAAAAAAGTTTTAACTGAGATTCAAGACGGTACATTCACTAAAGAATGGATGGCTGAACACAAGTCTGGTCAAATCAAATTTAAACAAATGAGAGATCAAGGATCTAAGCATCAAATTGAAGAGGTGGGTTCTAAGCTAAGATCTATGATGCCATGGATTGCATCTAATAAGTTAGTAAAGGATATTTAATAATTTTGACTGATAAAGTTTTAATTTTTGATACTACGCTTCGAGATGGAGAGCAATCTCCGGGGGCGTCTATGAATCAAGAAGAAAAACTCTCCATTGCTCGTCTTTTAGAGGAGATGAAAGTCGATATTATTGAGGCTGGTTTTCCGATTGCTTCAAAAGGTGATTTCAACTCAGTACAAGCTATTTCAAAAGAAATAAAAAATTGCCAAATCGCAGGTCTTGCGAGAGCAAAAAAAGAGGACATCCAAACTGCTTGGGATGCAATTAAAGATGCAGCCAACCCCCGCATCCATACTTTTATTGCCACCAGCCCAATACATATGCAATTCAAGTTAAAAATGAGCGAAGATCAAGTTTTAGATAAAATTAAAGAAAGCGTTTCATTTGCAAGAAATCTTTGTCCAAATATTGAGTGGAGCTGTGAAGATGGTGGAAGATCATCGATTGATTTTCTATATAGATGTATTGAACTGGCTATTAGTAGCGGTGCGACGACAATAAATATTCCTGATACTGTTGGTTACACAATTCCATATGAATTCGGTCAAATTATTAAAAATGTCAAAAATAATGTCCCCAATATTGATAAGGCTGTCATCTCTGTTCATTGTCATAATGATTTAGGTCTCGCGGTCGCCAATTCGCTTAATGCTGTTGAACATGGAGCCAGACAAATAGAATGTACAATTAATGGTCTAGGTGAAAGAGCTGGTAACGCTGCATTAGAAGAAGTTGTTATGGCAATGAAAGTTCGTTCTGACCTTTTAAATGTTTATACTGATATTAACTCTGAAGCAATTTCAAAAACTTCAAAGTTAGTATCTTCAATTACTGGTTTTCCAGTTCAACCTAATAAGGCTATCGTCGGGGCAAATGCTTTTGCACATGAAAGTGGAATTCATCAAGATGGTGTTCTAAAAAATGTTGAAACATATGAAATCATGTCACCAGAGTCTATCGGTTTAAAAAAATCAAGTTTGGTCTTAGGAAAGCATTCTGGTAAGCACGCGTTTAAAGAAAAATTAAAGATTTTAGGATATGAAGTTGGCGATAATTTTATTAATGAAATTTTTGATAAATTTAAACAGCTAGCTGACAAAAAAAAGGATGTTTACGATGAAGATATTATAGCCTTGGTTGATGATACTCATATAAATCAAATTAACACCCTTAAGCTTATAAATCTTAGTATAATGTCTGGAACTAACTCAAAACACGTGGCTTCTCTCGAGCTAGACTTCAAAGGTGAGATAAAAGAAGTCAGCGGTTCTGGTAATGGACCAGTCGATGCTGTTTTTAGTTGTATTGCTAAAGTTGTAAATTTTTCACCAAAACTAAAACTTTACAATATAAATGCCATTACTCCAGACTCAGATGCTCAAGGAGAAGTAGCCGTTAAATTAGAATATCATAATAAAGAGTTTATAGGTAAAGCCTCAGACATTGATATAATTGTTGCTTCTGCAAAATCCTATATCAATGCAATTAATAAAATATTAAACTTTGAAAAAAATTCTAATATGCAAGAAGGTGTCTCTGAGATAAGTATTTCAAGTATGAAAGGTATATAATGAAAAGCATAGGTTTAGGTAAATTTAATTTTTTTAGTGAAGATATGGGTCTAGATCTTGGTACAGCTAATACACTAGTTTATGTTAAAGGTAAGGGTATTATTCTTAACGAACCTTCTGTTGTAGCAATTGCTACTGATAACAAAAACAATAAATCTGTCCTTGCCGTTGGTACTGAAGCAAAATCGATGCTAGGAAGAACCCCAGGTTCAATACAGGCTATAAGACCTATGAAGGACGGCGTAATTGCAGATTTTGACATTGCTGAGGCAATGATTAAACATTTTATAAAAAAAGTTCATAAAAAAAGTTTTTTTGCTAATCCTAATATTGTTATTTGTGTTCCCTCAGGAGCTACTAATGTTGAAAGAAGAGCAATCAAAGAGTCTGCAGAAGCTGCAGGTGCTAAGAAAGTTTATTTAATAGAAGAACCTGTTGCTGCAGCTATTGGAGCCGGATTACCCATCGCTGATCCCTCAGGTTCAATGGTTGTAGACATTGGTGGAGGAACTACTGAGATTGCTGTTTTATCTCTTGGTGGAGTAGTCCATGCAAGTAGTATTAAAGTTGGTGGAGATACATGGGATGATGCAATTGTAAATTTTATGAGAGGTGTTCATAAATTAGCTATTGGTGAAGCTACTGCTGAAAAAATTAAAACTACAATTGGTTGCGCAGGTATTCCTGAAGACGGAGATGGAAAATCAATGACTGTTAAGGGAAGAGATTTGATTAATGGACTGCCACGTGAAGTTACAATTTCAGAACGTCAAGTCGCAGAAGCTTTATCTGACTCATTGTCTCAAATAGTATCAGCTCTTAAAAGAGCGCTAGAGGTGGTGCCCCCAGAATTGGCAGCAGATATCGTTGATACTGGAATAATGTTAACAGGAGGTGGCGCACTATTACAGCGACTTGATCAAGCAATACGTGTAACTACAGGATTACCAGTTTCTATAGCAGACGATCCTTTAACTTGTGTAGCTCGAGGAACTGGCATGGCCTTAGAAGAAGGTCATCAACATCAAGATGTTTTTCTAAGTGATTAACAATAAAAAAGCTTTCATACTATATATCATCTGCTTTTTTTTATTTGCTAGTTTTTTTATATTTCCTAAATATTCAAATGATACTCGGTTATTTACTTTCTATCTAAAAGAAAAAATAGAAGAACCTTTTTTTTATTTTGGTCAAAATATTAATAATTTTCTAGATACTTTTAAAAAGAATACTGATCTTATAAAGAAAAATGAACAATTATTAAAAAGAAATGAATTTTTGCAAAATGTTAATGATTATTTAAAATTAACTACATCAAAATATAATGATCAATACAAAGTATTTCATGATGCAAATATACCAATCCCTAAATCTATAGGTGTAAGAGTTATAGGTGATAGAAATTTAACCTTTAATAAAAGTTTTATAATAAATAAGGGATCTAAAAATGATATTAAAGTAAGTAACTATGTTATTGATGGAAATGAAATAATTGGTCGGGTAAAGTCTGTATACCTCAATACCTCTGATGTAGTTACTGTAAAAAGCATAGACTATGGAGAGGAAGTAATTATCAATGGTCAATCATACATTGTTACAGGAACAAATAATGATTATTTAAGTTTTTTAAGAAAAAAAGACTCTTCTCAAGAATATAATTTCTCAAAAAATCAAATTGCATATGTAAAAAATAATTCAATAAATTTAATTTTAGGAAAAATAGATTTTAAAAATAATAATCCTATTATTTATACAAAGTACAATTTTAATTTAGATAACTTAAGGGTTATTTTGGATGATTAGATTATTAATAATATTTTTTCTATTTATTTTATATGGAAATTTTTCATCAAATTTAAATAATATTGTCTTATTATCATTGATAAATATAGCTTTTTATTCAATTTTGAGGAATAAAAATTTAAATTTTTATGACTATTTAATATTTATTTTCAATTCTTTTTTTATTGAAGTTATATTAGATATGCCTTTATTTTTTACTTCTGTCATTTTAATAATCCCGATTTTATTTATGAATTATATTATTAATAATTTCTCTTTTCATAAAGTTATTAAAGTCTTAATAATATTTTTTTCTAGCCTAATAACCTTAGTATTACTTAACAATAAGATTTTATTCAATTTTAATTTTTTTGACTATGTTCTACTTTTATTAATTATGGTTTCAATTTTTGTAGGTCTTGTGAACTATGGAAGACAATAAAACTTCTAAAGAAAGTATTAAAATACTTAACAGAAGGTCTTTTATAATAATATTTATATCTCTTTTTTTTAGTTTGTTTGTTATTCTTAGATTATTTTCATTACAAATAATTAATTCAAAATTTTATAAAAAAAAATCCATAGAGAATAAAGTTTCTGTAAAAGCAATACCACCCTTAAGAGGCGATATTTTCGATAATAATAATAACCTTATAGCCGGCAGTACCTCATCTTATGAATTTGTAATATTTAAAAATCTAAATAAAAAATTTATTGATGAACTAAACTCTCTTAATTCAATACTCTCTCTTGATTTAAATTTACCAAAAATGATTAATGAAATTAATAAAAAAAATCCCTATGTTCCTTATAAAATCTCTAAAGCTGGATGGGACCAAATTGTTAAATTTGAAAAAAATAAATTTTTGTTTACTGCAATAAAAATTCAAGAATCAAAAAAAAGATATTATCCACATAAAAATATGTCTCAAATATTGGGTTATACTGGTAGTTCAAGTCTATCATCAGAGTTATATCCGAAAGGTGTTTTTCATATAGAAAAAACATTTGAAAATATTTTAAAAGGTAAGCCTGGTAAAATATTTAATGAAGTTAATTCTCAAGGAAGAATTGTACGAGAAATTTCTATTCAAGAACCAATCAAAGGAAATAATTTACATTTAACTATTAATTTAAAAATGCAAGATTTTGCGCAATCACTTCTACCTTTAACTAATAAGGGTTCTATTGTTGTATTAAATTGTCAAGACGGCTCTATTTTATCTATGAATTCTAACCCGACTTTTAACTCTCAAGCTTTTGAGGATAGAGATAATTTAGTAATTGAAAGGCTTCTGAGTGATAATTCAAAACCCTTGATAAATAGAGCATTTTCAGGGTTTTACCCTCCGGGCTCTGTTTTTAAACCAATACCTGCTCTTCTAGGTTTACAGAAAAATTTAATTAATGATAATACTGAAGTTATTTGCAAGGGACATTCTACACTTAAAGATAGAAATTATTATTGTTGGAAAAAAGGTGGACATGGCAGAGTAAATTTAAAAAAGGCAATAAAAGAGTCTTGTGATGTTTATTTTTATGAATTAGCTAAAAAAACTAATATTGATGAACTCTCTCAATTAGCTACATCGCTTGGACTTAATCAAAAGTACGATATTGGATTATCTAATCCCCAACAAGGTCTTGTTCCCAATAAAAAATGGAAAAAAGCCTATTTAGATCAAGGTTGGTATTTGGGCGAGACCCTTATTACATGTATTGGACAAGGTTTTAATCTTACCTCGCCTCTTCAATTAGCCACTCTCTATTCTGCGCTAATAAATGGGGGTAAATATCCAAAGCCACGCATCCATAATGATGAAAACGTTTCGTATTTAGGAGATGCATTTGAAAAAAAATATCATGATCTAATTCTTGAGTCTTTAAATGCCACAGTCCTTGAGCCTAGTGGTACAGCATTTAAGCTTAATAATCTTCATCCAAATTTTGTTAAAATAGGTGGGAAAACTGGAACTTCTCAAGTCATAAGAATTAAGGAAGAAGATAGAGAGGATGACTTATATAAATCTAAAGAGGTTGAAGATCGTTTTAAAGACCATTCAGTATTTGTTGGTTACGCCCCCTTTGATAAACCAAAATATGTAGCAAGTGTCATTATAGAGAACGGAGGCTCTGGCTCTTCTGTTGCTGCTCCAATCGCTCATAAAGCATTAAATTTTGCTTATAATTTGAATGTTTAAAGAATTTAGATCATTGATGGATATTAATTGGATATTCTTTTTTTTATTATTAGTAATTTTTTGGATTGGAGAAATTAATCTTTACTCTGCTGCTAATGGAAATTTTGAGCCTTGGGCTTATAATCAATTAAAAAGATTTTTATTATTTCTACCCATATTCCTTTTTATATTAATGCTTCAACCTCGATTTATTTTTAATGTTACGGAAATAATATTAATTACTACTGTTATTGGATTAATTATTACTTTGTTCTTTGGCTACACTGGAATGGGTGCAAAAAGGTGGATTAGAATAGGTGGTTTTAATTTGCAAATGTCAGAGTTTGCAAAAATAGCTCTAGTTTTATTTATGGCTAAATACTTTCATAAACTTAATGCTGAAAAAACCATAGGACTTTTGAGGTCAATTTTACCTTTGATTATATCTTTAATAGTTTTTATTTTAGTCGCCATTCAACCAGATCTTGGAACAGCAGTGATTATTCTAACTTTAGGTTTAATTGCTATATTTTATGCTGGAATTAATCTTATATATCCAATTTTATCTTTAATTATACTAGGCATATCAAGTCCATTTCTTTGGACATTATTAAAACCCTATCAGCAAAATAGAGTTATGATTTTTCTGAATCCAGATTTGGATCCTTTAGGAAAAGGATACCATATTATTCAATCTAAAATAGCCATAGGATCTGGTGGTATGAGGGGAAATGGTTTTTTAGGTGGATCGCAAAGTAGCCTAGACTTCTTACCTGAAAAAGAAACAGATTTTGTTTTTGCAATTTTTTCAGAGCAATTTGGATTTACTGGTTCAATGGTTATCCTAGGTCTATTTTTATTTCTATTCTTAATTCCAATTTTTAAATCATTCTTTTTAACCCAAGTGTTTAATAAATTAATATTATTTGTTTTGTCTTTTAAAATATTTTTTGAATTTCTTATAAATATATCTATGACTATTGGTTTAGTCCCTGTTGTTGGTGTTGCATTACCTTTTATGTCTTATGGAGGTAGTTCCTTGTTGAGTAATATGATTATTTGTGCATTATTGATTAA
>CENJ01075489.1_pt1 | contig 17670 bp, 13 predicted proteins | sample 356161 | NCBI WGS metagenome assembly CENJ01 (sample SAMEA2619531, study PRJEB7988) | marine metagenome | biome: marine biome (ENVO:00000447); feature: surface water layer (ENVO:00002042); material: "saline water (ENVO:00002010), including plankton (ENVO:xxxxxxxx)" | depth 5 m
TCTCAGTCGACGATCAAAGCCATCAAGCAGGTTGATCAGTTGAATCAGCGGCGTTTGAACGATTCGTGGCGCGTTGATAGGAATCGGTGTCCCGACTTGTTCTAGGGAAAGCGTCGGTTCTAGCAGGCCAAGGGGTTCCTCAGTCGGCCCGGGTAACGGCTGGAATGCGTCGGGAAGCTCCTTCCCTGCCGAGCCGACGCCCTGGAGCTCTGGCTCCATGGCCGATGTAAGGAAGACGCGTAGCGCCTCGGGGACGGGCTCTTCAACGGGTAGTTCAGGATAGCCAATGCACTCCGGCGGGGCTCGGATTGGGAAGGGTGCTTCACCTACTCGGCTATTGGCGGCAGGCAGAAGCCCAAACAGGTTGTCCGGCCAAGCCGGCGTCGGCTCGTGACCAAATCGTTCCGTGCTGGCCTCTGGGTCTGGCGACAGGGCCCCCTGCCTAGAGAAAATGATCACCTCGATGTTGTACCGGGCCCCACTCAACAAGGCATCTAGGTCGTCAGCCTGAACGAGGGGGTCATTGGCCGCTTGGGCAGGCAGGGTCTCGGACCATACGGGTGCGACAAACAGGGCCAGCACAAGAGGCATGCATCGCACTAACTGCGAGCCTCTGGTGCCTTTCCTGTGCGCTGACGACGTTGATGGCAACATGTTTTAGGGCCGGTTAAGCAGCATGACTCTGTTTCGGTGCGAGCAGGTCAAATAAAGCATGGGCGAAATCCAATCTTGCATCAAATGTCGGCAGTTCCGTGTCGATACGCAGGATGGAGGCGCCATCCAGCCGATAGGTACTGCTCTGTTGCTGAACTAAGTTAACCACTCGAATGGGTTCAACTATCGTGGTCTTACTGAACTCAAGTTTGCCCTTAAGTTCCCCGAGATCAAGCCGGATGATGCCCAGGCTTTGAGCCATTAGCTTCAAGGCGGTGACTGAGAAGAGGTTCTTCAAGGCGTCGGGCAGCAGGCCAAAGCGATCAATAACCTCCACTCTAAGGGCATCTAGCTCCTGTTGCTCCTTGGCGCCAGCGATGCGTTTATAAAGAATGAGTCGGCTGTGCACATCCGGCAGGTAGTCTTCGGGAATGAGCGTTGGCGTGTGTAAGTTCACTTCTTGGCTCACCGTTTCAAGCGGCGCATCTTGGTCAGGCACCTTGCCTGAGCGGAGGGCGTCTACGGCTCGGTCCAGCATTTCCATATATAAAGAAAAACCAATGGACTCAATTTGTCCCGACTGATCGTCACCCAGCAGTTCGCCTGCGCCGCGAATCTCCATATCCTGCGTGGCCAGGGTAAAGCCCACGCCCAGCTCCCCAGACGCCTCGATGGCCTCAAGGCGCTTAACCGCGTCGGCTGTCATGCTGCGGCTGCCCGGCGTGAGCAAGTAGGCGTACGCCTGGCGATGGCTCCGACCCACCCGACCTCTCAGCTGATGCAGCTGGGCCAGTCCAAATTTGTCCGCGCGCTCGATGATGATGGTGTTGGCGTTGGGGATGTCGATGCCGGTCTCGATGATGGTCGTGCAGACGAGGACATTCAGCTGCCGATGGTAGAATTCACTCATGACCCGCTCAAGATCGTTACTCCGCATCTGGCCGTGGCCCACACCAATGCGTGCTTCAGGCACCAATTCCTGAATGGCGTCGGCGGCCTCATAAATGCTTTTCACCTCATTGTGCAAGAAAAAGACCTGCCCACCCCGCATCAATTCTCGACTGATCGCCTCACGAATGGTTTGGCTGCGTTTTTCCTGAACGAAGGTTTTAATAGACAGCCTTCTAGCTGGCGGGGTCGCGATGATAGAGAGGTCACGAATGCCGCTCAGGGAAAGATTCAAGGTCCTCGGTATGGGGGTCGCGGTAAGCGTGAGGACATCAACCTCGGCACGCATGGCGCGCAGCTTTTCTTTTTGGCGCACGCCGAAGCGATGTTCTTCATCAATAATGACCAGACCCAAGTCCTTGAAACTGAGGTCTCCGCTGAGCAATTTGTGCGTGCCGATGAGAATATCCAGCTTCCCGTTTTTGCACTTCTGCTTGATCTCTTCGATCTCTGCATTGCTTCTGAGTCGGCTTGTGATGTCGATGCTGACGGGCCAAGAAGCAAAGCGGTCTCTGAGGGTGTCGAAATGCTGTTGCGCAAGCAGGGTTGTCGGGACCAGCAGGACGACCTGCTTTTGGCTTTGCACCGTGACGAAGGCGGCCCGCATGGCGACTTCTGTCTTACCAAAGCCCACATCGCCGCATACCAAGCGATCCATAGCCTGAGGCTGGGCGAGGTCGGCCAGCGTCGTCTCAATGGCCGCATCTTGATCTGGGGTGGTGATGAATGGGAATTCTGCAGCGAAGGTGGCGTATTCGGCCTGATCGGCCGTCAGGCAGTGGGACTTCCTTGAAGCACGTCGCGCATAGATATCGAGGAGTTCGGCAGCCACATCAACAATTTTTTCTGCGGCTTTCTTTTTAGCCCGTTCCCATTGATCTGAACCCAAGCGATGGAGTGGGGCATGCTCCTCGTCGGCGCCCGCGTATCGGCCGATAAGGTGCAGGGACGTCACGGGAACATAGAGTTTGGCGCCGCCCGCATAGCCTAGCGTCAGAAATTCGTGGTCGGCATCGTCTATCGCCAAGGTCTGAAGCCCCAGATACCTGCCCACGCCATGCTCCACATGGACCACTGGGGCACCCATATTCAGTTCGGTCAAATTACGCACGATCTGCTCGGGATCAATCAGGCGTCTTGTGCTGCTCCGTTTCGATGGGGCTGTCTGTCGACCGAGGACATCCCCCTCGGTAATGAGGGTTAACCCCGGAAACTGGAATCCCGATTCCAGTGGGGCGATGCAAATTCCGTGTTGATCACTAGACTGCAGATCCGTGAGGTGTTGAACGTGCCGGGTGACGATTCCGGCCTTGGTCAGCAACTCATCAAAAATTTCTCTGCGTCCCGCCGATTCCGCGCAAAACAAAATTTGAGCAGGATGTCCTTCAGTAAATGCCCGAAGGGCTAGGGCTGGCTCCTGCAGTTGGTGGTTGATCGTGAGATTGGGTAAGAGTTTCCCGAAAAAGTCATGGTTATGCCGCTCTGAGGCGTCAGACAGGATGATCCTCGGAGCCGCCTTGAGCGCGCCCTGGAGAGCATCTGCGGTGAGGTAGAGGCTTTCTGGCGCGACGATGGGCCGCTCAACGTCATGGCGGAGGGATTCGTATCGCTCGCCTACCTCCCGCAGGAAACTGGTCGCTGCGGCTTCAACATGGCCTTCGAGAACGAATATTGGGTTCTCAGGCAGGTGTTCGAATAGCGTGGCCAGCCTGTCGAAGAAGAGGGGCAGGTAGTATTCAATGCCGTTTGGCGCGATGAAGCTGCTGACGTCCTGGTAGACGCTGCAGCGTCGAACGTCTCCCTGAAAGAGCCCATGCCAACAATCGCGAAATCTGGCGATGGCGTCGTCGTCAAATGGAAACTCCTTTGCCGGCAGAATGTCGATAGAGTCGATCTGTTCGACGGTGCGTTGCGTATCCGGGTCAAAGGTTCTGAGGGTGTCGATCTCGTCATCGAATAGATCGACTCTTACCGGCAGCGTCGCACCCATGGGGAAAATATCCATGAGTGCGCCGCGCACAGCATACTGGCCACGTTCACTAACGGTTTCCATGCTCTGATAGCCGGCGGCTTCCAGCTGCATGCGCTGAGTCATCACGTTAAAGGTGTCACCACGGCTCAGGTTTAGGCAGGAGCCCTGGATGTAACTGGGTGGCGACAGCTTTTGCAGCAGGGTCGTGATGGGCACCGTGAGGATGCCTTCGGTAAACTGACCGAGGCGCTTGAGGGTCTTCAAGCGCTCCGAGATGATGTCCTGGTGTGGCGAAAAGGTGTCATAGGGCAAGGTTTCCCAGTCGGGAAATTCCAGGCAGGGCAGCGGCTCGCCTGAGTCGTCCTGCGTCAGTGTCTGCAGGAACTTTAGTCCACGCTGCCACCGTACGGTGCCTTCAGCTTTTGCGGTGACGACCACGACTGGCTGAGGATGGTTTCTGGCCAGCTCAAGGATCGCCAACATATCGGCTGCGCCGGGCAGGCCACGCCAAAAGCGACGCTGCCCGGGTCCTTCGGGGAGGAGGGTGCCTGAGTCAGCAGGCAGGATGACAGTGTTCAAAAATGTTTCTCGTTCAGACTTTTAATGAAAGCTCTTACTGATACCGGACCGGTCTCCGCCGGCCAAGGTGTGATTCTACCTCCTCAACCCCACTGAAGAATATAAATATACCTGAGCCCGCTACGAGATGGCCCTGTTTCACTGGTTTTCGCGGGAACCCTAGGCTACAGTTTCCGCCCGCTGGAGACCTGGCCGTCCGACCCGATGCGGTAGCGCTGTCGGTGCTCTTGGCCGTTGATGCTGGAAGGAGAAACTGTGTCCCTACCTAACCTTGAAGATTACTTTCCTGACTGGAAGGAGCGTGAAGCTCTTGCTGAGGGAATGATCCCGCTCATTGGCAAACTCTATCGTAAGAACGTGGTCGTCTACTGCTATGGACGTGCCATGTACAACCAGAGCGTTACCCAGCTGATGAAAACGCATCGCTACGTGCGTCAGGTTGCCAAAAATGAACTCTCCGAATTTGAGAGCTTTCCCGTACTCGAGGCCATGTCTCGCCTGGACCTTGGACCCTGCCACGTAGACCTGGGGAAATTAGCAACAAAATTTATGGCGGAATCCGCGGAGAACGAAACGGATGCAGAAGCCTTTGTGCGACGCGAGTGTGAAAGCGTTATCGGCACCCGTCGTCAGCCGATCAGTCAGCCCCAGGATATTGTGCTGTATGGATTCGGCCGAATTGGTCGTTTGCTGGCACGGCTGCTGATCGAAAAGACGGGCAGCGGAGATCAGCTGCGCCTTCGGGCCATCGTAGTCCGCAAAGGCGGTGAGGACGACCTGATGAAGCGGGCGAGTTTGCTGCGTCGGGACAGCGTTCATGGCGGGTTCCAGGGCACCATTCGAGTGGATGAAGAAAATCAGTGCATTATTGCCAACGGCAACGTCATTCGCGTCATTTATGCGGGGTCGCCAGCCGAAGTGGACTACGAGGCCCTGGGCATTCGTGATGCCATTGTGATTGACAATACCGGCGCCTGGCGCGATATGCAGGGCCTTTCCCAGCATCTGGCCGGACGCGGGGCCTCAAAGGTGGTTCTGACCGCGCCAGGAAAGGGTGAGGTGAAGAATATCGTCGCCGGGATAAACTTCGAAGACATGGGCTCTGATGATCGAGTGTTGGCCGCAGGCAGCTGTACCACCAATGCTATCGTGCCGGTTTTGAAGGCCGTCAACGACAGCTTTGGAATCGTGAATGGTCACATGGAAACCGTGCACGCATATACCAATGACCAAAATCTGATTGATAACTACCATAAAAAGAATCGCAGAGGTCGTGGTGCGCCGCTGAATATGGTGATTACAGAAACCGGGGCGTCATCGGCGGTTGTTAAGCTGCTGCCGGAGCTCGAAGGCAAGCTGACGGGTAACGCTATCCGCGTGCCAACACCCAATGTTTCTTTGGCGATCCTTAATTTGACCCTCGGCCGCACGACCTCTGAGGAGGAGATTCGGGAATTTCTGCGGGATACCGCACTGCATAGCAGCCTGCAGCGACAGATCGATTTCACGGCCTCTCCTGAATTGGTCTCGTCGGACCTCGTGGGTAATCGTCACGCTTGCGTAGTGGATGGCGAGGCGCTCATCGTTAAAGACGACCGAATCGTGCTCTATGTCTGGTACGACAACGAATTTGGGTATGCATGCCAGGTTGTCCGTGTCGCCCAAAAATTGGCTGGCATTCGATATCCGCTGATTCCTGAAGACGTCGTCAAAATGGGATTTTAGCGACTTGAGTCAGGCCACCGTTCGCACTCGAATTGCGCCGTCGCCAACGGGAGACCCGCATGTGGGGACAGCCTACATGGCGCTCTTTAACTATGTCTTTGCCCGGCACCACGGGGGCGAGTTTGTGCTGCGTATTGAGGATACCGACCAGGTCAGAAGCACCGCGGCGTCCGAGCAAACCATTCTCGAGGCACTGAGCTGGCTGGGTCTAAAATGGGATCATGGACCGGATGTGGGCGGGCCGGCCGGCCCCTATCGCCAGAGCGAGCGCCGGCAAATCTATCGGACGCACATCGATACACTGTTGGAGCGGGGCCACGCGTTCCAGTGTTTTTGCACGCCGGAGAGACTGGAGGCCGTTCGCGCGGAGCAACAGGCTGCCAAACAAACCACGCGCTATGACGGGCATTGCGCTGGCCTCGATCAGGCTGAGGTTGATGGTCGCCTGGCAGCGGGGGAGAGCAGCGTGGTTCGCCTGCGCGTACCGGATGAGGGCGTGTGTACATTCCAGGACCGGCTGCGAGGGGAGATCAGCATCCCCTATAGCCAAATCGATATGCAGGTCTTGCTGAAGAAGGATGGATTGCCCACCTATCATATGGCGGTAGTGGTTGATGATCACGAGATGGGCATTACGCATATTCTGCGCGGTGAAGAGTGGTTGAGCTCGGTTCCTAAGCACAAGCTGCTGTACGACTTTTTGGGCTGGGATATGCCAGAGATGATTCATCTTCCGCTGCTCAGGAATGCAGATCAGAGCAAGCTCTCAAAGCGGAAGAACCCGACAGGCGTTAACTATTATCGCGATATGGGCTACCTGCCGGAGGCGCTGCTGAATTATTTGGGCTTGATGGGTTGGTCAATGCCGGATGAGTCTGAAATTTTTGACCTAGACCAGATGGTTGAGGCCTTCGATCCAGGCCGCCTGTCCGTGGGCGCCCCGATTTTCGATCCGGTGAAGCTGGGATGGCTAAACGGCCAGTACTTGAGGCGTTTGAGCCCCGAGGAATACGCCGCTCGCGTCGCGGATTGGATGCTCAATGCCCCCCGTCTGTCCCAACTCATTCCCCTAGTGCAGGAGCGTGCCGAGCGGCTGTCAGACTTGGTGCCGCTCACCGACTACCTCATGGGGTCGGTCAGAACCCTTTCGGTGGCGGACTTTGAACACAAAAAGCTGGATGCTGGGCAAGTCCGTCAGGTGTTGCACCACACTCTGGCCGCCTTCGATGAGCTGCGTCACTGGCAGCGCGACGACTTATTTGAGCTGTGCAAGGCTTTGGCAGAACAGCTGGCGCTGCCTTTGCGAGACTTTTTGTGGCCACTCTTTATTGCCACCAGCGGTCGCAGCGTTTCTTTGCCGCTCTTCGACTCCTGGATTTTTTTGGGCATGGATTTAAGTCGTGCCCGATTGCGCGGGGCGCTGGAAGTGCTTCAGCTATCGGGTAAGGAGCGCAAGCGCCTAGACAAGCAGTATCAGGCCTTCCGCTCCGGGCTAAGCCAGTCTGCGGATTGACAGGGGCCTGGGTGCTGCCTAGTATCCCGGTTCCTTTGGGGCCATAGCTCAGCTGGGAGAGCGCGTGAATGGCATTCACGAGGTCGGGAGTTCGATCCTCCCTGGCTCCACCACCTATCTCGTTGATTTATAAGCGTTTTTATTTTCTTCTTTAAGTTTGGCTCCCTCTTGGCACCCTTTTGGCCCCCCTTTCCTTTAAAGAAGCCAAGCGGCGTATATCGGGCGGCGATTCCTGCGTATCCATCTGACAGGTCCTTGTGTCCATCTGACAGGATCGGCTAATCCAATCTGTTTAGGGGTGCTAAACCATAGTGCCCAAGTCAGCCCAGGCGAAGAAGCGATTGGCGGGACGTCTCCCACCGTGCGAAACACAAAATGAGACGTTATAACATCATTTTTTATATGTTATAAAACGCCCGAATGATTCCCAAGCAAAGGCGCCACGATGACGAGACTGACCTTCATTACACAAATTATTTTTGATCATGGCGCGAGCCAGCAGTTGGCGAAGGTTCTGGCACAACACGGTATCCAGCGCCCACTCCTTTGCACTGATCGCGGTCTGGTCAACCTGGGGATGGTTGAGGATTTGACCAAGGTAGTTGGCAACGATGCTGCGCTGACAATTTTCGATCGTACCCCGGAAAATCCGACGCAGGCTGCCGTTGAGGAAGCGCTGGCGCTATACCGAGAAGCCGACTGTGATGGCGTTGTGGCATTCGGCGGGGGTTCTTCAATGGATTTAGCAAAAGCCGTCGCTGTGTCGGCGACTCATCAGGGCGATCTCCAGGAGTTCACTACTGAGGCCGGCGGTATGCAGAAGATTGATGCAATAGCGCCTTTAATCGCGATTCCAACAACGTCCGGCACCGGTAGCGAGGTGTCCAGCGGCGCCGTGATCATTATGAATAATGGTGAGAAGCTGCTGCTCGTCAGTCCCAACATCGTGCCTCGCACCGCAATCTGTGACCCCTCGCTGACTTTGGGACTGCCGCCCACCTTAACGGCGGCAACGGGAATGGATGCCATGACGCACTGCATTGAGGCGCTCCTATCTCCCATGGTGAATCCGCCTGCCGAGGCGGTGGCATGCGACGGCATCGAACGCGGTATTCGTGAGGGCAACCTGCTTCGAGCCTTTGCGGATGGCAGCGACGAGGACGCGCGCTGGCATATGATGATGGCCGCAACCGAGGGCGCGATGGCCTTCACCAAGGGATTGGGCGCGGTACACTCCATGAGCCACGCATGCGGGGCAGACCAAAGCCTGCGTCTGCATCACGGAACGCTGAACGCGGTCATCTTACCCACGATCCTAGAATTCAATCGTGATCATGTTGGCTCCAAATATGGTCGGCTTAACGCCGCCATGGGCATCAACGAAAATTTGGATCCAGCAGATCACATCAGGGGACTTAACCAAGCACTGGGCTTGCCCGCTAATCTTGGAGAAATGGGTATTGAAAGCGAGGCCGTTCCGGCACTCGCGCGTCACGCTGCAAAAGACATTTGTACGTTCACTAATCCCCGGCCCTGCTCCGTTGAGCAATACGAGGCGCTTTTTGCGGTTGCGCTCGAAGGCGGTAAGGTTGCATGAAACCCGGGCTGCTAACGACCGATGTACGTGAGGCTATCGAGGGTGTCCAAGCGTCTGACCTGGAAGAGGCGCGTCGAATGATCGCGGCCGGCATCGAGGAAGCCCAGCAGAAGTGGATAGAAGCGCCCACCCTGGCCAGAGCGCTAGCCCTTGAGCTGGTGAACGTCGCCGCCCACAGTCAGACCCGCAGGCAGACGGCCTCCTATCTGCGGACGCTGGCAGACGCTCTGGAAGCTAAATCGGATTGCCACTGAGAGCGGCGGGGTTACGCCCTGTCTGATTGGCGACTGTTCGGAGGGTTCCCGGCTCGTTAGGCGGGCACCTGGCCCAGGGAGCCGTCACCCACTCACGTTCTCTCCCTTTAATTGCTAAGCTGTCCCATTCAAGGGCGCCTGGGATTCGATTCTTCAGGACGCCATATGCTCACGCCATCTCTGTTGTCAGAGACCACCTTGAGGGTTCGCTATGAGTCAATGGTCCGAAGAGGATAATTTCCTCGTCCAAGAATTCACCTTCGCTGATTTCCAAGAGGCCTTCGCCTTTATGACCCGGGTTGCTTTCATTGCCGAGTCGCTGGACCACCACCCCAATTGGGAGAACGTCTACAATCGGGTCACCATCCGGCTTCAGACCCACGATGCTGGCTGTATCGTCACAGATAAGGACCGAGCCTTTGCCGAGCGGGTGAGCCGGCTGGTCTGAGAGGGCCTCAGACTACGGTCGGAGATTTTAGATATTGCCCCGCTCCTGTGCTTTCGATACCTTTGCACCTGAAAAAAATATGGGGGGAATCCCGGATGGCTAGCGTTACCTTTATCGAGCATAACGGCACGGAATACGTGGTTGAGGCGGAAATTGGGAAGTCCTTGATGCAAACGGCTTTGGATAATTTAGTACCTGGGATCGACGCCGACTGCGGAGGAGAATGTTCGTGTGCCACATGCCATGTCATGGTCGATGAGGCCTGGTTGGGTAAGCTGACATCGCTGGCGGATTCAGAGGATGCCATGCTGGACCTGAATCCGGAGAGAGAAAGCAATTCTCGCCTGTCCTGTCAGATTGCCATGACCGAAGAACTGGACGGTATGGTCGTCCGCTTGCCGGAGTTTCAGTTCTAATGGGGGATACATGCCTAGTCTGGAGATGGTGAATTTCCGCCCAGAGGAAGTTCCGCTGGAGGATATTGATGTCAGCCAACGGTCTTTGTGGGTCGCTAATCGACAGCAGGAGTTTTTTAGCCGCCTGCGCGACGAGGCCCCCGTGCACTTCTGTAAGGACTCAGAGTTTGGGCCCTATTGGTCTGTGACCCGGTTTGCCGACATCATGGAAGTAGAGGCGAATTGGCAGAGTTTTTCCTCTGACCCTGCGATCACCATTGTTGAACCCGAAGAAGATTTCCCACTGCCCATGTTCATTGCCATGGACCCCCCTAAGCACGATGAGCAGCGAAAAACGGTCCAGGGTTCCGTGGCACCAGCGAACTTGAAGAACCTCGAGGGAACGATTCGCACGCGCGTGCAAAGGGTATTGGATGACCTCCCGACTCATGAGGAATTCGACTGGGTAGATCGCGTTTCCATAGAGCTCACCACGCAAATGCTGGCGACGCTATTTGATTTCCCCTTTGAAGACAGAAGAATGTTAACGCGCTGGTCAGATGTGGCGACCGGCGGGCCGGAAACGGGTGTTGTGGAGTCTGAAGAGCAGCGGCAGGAAGAATTGTTGGAATGCCTGGCGTACTTTACCCGGCTTTGGGAGGAGCGCGCCAAACAGGGATTATCAAATGACCTGGTTTCCATGCTCGCGCATGGGGAGGCAACACAAGATATGTCGCCCCAAGAATATTTGGGCAACCTGATTTTGTTGATTGTTGGGGGCAACGATACCACGCGAAATTCCATGACCGGGGGTGTGCTCGCGCTCAATGAAAATCCTGGGGAGTACGCCAAGCTGCGGAACAATCCGGGCATTATTCCCTCCATGGTCTCCGAGATTATTCGTTGGCAAACGCCTTTGGCGCATATGCGGCGGCTGGCCACGCGTGATTATCAGCTGGGCGGGCAGACGATAAACGCAGGCGACAAGGTGATCATGTGGTACCTGTCGGGCAACCGAGATGAGCGCGCCATTGATCGGGCTAGTGAGTTCATCATCGATAGAGATCGTGTGCGTACCCACCTTTCCTTTGGCTTTGGCGTTCATCGCTGTATGGGTAATCGGCTGGCGGAAATGCAGCTCAAGATACTCTGGGAAGAGATTCAACGACGCTTCCACATGGTAGAGGTCGTTGGTGAGCCTGGTCGCGTTCCGTCGAACTTCGTGCATGGTTATACCCATTTGCCAACGGTCCTCCACCCACACTAGGGAGGCCGGCAGCAGCCGGTTTCTTCACTTCGCCTGAGGTTCTAAGGGCACATGCCAGAATTTAGCGGCCCAGAGAGCCGTATCCACTATGACGTAAGCGGCGAAGGCGAGCCGATTCTGCTCATCGCACCGGGTGGCATGCGTTCTTCTCGGGACAAGTGGGACAGTGCGCCCTGGCATCCGGGGGCGTTGCTGGAGGATGCGTTTAAGGTGATCGCCATGGACCAGCGCAATGCGGGCGCTTCCACCGGCAGCATCGGGCCTGAGGACGGTTGGGATACCTATACAGCCGATCAGCTGGGCCTTATGGATGCCTTGGGGTGTGATCGCTTTCACGTCTTGGGCATGTGTATCGGCGGACCCTTCACCCTGAACCTCATTAAACGTGCACCGGAGCGCATAAAATCTGCCGTCGTGCTACAGACCATTGGCCGCGACCACAATGACGCTGCTTTCTTGGCGATGTTCGACGGTTGGGCTGAGGGCCTCAGCGCGTCGCAGGCCTCTGTTTCAAAGACCTCTGTTTCAGAGACCTCTGTCTCAGAGACCTCTGTTGCAGAGACCTCTGTTTCCAACGCGAACCTGGCCGCGCTTAGGCGCAACATGTTTATCAATGATCTGAATTTTCTCGCCGTATCGGAGGCGGACATTGCCCAAATGACGGTTCCGATGCTGGTGCTGCAGGGCGATGACCTCTACCATCCCGCCTCGGCCTCGAAAAAGCTGGCCGCCCTGACCGGCTCCACCTGTATTGAGGGATGGAAGGAGGGGCCAAAGCTCGAGTTGGCTCGCCGATCTGTCGCAGACTTTTTAAGGCGACACGCCCAGTCAGCCTAGGGTGCGAGATGCGCGGAAGGGGTGAAACCTGACAGCGACGATAATAATAGACAGAAAAATAAGGAGAAAGGCATGTCCCTAGTGGCGGTAATGGCAACAACCCAGGGTGAGATCAGATTAGACCTCTTCGCTGAAGAGACACCGATAACGGTCGCGAACTTTGTCAATCTCGCCCAGCGGGGCTTCTACGACGGGCTATCCTTTCACCGAGTCATAGACGACTTTATGATCCAGGGCGGGTGTCCGCTAGGTACGGGTACCGGTGGCCCCGGGTATCGCTTCGCAGACGAGTTTGTCGACTCCCTGAGGCACGACGCCCCAGGTAAGTTTTCCATGGCCAATGCAGGTCCGGGAACGAACGGCTCACAGTTTTTTATTACGCACACGGCTACGCCCTGGCTTGATGATGCGCACGCGATTTTTGGCGCGGTTCAGAGCGATGACGATCAGGCGGTGGTTAACGCCATCAGCCAAGGAGATGAAATCACGAGTGTCACCATCGAGGGAGATTGGGAGACTTTTTTACAGGGGGTCGAGCAAGTCGAAGAGTGGAATAGTGTGCTAGATGACGCTTAGACTAAGACGCTGAACATGGTCGTGTCTGCTAAGCATTGGGGAGGATAGATGAGCGAGGCGCTTTTTTCTGATCTGAAGGTCATTGATATGAGCAGCTGGATTGCTGCTCCGGTTGCCTCAACAATGCTCGCCGATTATGGCGCACAGGTTATCAAGATCGAGCCGCCAGGCATGGGGGACGGGTATCGGCTATATGCCTCAATGGCTTCTGCGCCAAAATCCGACATTAACTATACCTGGCACATGGACAACCGAAATAAGCGGGGCCTTACCCTAAATCTAAAGCACGAGGAAGGGCGCGAGATTTTATCGAGGTTGGTGCGTGAAAGTGATGTTTTTATTACAAATTTAACCCACCCTAAGCGTAGAGAATGGTCCCTCGGCTACGACGATCTAGCGGCCTTAAACCCAAGCCTGATTTATGCCTCGCTCACCGCTTATGGGGAACAGGGTCCAGAGCGAGATCGTGAGGGCTTCGATCTGGTGGCGCATTGGTCGCGATCAGGCATGATGGGACTCGTGCGAACTGAGGATGCCCCACCCTCCCCTTGCTTGCCGGGCATGGGCGATCACCCTACCGGGGTAAGCCTCTATGCCGCAATCGTGACCGCCGTGGTTAGGCGTCTGAAGACCGGAGAGGGCAGTCACGTTCATACCTCGCTGCTGGCCAATGGCCTCTGGTCGGCGTCCTGCGTGGCGCAGGCTGCCTTCGTTGGCGCTGACTTTTCGCATTATTACCGCGCGCGAAAAAATGTTTTCACCCGTTTTGTCTATCAAACTGCCGATGAGCGCTGGCTGCAATTCAGCATGGTGCGCACTGACGCCGAGGTTGCAGGTCTGCTTGCCGTCCTGGGTCACGAGGCTCTACTTGAGGACGAACGCTTCGCAACCTTGGAATCGCGGTTTGCCTACGGCGACGTTCTATTCGAACTGCTTGCGCCGACCCTCGCAGCGCAGACCGCCGCATACTGGATGGAACGGTTCGCCGGGGCAGGTGTGCCCGTGGCCCTGGTGGGAGATATTGAAGACTTACCCCATGACCCCCAGGTGATCGAAAATGCGATGACCCTTGAGGGCTCCTCAGCGCTTGGATTTGAAGGTGTCATCCGACATCCGCTGAACGTCGAAGGTCTTACGTCAGCGCAGGTTAAGCCGGCACCTGAGCTGGGCGAGCATAATAGTGAAATCCTGCGGGAACTGGGTTACGACACTGCGTCTATCGCGGCCTTGAGAGATGGCGGCGTCATCTAGTCCCCACTGCAGGAAACCCCATTTGCGCCAGTCAGTGACTCTGGCTACGCTCTATGCAGCCTGACGTACCCCCTTTACGCGACCTGGTGCTCCTCGGCGGCGGCCACAGTCATGTTCAGGTGTTGCGGTACTTTGGCATGCACCCCACTGCCGGGGTAAGAATCACCCTTATTTCCCAAGAAGCGCAGAGTCCTTATTCGGGCATGCTGCCGGGCTGCGTCGCCGGTGCGTATGACATGGACGACCTTCATATCGACCTGGGCCCCCTCTGCCGATTCGCCGGTGCGCGGCTTATTGTCGCCACCGCTCAGGGAATCGATTTGGCGAACCAACAGGTCCTCTTGGCAAATCGTCCCCCTATGCGTTTTGATATTTTATCTCTTAACTGTGGGGCCAGCCCCGCTAGCGGAGTAGGGCAGGGCATCAACGTCAAACCTATTAGCCTCTTCCTGCCCGCCTGGCAGCAGGTCCGAACCCAACTGTGGGAACGGTCCTCCGCCGCGACGCTCGCCGTTGTCGGTGCCGGCGCTGGAGGGATAGAGCTTGCTCTGGCCTCCAGAGCCTCTCTGCCGGAGCAAACTCAAATTCAGCTGATTGGGACGACCTTACTGCCCGGAGCCACTGCGGGCCAGCGCCGGGTGATACAGCGAGCCCTGTCACGCCAGCGCGTGACCTATATCGAAGATCGTTTAGTTAACGCCGCAAACAGGGCGCTGGAATTTGAGCGGGCGGGTGTGCCCTTGGTCGCCGACCATGTGTTCTGGGTGACGGATGTGGTGGCGCCGCCGTGGTTGGCCGACAGCGGTCTCGCTCACGATGAAAGAGGCTTTATTGCGGTGGATGCTACCCTTCGCAGTACGTCTCATCCCAATGTGTTTGCGGCGGGAGATATAGCGCACCTGCAGGGTCAGGAACGGCCCAAGGCTGGCGTTTACGCTGTTCGCGCCGGGCCAACGCTAGCTCATAACCTCGCAAGGGCTGCTCGAGGCGGGGCATTCAGGCCTCGAAAGTTCAGGGCTCAGAGTAGGCACCTAAGCCTGATTGGGGTGGGCGATGGGACCGCGATTGCTCTGCGCGGTCGTTGGGCCTCGACGGGCCGCTTCTGGTGGCGACTCAAGGATGACATTGATCGGCGCTTTATGCGGCGTTTTAAAAATCTGCCCAACATGGTTTCCAAGCCGCCCGCAGTCCATGCATCGCTCCAGGCGTTACTGCCAGATCAGCAAATGCGATGCGGTGGCTGTGGTGCAAAATTGGCTGCGGACCCCCTGGCCCGAGTGCTCGCCCGACTACCTGCCCAGCCTCTGGCGAACGTCACGCTTGGGATGGGCGATGATGCTGCAGAAATCGTCAATGCCGGACCAACTACCCTGCTGACCGTGGATGGTTTTCGAGCCATGCTGGATGACCCTTATTTACTGGGTCGAATCGCTGCGCATCACAGCATGAACGATATTTTGGCCATGGGCGCCAGGCCCCAGGCCGCCCTCGCATTGGCCGCCATTCCCCTGATGGCAGACGACATGATGGAAGAGGAGCTCTTTCAACTGCTCAGCGGGGCCGTTGCCGTTCTTAATGAACACCAGACCCCCTTGGTGGGTGGCCACTCGGCCGAGGCAGCGGAGTTGTCCCTGGGCTTGACCATAGTGGGGCACGCTCAGGGAGAAGTGATGGTCAAGGGCGGCGCTGCCGTTGGAGACTGTCTGCTGCTCACAAAACCCCTGGGCACCGGCGTGGTGCTCGCTGGCGCGATGCAGGGTTTGGCCAAGGCTCAGGCGGTAGCGGCCTGCATTGCACAGATGGACACCAGCAATCAGCCAGCAGTCGCGGTTCTGCGGGAGCATGGCCTGCATGCGTTAACGGACATCACCGGATTTGGATTGTTGGGTCATTTAGGGGAGATGCTGCGTGCGTCGGGCTGCGGCGTCACCCTAGAGCTTGAACAAGTGCCTCTGCTCCAGGGGGCTACCGATTTGGTCGCCCAGGGCGTCCGCAGTTCGCTTCAATCGGCCAACGCGAGGGCTCTCGACCAGTATCAGATCGCCCAGGAGCACCAGCATCACCCTGCCTTAGCTTTGCTCGCCGATCCACAAACCTCTGGGGGAATGCTAGCCGCAGTGTCAGCGGAGACGGCGACGGCCTGTTTGCACGCGCTGGCCAAGTCTGGCGTTGATGCTGCCCTGGTTGGGCGCATCCAGGCAAAACCAACTATGCAAGTTGTCTAATCGTGGCGGCGAGCCTTCGCGACATGGTCCTAGTCAGCGACCCCATGTGTTCCTGGTGCTGGGGAATGGGCCAGGAGTTTGCAAAATTTGCCACCCGCCATGAAACCCGCTTTAACTTCGGGCTGCTGCTTGGGGGTATCAATGTCAACTCAACCCAGGAGGTCAGCGCCCGAGGTCGAGCGCACCTTATCAAGCTCTGGTCAACTGTTGCCGAGACTACTGGGCAGCCGTTTAACGCCCCGCCGGATGCCTACGTTCACAATTCTCGGCAGGCCTGTTTGGGGCTGGAATGGGTCCGTCAAACCCATCAGGAATTGGCTGCGCTGGAGGCCCTACATCATTTTCAGCAAGCCTTTTTTGTCCACGGGCGCGACCTCTCGGACGCTAGGGTGATTGTTTCGCTTTTGGAAAAATGGGATGACGGGTCATTATGCCCTGGCGTCTTCGATGATATGAAGCTCAACCAGCGGATTGATTTTCAGTTTGCCAATGCCCGACGCTTTGGCTCTGGCGGGCTACCGGCCATTTTAATTGGCGAAGCAGAGAATGAGCCTGGGGCTGTCTCTGATGCGCAAGGGCCCGGTGCTCTCAGGTTATTGGCCGGCGGCTACATCGACTGCACCATGCTGGAAATTTTGACCTTGGAAAGGGCCCAATGAACCCTCTCTGATGGGGTTAAAAGAAATCTGCGATCACGGGTCGGAATCTATCCATATCCACTAGAAAGGAATCATGGCCCTGGATGGAGTCTAAAGAGACCATCCGAACCTCCGGCACCACGGCTGCCAAAGCATCCGCCAGCTCCTGCTGCTGGTGGAGGGGGAATAGGGTATCTGTTCGCACGCCGATGACCATGGCGGCCTCTAAGGCTAAATCTTCAAAACTGTTGCGTAGGCTACCGCCATGATCCGCAGCATCAAATAGGTCCATAGCTCTCGACAGATAGAGGTAGCAGTTCGCGTCAAAGGTGCCGATAAATCGGTTGGCGTGATTTTCAAGATAAGACTCCACCTCAAAGTCGATGCCGAATGCGGTGTCAGATTCACCGAAGTCTGTTGCCCGTTCGCGCCCAAAACGGTCTGCCCATTCCTCTGCGGAACGATAGCTGATCATGCCCAACTTACGGGCCAGTCGCATTCCGCTGGCTGGACCTGATTCCTCCAGAGGGTAGTTGCCGTTATCCCAATCGGCGTCATTGCGAATCATCTCTCGCTGCAGTGATCGCAGGGCGATGGAGTAAGGCAGGCTTCGCGATGCTGATGAAATCGAGAGCAGGCGTCGACAACGGGTCCCGTGTGAGAGGGCAAAGGATAAGGCGGTCATACCGCCCATAGAGGCACCGATCACAGTATCCAGAACTTCAATCCCTAGGTGGTCCAGGACGGGGATGGCGCCATTAGCAATGTCTTCCACCGTCAGCACGGGAAAG
>CENJ01017536.1_pt1 | contig 17659 bp, 19 predicted proteins | sample 356161 | NCBI WGS metagenome assembly CENJ01 (sample SAMEA2619531, study PRJEB7988) | marine metagenome | biome: marine biome (ENVO:00000447); feature: surface water layer (ENVO:00002042); material: "saline water (ENVO:00002010), including plankton (ENVO:xxxxxxxx)" | depth 5 m
GCAATATTAGTTAGACCAGAGCATAGACTAGATAAAGTATCCATACTTCTGATAACATAATCTTTATTATATACTTTAGAAAAGAATATTTCAATTCCTATTAAAGTAATAAAAAAAGGAATAGCAAAGTTCAAAGTTGTGATGTAATATGTCGGCATAAACAAATTTATATTTTTTAATCGAAAAACATTTAATAAACTATATTCGTACCAGATTTTGAAAATGAAACAATACACTTTTCTATCATTTCTTTTATTTTTTTCTTTTTATAGCCAAGCTCAAAAAACATATGAGTCCTTAAAAATTTCTGATGATTTAATTTCAGTTGATGGTATTATTAAGCAAGAAGAATGGGAAAAAGCTCTTAAAATTGATCTTAATTATGAAACACAACCAGGCTATAATACAAAGCCAATTGTAGAAACATCTGGATATATATTATATTCTGATTATCATATATATCTTAGATTCGATGCTAAAACGAGAGAAACTGTAAGAGCATCCGTAAGGAAAAGAGATGACTTTGGAATATTTAATGATGATATAATTGGTATAGTTATTGACACATACGGTGATGGTAGAAACAATCTATTTATAGGATCAAACCCTTATGGTTCTCAAATGGATGTGAGAGTTCTTAACTCTATTATGGAAGAGTCAAGATATGAGATCTCATTCGATTTAGAATATGAGTCATCAGGATCTATAAATGGTAATAGCTATCAAATTGAAATGAAAATTCCTTTCTCATCTTTACCATTTCCAAATGGAAAAAATCAAAAATGGAAATTTAAGATTTTTAGAAAATATATTGATTATGAATTATCCTCTTCCAGGGAGGATAGAGATAATTCATGTGTAACATGTCAATTTGAAGATGATATTTTATTTAGAGATATTAAAATTGATAAGAAATTTGATCTAATTCCCTATATAACAAGTAGTATTGAAGGTTCTAACAATTCAGTAGATAGTAAAATTAATTATGGTAAAGTAAAAAATAATATCGGCCTGAGCTTAAATACTGAACTTTCTAAGAGTTTATCTTTAGAATTAGCAATTAATCCTGATTTTTCTCAAGTTGAAGCAGATGTAACACAAATTGATGCAAATTCAGCTTTTTCTTTAAGCTATCCCGAAAAAAGACCTTTTTTTAATAAGGGGACAGACATTTTAAAACTTAATAATCCAGATCTACAACCATTCTATTCTAGATCAATAAATGATCCGGTATTTGCCCTTAAACTATTAAACCAAGGTAAGAAATCAAGATTATTTTATTTATCATCACTAGATAAAAATTCACCTTATCTCATAGCCGGGAGAGACAGATCATACTTTGGAGAAGGTAAAAAATCATTTGTAAATGTATTAAGGTACCAAAGACTATTAAATAACGGCTCAAAAATTGGTTTTCTATCGACAACAAGGCACTATGATGGTGGAGGTTATGGTAACTTATTTGCAATTGATGGATTATTTCAATTAACTAAAAATATTAGATTATCGTTTGACATCATAAAAAATTTAAATGAGGAACCAGTTAATAATTGGATAGATTCTGATGATTATTTTAATGATTACTCTGTAAGACTTGATGGGGAAAAATTTAATGGGAACGGTGTATTTGTCGGACTATCAAGAACAACTGAGAATTGGCACTCTTACCTAGGCTACAAGTATATAGACCCTAAGTATAGAGCAGATGTTGGTTTTGCCGTAAAAAATGATAGAAAATGGCTAACATATTTTCAATCATATACATCCTACAGAGATGAAGGGTTTCTTCGAAATATATCTTACTCATTGAAATATGACATGTTACATAACTTCGATAACCAACTGGATGTTATTAGCTTAGACGGAAGAGTTGAAGCCTCATTCAAAGGCAACACAAATATTGGAATTACCCATGATTATGATTTTGTCTCATATTATTTAGATAAAAAATATTCAAATTACGGTTCAACAAGAATAGGCTTTTCTACTAGTCCTGTTGAATTAATTTCATTTGATTCAAATATTAGTTTTGGTAAGGATGTTGCTTTTAATGATGAAAATCCTGAGTTAGGTAAAGAATTCAATTTCAGAGCAACACTAAGATTACAACTTAATAATAATCTCTCTATTAATAACCTATTTAGTTTTTCAAGATTAAAAGAAATAAATACTACTGAATATTATTATAAAGGCTATATAAATAGGTTTGATACAAAATATCAATTCTCAAAATTTATTGGGCTTAGACTTGCTGCTGAATATAATGATTTTTCCGAATCCATTTTCTTACAACCTCTCTTTGAATGGACACCAAACCCTTTCACTATATTTTATATTGGAGGAAATCAAAACTTAATCAAAGAGCAAGAATATTATACTGATAGATCTCAATTTTTTATAAAATTTCAGTATCTAATAAGCTTGTAAATAACAAAAATTAATTTTTGACGTTATTTAAATTATGAAAAATAAAAGAAGAAAATTTTTAAAAAGTGCGGGATCAACTGCATTATTTGCAAGCTTAGGCTCATCATTCTTTCTAAGCTGCGATGACACTGAAGACGTTATCAATCCTGATGATAATAGTGGAAATAATAACTCAGAAAATGGATTTACTGTTGATGGGAATATCTACACAATAGAGTTAGATCATCCATCGTTTTCAATTTTAAAGTCAACTGGAGGCTGGTTATTATTTAATGAAGGTGGAATGTTATTAGTTAATGTAGGACAAGATGTTATAAGAGCATTTTCAAATAGTTGTCCTCATGCCGGATGCAGATCAAGCTGGAAATATTCCAATGATAATTTTACATGTACATGTCATACTTCAATATTTACTAATGATGGAACCTTAATTAGTGGACCAGCAAATAGTGACTTAGATTCTTTTACAGCTACTAGAGATAATGACATTTTAACTGTGTCAACATAATTAGATTTTTACTTGTAATCCATCTTTAAAATAAACTTCTTTAAGAAGTTTACCATCTCTATCGTAAATTTTCATAAAACCATTTTGGACTCCTTTAACTGTCTCTGTTTCATCTGAAAGTGTGCCATCACCAAAGAAATTCTTTTGTAATCCATCTCTCAATCCGTTCTTAAAATTCCACTCACTTTTAATATTACCATTCTTATAATACAAGTACGATGTGCCATTTCTGACCATCTCCTTATCAAAACTTTCCTTACTTTCTACTCTACCACTTTTATAATATCTAGTTACAGTTATTTTCGAATTTCCGTAAATCCATTCACTTTGTATTGAACCTTCAGAATAAAAAAGTTTAGTATAAAATTTTATTCCATCATTATATTTTTCTTCAACTCTTATATTATCTAAATCATCTTTTTTTATAGCTATTCCAGAATATTTATCTCCATTATAAAATGACTCTCCTTCAATAATTTCAAGTTCATTAATTTGAACTGTATTTTGACAAGAAAATAATATAACAACAAGTATTAGAGAGATTAATCTACTTTTATCCATTTAGATTTATATTTTATATCAAGAAATTCTAGAGAGTCTACCCTAACTCTTCTGATAAAATTTAAAGTAAACTCATTTTTATTATTGAATTCATATTTAAACCTCCTAGAGATAGTACCAGCCTGCTCATCATAGAGAATTAAAGAATCTTCTTTTATCTCATATTTCATTAGTGTATTATAATAAAATACTAGGTTATCAGAACGAAAAGAGGTAATTGGTCCGGGTTCAGGAAATGGAATACTTTCTTCATCAGCCTTTAAACTTTCTAGTTTCCAGTCCCCAGAAAATTTAGGTACATCCTGATTTGAACAGGACATCAATATAAAAAAAAGTAACAATGAAACTAACTGTTGCATAAGATCATTAAATTTATAAAAAACTTATTAATGAATCTTACAATAACATCAATAATAGGAATATTTTTTTTAATGTGGATGGTCTATTTTTCTTTAGGTGCATTCGCTAATATGACTGAGAATAAAACTCTTTTAAACATTTTTAAATCATTTAAGTATATAATAGGTGTCATATCAATTATTTTGATAGTCCTTTATATGTTTTATTGATGAAAAAAATTATATTAAACCTACTCTTTTTAATAACACCTTCATTTGTATCTGCTCAATCTTTTAGCATTAAAGTCTTAGATAAAATAGATAGTAGTCCGATTGAAAATATAAAAGTTGAATCTAAAGACAAAGTATTTTTCACAGATGAAAATGGATTAATACTTATTGATAAAGAATTATTTCCAATTGAATTGAAAATCAATGATTTTAGGTATTATACGAAAAAAATAAAACTAAATCAATCTCAGAATCAACAGATAGAACTTACTCATAAAGGTTTCATTCTTTCTGACGTTATAATCAACTCTAATTTTTATTCAAAAAAATTACAAAATAATAATACTTCCATTTCAATAATAGATGACTTAGAATTTAGAAAAAATGAAGGAGAATTTTTGATAAACTCTCTCAATCAAATTAATGGTATATATTCACATTCAGCAGGTTATAATACTAATAGAATTACTATTAGGGGAATGGGTTCAAGATCACCCTACTCTACTAACAAAATAAAAGCATACTTAAATAATATTCCTCTATCAAATAGTGTTGGAGAAACATCAATTGAAGATTTTGGGATTGATATCTTAGATCAGATTGAGATAAATAAAGGACCAAATTCAAGTATATATGGATCCGGTCTCGGTGGAAATATAATATTGAAAAGTTCTAAAAATCTTGATAAAACTGTTAATCTCAGATCAATTTATAGATCATTTAATACATATCAAAATAGTATATCTTTCTCAAAAAAAATTAATAAAATAAATTTATTCTTAAATCTAGATAAAATCAAAAGTGATGGATACAGAGATAATAACACATATGATAATAACAGAATTTTTGGAAGTATTAATTACGAAATAAGTAAAAATTATACCATTGATCTTATTCATTTTAATAATTCAGCAAATGCTCTAATTCCTTCATCTCTTAGCCTTGTGAATTTTGTAAATGATCCGTCTAGTGCTGCTTTTTCTTGGAGGAATGTTAAAGGAGGTGAAGACTATAATAGATCAGTTACGGGTCTTACGTTTAACTCTAAAAAATCTAAATACACTTCAAGTACTACAATATTCTTCAAAACATTTAATAATAATGAAAATAGACCGTTTAATTATTTAATTGAAGATAGTGATTCTTATGGTTTGAGACACATTGGAAAACTTCAATTATCTCCTTTTAATGTGAGTTATGGGTTAGAATATTCATATGAAAATTATTCATTCAATACTTGGGATGAATACGGGACTGAAGATGAATCTATAATAACTCAGCAAACACAAAAGAGAAAAAACTATAATTTCTTTTTTCAGTTAGATAGATCATTTGAAAATTCATTATTAACTTTTGGTATTGGGTCTAATAAAATAAATTATAATTGGGTTGAAGAGATTAATTCAACTTCATATAGCTATAAGACAAAAACAATTTTATCACCCAGAGTTTCTTATAATCACAACCTTAACAACAGCTCAATATTTGCCAATATAAGTCATGGTTTTTCTTCTCCTAACATAGATGAAACTCTCGACGAGAATGGACTTGTAAATTCTGAAATTAAACCTGAAACAGGATGGAATTATGAGTTAGGACTTATAGGAACAGCTAAAAACAATATATTATCTTATGTGATTAGCCTTTATTTTATGGATATTAAAAATCTCCTTGTTGCGCAAAGAACAAATTTTGATACGTATACTGGGGTAAATGCAGGTAGAACATCTCACCCTGGATTAGAAACAACAATAAATTTTCCGTTATACAGAAGTCAGAGTTTAAATATTTCATCATCAAATAATTTTTCTAAATACTGGTATATTTTTAAAGATTTCAATAATAGAGGCACAGACTATTCCCAAAATAAATTAACTGGCGTACCAACCCACACATCTTATTCCAAAATTAAAATTGATTATAAAGATTTTAATGCTCAAATTTCATATCAAAATATCGGAAAAATACCTATGAACGATGCAAACGAATTATTTACAGAGGCTTATTCTCTAATTGATTTTAAAATATCTAAATTATTTTCTTTAAATAATTTTGATATAAATATATCATCAGGAATCAATAATATATTTGATAAAAGATATGCCTCAGGAATTGTTATAAATGCAAGAGGATTTGGCGGAAGAGATCCAAGATATTATTATCCAGGTTTACCAAGAAATTATTTTATATCTTTAAATCTTAGTATTTAAAAATATGAAATTCGGAATAGATAAAATACAAAAATATGGACTAGAATCCTTAGTCATTTTATTTAGTATAATTTTATCTTTTTACATTGAAGGACAAAGAGATTTAGCTGAAAAAAATTCTGATAAAAATAAATTGATAACTGATCTAATTAATACAATAGATGAGGACCAAATACAGCTAGATTATATTAAATCAGAAATGAATAAGACTGTTAAACTAGTTAATGAGATCCAAGCAGATATTAACTCTCAAAATAGTAATTTACCACAAGTTGAGATAATGAATAAAATTTCTGAGATAAAAGTCTCCTATTCATTTTTTCCTCAAGAAGGTATTTTTAATCAATTAATTGCAACAGGAAGTTTTGAACTAATAGAAAATGAAGATCTAAAATTATTACTATTAAAAATTTATAATCATCAGAATAATAGAAATTATGCAATATCAAACTTAATAGATATGTTTTCAATAGAACTCTATAATACAGTTTATCAAAAGTTTAGAATAAATATTAATGTAAATAATATGGAAGGAGAGATTTATGGTATTTCCGTAGTAAGTGATTTTAAATTTAACAAACAATACTATATGTCTGATGAATTTTATGGGTTTTTAACAAGGACAAAAACATATGCAAATCTTTATTCAAGGTTATTAAATGATATTAGTGAAAATTATAAACAAGCTAAAATTTATTCAGAGTATGAAATTAATATTTAAGACATAATGAAGATTAACTTAGAAAATTTCAAATCATATACAGTAAATTCTGTAGTTATTTTATTTAGTGTTATTCTTTCATTTTACATTGATGGTGAAAGAGAGTTAAATGAGAAAAGTGTATACAAAAATAAATTAATTACGGACTTAATCAATACTATTAATGAAGATATAAATCAGATAGATTACATTAGAAGTCAAGTAAGTGAAACAGTCAAAAATTATAATTCTATTTTAAATGATATTGACTCTAAAAATAAAAATCTTTCTAGAGCAGATATAATGGAAAAGATTGTTGGAGATAATATTGGAATATCTTTTTTTCCTCAAGAGGGAATTTTTAATCAACTAATATCAACAGGAAGCTTTGAACTTATAGAAAAAAATGAGCTAAAATCACTTCTTTTAGAAATATATAATCATCAAAATAATAGGAATTATGCCACTTCATATCAGCTTGATCTATTTCAAATTAAGTTCAATGAAGCATCATATAATAATTTTAGAATAAATTCTGAATATAATTATCAAGATGGAGAAATATATGGAAAGCCAGTTGTAAAGAGCTATCTATTTAATGAAAATTATTATTATTCTAATGAATTTTATGGATTACTAGCTGAGGGTAAGGTAAATGGAAATAATTATTTAAGATTAATTGATAATATAAAAGAAAACTATATCCAAGCAAGGATTTATGCTGAATATGAGATAAACAATTAGTACATAAGATGCATTTTATTCTTATTCCTCCATCCAGCTTGAGACTTATACTTTACAAAAAAAATATTTAAATCACTTTGAGACTTATAGTCAACAAAAAATATTTTTTTGTCGGATTGACTTTGATAATCTACAAAATACCATAGGCCTTTATTACCTTTTGCCTGAGATCTATAATCAACTTTGTATACTTTTAAATCCGCCTGACTTTCAAATTCTACGACAAAAACATTAAGATCAGATCCAGAAGAAAATTTCGAAGAAAAAATTTTTTGACTAAATAAATTATTAGAATAAAATAAGAGAATAGAAAATAAAATATAAAATCTATTTTTCATTTTCTATCTCTGAAAAAATTGAAAAAGCCATAGTATTAGCAGATTTTGCATATTTATTAGCTTCTGTAGCTTCTTTTTTTATTTCTTCTAATTCAAATAAAGCATACTCAAAAGTTGAGTTCATTTCATTTAATTTATTTCTTGTTTCATAATTCTGATAAGCTAAAATTACTAATCCAAAAAAAGTCAAATTTTGAAAGTTTAAATAGTTTTGAAATTTTAATATATTTTTCATTGTTTAAAAATTTAGAAATTGAAATTTAAAAAACATTATAGATTTTTATTTATATTGAGAGCATTAATCAATATATAATAAATGAAAATTTTAGTTTTTTTAATTACTATAATTCTTAATTCAAATAACGACAAATTGTTTGGGCTTTGGAAGTCTATTGAGGAAAACAATCCAAATTACATCAATTTAAAACCAAATGGAGATTTCTTTAAAATCAATAAAAAGGAAACTAAAAAACTTAAATATTCCTTACATGAAAAATACATTCAAATTGAAGGAATAGATGGAAATTTTAAGGAAGAACCATATTATTTGACTGGTGACACACTTGTATTTCAGTCAATTGAAAATGGAAAAATTATAAAAATAAAATACATCAGACAGAAGTTAGCTCTATAAATGCCTAAAAAAGAAAAAGAAAGTAAGGGTCATCTTGCACAGATAGTTAGACGAAAAAATTCAACAAAAATAAAACCGTCAGGAAAAATTTATAAAAGATCAAAAAAAATTGAAGATGAATAAACTAATAATTTTCATTTTAATATTTTCTATTAATACCGCAGCCTCTCAATCACGAAATAAAATTTTAGAAGTTTCAAATAAAGTAATTCAAAATAATTGGAATAATTTTTTTGAGATGCTTTCAATACCAAACGATGGGTATGATTCGCCCAATATTGAAAAAAATATTATTTGGTGTGAAGAGACCTTCTCAGATCTTGGTTTCAATGTTGAAAGAGTTAATGCAGAAAGTACAAGCCCATCAATGCCAAACCACGCTCTTTTAATAGCAAATAAGTTTATTTCCAATAAATATAAAACAGTCCTTATTTATTTTCATATGGATGGGCAACCCGTTGATCCAAGTAAATGGAATCAAAAGGATCCATTTATACCTATACTAACTGAAAATATTGATGGCAACTGGGTAGAAATTGATAGAGATAGAATTAATTATAATCCTGACCCTGACTGGAGAATTTTTGGAAGATCTACAAGTGATGACAAAGGGCCACCAATGATGTTAGTTAATGCATTAAAAATTCTTGAAGAATTAAATGAAAAACCAAAGTTTAATTTAAAATTAATTATTGATTTTCAAGAAGAAATGGGCTCTCCTACTGTTGTAAGTGCTGTTTCTTTATATAAAGAAAAATTAAAATCAGATTTTTTATTAATAATTGATGGGCCAAGACATCCATCAAATAAACCAACTCTCACTTTTGGTGCTAGAGGAATTAGCAGAATTACTCTTAAATCATATGGACCAATAAAACCTCAGCATAGTGGCCATTTTGGAAATTATGCTCCAAATCCTGCAATGAATTTATCAAAAATTCTTTCATCAATGAAAGATTATGATGGTGTTGTAACAATCCCTGGATTTTATGATGGTGTTACTTTAACTGAGGATGTTAAAAGAGAACTTGATGCAGTTCCAGACGATGAAGAAAAAATTAGGGAAGACCTTATGATTTCATCATCAGACAAAGTTGGAAACAATTATCAGGAGGCAATTCAATATCCTTCGCTCAATGTAAGAGGTTTGAATTCAGGTTGGGTTGGAAAAGAGGCAAGAACTATTGTTCCTGATATAGCTGTTGCTGAAATAGATGTAAGACTAGTCAAAGAAAGTAAACCAAAAGAACTACTTAATTTGATAAAGAATCATATAATCGATCAAGGAGCTTATGTTATTGAAGGAAGAGAACCATCAAGTGAAGAAAGACTTACTAAAAAAAATATAATTAGATATGATTCCAAGATTAGTTATTTAGCATATAGAACAGAAATAAACTCACCAATTGGTAATTGGGCTACGAGAGCACTAAAAAAAGCTTTTCTTGAAGATCCTATAAAAAAAAGGACATCTGGAGGATCTATTCCTATTTCACCTTTTGTCACCACATTAAATGTTCCAGCCTTAACTTATCCCTCAGTTAATAAGGATAACAACCAACACAGTCCAAATGAAAATATTAGAGTGGGTAATTTTATTGATGGAACTCTTGGTATGGTATATCTTTTATTAGAAGATATTGATTAGTATCTGTCTGGTATTATAATCCACGCTATAATATAGGTTAATATTCCACCTCCTAACATTAATGATGTTGCAATAAACATTAATCTAATTATAACTGGATCAATAGAAAAATATTCACCTAAACCCTCACAAACACCACCTAAAATCCCATTATAACTGTCCCTTTTAACTTTTCTCATTTAATCTAAATTAAGCAAATTATAAGTAACTCTAATTTGAGTTGATAAATTCCTTATGGAACTTCCTAGCCCACCTCCTGGTCTAATATTCAAAATACCAAAAGAAATTAGTCCCGCTATATTAATATTATTTAATCCATATGATAAACCTGACTGAATACCTAAATCAAAAGGTTTTAGAGTATCAGGTGGTTCATTAAATATATTATTACCAATTGATCCATATACCTTGGTTTTTGTTAGATTATTTTTAGAGTATTCTCTAAATGCAAACCCAAAGTATGGGCCTATCTCTAATCCTAATTTATTTTCAGTATAAACTCTAACCTTTATAGGTATAGTAAAATACTTTGAATAAGATTTGACCCTAACACCTGATTGATTATTTAAGTATCCTTTTGAGGAGTAATTAATTTCAGTAACTAAATGGATGTCATTATCTAAGCTATATTCAGATACAATTCCGAAAACTATTCCTGGAAGAAAGCCTTTTCCCATATTAAATTCTTTTGTAGCATTTGATGCAGTAATTGTTGAAAAGTTTATTCCTCCATGTAATCCCAATTTTATTTTACTCGTATACCCAGTATAGGGAATTATTAGAAATGTTAGAAATATTATTTTTTTAATTTTAGAATTCACCATTTAAGTTTAACTTAATATTAATTAATATATTTTAATGTTATCAATTAAAAGGCTTAATCTTGACTCTTCATGGCATATCGAATATGGCAAAAACAGTTTTATAGTAGATCCTTGGTTAATAGGTTCTGAAATTGATGGATTTAAATGGCTCAATGAACAGTGGCATATAAAAGACCCCGTTAAAATATCAGATTTACCAGAATTTCAATTTTTATTAATTTCTCAAAATTATGAAGACCATTGTCACATAGAAACTTTAAAAAACATCTCTGATAAGAAGCCTATAATTGCTACTGATAAAGCTTTCAAAAAACTTAAAAAAAAGTTTCCCAATAGAAAGATATTTCATATAAAAGAAAATGAAAAAACAGAATTTGAAGGTCTATCTTTTATTTCATTCAGACCTGATAAAATACTAGATCCAATTTATTATGCGGTAGTAATTATAAATAAAGACAAGGAAGCAATTTTTTATGCGCCTCATGGTTTTGCTCTAAGTTCAAAACAACTTGAAATTATAAATAATTATTCAGTATCATTACTTATCACAACATTTACTGAATTTGAAATTCCCAAAATAATGGGTGGCAAAGTAAATCCAGGTATGGATAACGTTTATGAGTTATTTAATCAAATTAAGCCAAAAAATACAATTAATACTCATGATGAGGAAAAGAAGACAAAAGGTCTTGTATCTGCACTTGCTAAAATAAAATATGCAGACTATGATAAAATTGAATCTAATAATTCCATTAACTTTATAAGAGTTGACAACTACGATAAAAGAGTCATAAAGTGATCTTCAAAATTCTATTTATTTTTTTATTTACAAATATTAATGAAGAAGAAGTGGCAATAGAAAATTTAGTTGGAAACTGGGAAAGAGTATGTATTGAAAATGATGCTCTAGGTTTTCAAGTTTCACATTGCAATTTTTTTGGAGATAGAGAGATGTATATAAATGAATGGAATTATATTGAAATGACTTTCAAAAATGGAGAAAGGAAATTTTATGATTTTAAATTAGATGGTGATAAGATGGATATCTTCCATAAGTATAATCAAAAGATAGAAAATACATTGACAATAGATGGAGATACATTAATTATAGAGTCTGCTGAAATCTATAATGAGCTGATGAATAGAAAATTTGAGGCAAATTATAATAGAGTTTATTTCGTTAAGAAAAACTAAATTATCCCTAATATCATAAAGTAATGGCAAGCCGAACCTGCCATTACGAATACATGCCATATAACATGATTATATTTCATTTTATCTCTGGCATAAAATACTGTTCCCAATGTATAAAATATTCCACCAGAAACCATTAAAGCAATACCATCTGTAGAAAACACCTTTAATACCGAATTAAAATCTATTATAATTAACCAACCCATAAATAGATATATCAAAAGCGAAGCCTTACTATAATATTGAAAAAAAAATATTTTATGAATTATACCTACCATAGCTAAAGACCATATTATGATAAAAATTTCTGAACCTAGACTATAATTTAATTTTAATAATAAAGGTGGTGTGTATGAACCTGCAATTAGTAAGTAAATACTTATATGGTCTATTTTCTGAAGAAAATTTGAAAACTTAGATTCGATAAAATAATGATAAAGAGTTGAGGATAAATACATACCACTTAATGAAGAACCATAAATCACTGATGAAATGAGACTAAAATCTTTTTGAATTGTTAAAGACTTATTAACTAAAAAAAATAGTCCAATACAACTTAAAATAAATCCTATTCCATGTGTAGTATAGTTTAATTTTTTTTCAAAACTAGATTCTATTCTTTCACTCAAATTATTAAGTATTTAAAAAAATTATTATAATGTATCTTTATAAAAACCTGAAACATGAAAAAATTAATATCTCTATTCTTCCTTTCAATTTTATATAATGGAATTTACTCTCAAAATCTGAACACAAAAAATTTATCGTGGAGAAATATTGGGCCTGCAAATATGATGGGTAGAATTGCAGCAATTGATGCTTCAAATAAAGATTATAGAAAGGTTTTAATTGCATCTGCTTCTGGAGGTGTATTTAAATCAGATAATGCAGGAGTTACCTGGGAAAGTATTTTTGATAAATATGGTGCTGGCTCTATAGGATCAGTAAAATTTGATCAAAATGATTTAAACATAATATGGGTCGGAACTGGAGAATCTGCAAATAGAAATTCAAGTGCTTGGGGAGATGGAATTTACAAATCGACTGATGGTGGAAAATCATTTAGTAACATGGGGCTTAAATCAAGTCATCAAATTGCTGAGATAGAAATTCATCCAAATAACTCTAGTATTGTTTATGCAGCTGCAGTTGGTCACTTATGGGGCTATTCTGGAGAAAGAGGCTTATTCAGGACATTTGACGGGGGAAATTCTTGGGAAAAAGTTTTAGGAGGATTACCAGATGATGGAAAAACTGGATGTACTGAAATAATTTTTCATCCCACAAACCCAGATATTATGTTTGCGGGTTTTTATCATAGACTTAGGCAACCTGCAAGTTTTGTAAGTGGCGGAGAAGAGGGGGGCTTATTCAAAAGTACAGATGGTGGAAAGAGTTGGAGAAAAGTGACAAATGGTCTTGCTAAAGGTAAAAGTGGAATGATAGATATTTCTATTCACCTCAGTAATCCAGATATAATGGTAATGGCATATGAAGCAGATGAAAATATTCCTGATGGAGAACCCGGGACTGGAGTTTACATATCTTATGATGGAGGTGAATCTTGGAACTTTTTATTAAAACATGCTATAAGACCATTTTACCATGGTCAAATAGAGATTGACCCAATAAACCCAGAAAATATATATGTTGTCTCAAGAGGATTTATGATTTCAAATGATGGAGGGAAAAATTTTTATTCAAGAAGATGGAGAACAGATGGTGGAGATGATCATGATATGTGGATAGCACCTTATGATAATAACATAATGTATCTGGCAACAGACCAAGGATCTAGATTATCTGTTGACGGAGGTAGAACATGGCTCTCACATAATAATATGGCAATAGGACAATACTACGCCATCGGAGTTGATATGAGAGACCCATACTATGTTGGTGGTGGGTTACAAGATAACGGGTTATGGATGACACCTAGCAATAGCAGAGAATATAGAGGAATTTTGAATATGCATAGTACATGGATTGCCGAGGGTGATGGGTTCCATACTCAAATTGACCCTGAGGATTGGAGAACTGTTTATACTGTGAATCATGTTGGTTTTGTTGCGAGACAAAATATTGAGACAAGAGAATATACCTTTATAACCCCTACTCCAGAAACAATTTCAAACTTTAGTGAATATGTTGAGTATGACTATGATGAGACAAGAAATAGATACACTATTGATCCTGGAGAACATTGGTTCTTTAGAGAAAGACCAGATAGACCATTACTGCCTCCCCAATTTAGATTTAATTGGAGTAGTCCTTTTATAATTTCATCAAATAATTCAAAAAGAGTATTTTTTGGATCAAACCATTTATTCAAGTCTGATGATAGAGGAGATAATTGGAAAATAATTAGTCCAGATTTAACTACAAATGAAAAAAGTTTAAGAAATACATCAGATGGAGGAGGTTTAACAAATAGTAATACAGGAGGAGAAAATCATTTCACAATAATTACAATAAGTGATACTCCGATTGATAAGGATGTAATTTGGGTAGGAACTGATGATGGCAATGTACAAGTAACGATAGATAATGGAGATAATTGGGATAATGTAAGACCAAATATTGTAGGGGTCCCTGAAAAAACTTGGGTTAGTAGAGTTGAAGCTTCAAAACATAAAAAAGGAAGAGCATATGTATCATTTGATAATCATAGATTTGATGATAATAAGCCATATGTTTTTATGACAGATGATTATGGTAAATCATGGAAAAATATTACTTCTAACCTACCAAAAGATTATTCAGTATATGTTATAAAAGAAGATTTTATAGATGAGAATTTATTGTTTGTTGGAACTGAAAAATCTGTATATTTTACTATTAACCAAGGAAAAATATGGGAAAAGTTAGGGTCTAATCTTCCAAGTGTAGCAATTCATGATTTAGTAATCCATCCTCGAGATGGAGATTTGATTGCTGGTACTCATGGAAAAAGTATTTGGATTTTAGATGATATATCCCCTCTCAGAAATTTAAATTTTAATTCAAATAAAATTATTCCCTCAAGAGAGTCAACAAAATGGATAAAAATTAACACTGGAAGAAAACAACCTTATTTTGAATTTAGAGGTGAAAATCCCCCTTATGGAGCAATTATAAATTTTTATAGTAAAACAGAAATAAAAGGAAAAATAACTATTACTAACAGTTCAGGAAGCAATCACTACAAAAGAGATATTTTCTTAAATAATGGTTTGAATAGATTTATTTGGCCATTTGAGTTAGATAGAAATTCAGATGAATTAATTAATTACAAAACCAAATTCATAAATCTAGTTGATGAATTGAAAGATGTTGTCATTGATAAGAAAAATTTAAAACAATATGATTTTAAAAATCTGAATTCATTCGATGAGATAAATAAATTAAGAAAATCATTTCTTGATGATTACGGAATGTATGCTAATGGAAATAAAATATTTGGTGATAAATTATATGAAAGCTATGTCGTAAAGCCAGGAAAATATAAATTATTTCTAGAATTAGAAAATGGTGAATCTTTCTCAGAAATTATATCTGTACGTGAAGATCCTCTTAAAACTAGTAATTAATATTTAGCAGGTTTTAAAGGAATAGTATTTCTTATAAATTCTCTGATATCGTCATTGGAGTTTTTAAGATCCTCTCTTCGTAAGTACATCATGTGACCACTTTCATAACCTTTGAAAGATAGCCTATCCTTCATTTTACCACTTGGATCGATGTGCCACATAGTATATTTTGCATCAAAATATTGCGTTGCACCATCATAGTATCCTGATTGAATCATAACATTAAGGAATGGGTTTTTAGCCATTGCCTGTCTTAGGTTATCACCAGTCCTATCATTATCTCTATTCCATGGTCTAACATTACCCCAAACATTATAATTCATATTAGTTTCATATCTAAGATCATTTTTCAAATAGTCTTGCATTGCAGGAGTAAATGCATGATCCCACGCATCTAATTCAGGGTAGCTACCAACTGAAACTCCAGAATTTTTCTTATCAATTCCTCTATATCTTGAGTCAAGTCTACCTAGGATATATCCTTCATCATATAATAGTTTTTTCCAAAAATATTGATCGGTAACATCTAAGTTATTATCTATAAAATCACGCTCACTAAGTCCAGAATATCTTGCAGCTTTTCTAGCAATTTCAGATCTTTCTGTTTCTGAAATAGAGTTTCCTAAAGTAACTGCTGAAAGAAATTCATTAACTGAAAATTTTTCAACCTCATCCAATAAATCTAATAGTTCTCTTGACTGTAAATCTTTATCTAGTTTATTATGATACCAAGCAGTAGCCGCAAAATATGGTATCCTAAGGGCAGAATTTACTGGACCGTCTCTTTTAATCCCTAACCCAGTTGGAGAAACTAATATTACTCCATTTAGATAAGTTGTATGCCATCTACTTTGAAGTTCTAATGCAAGACCGGAACAACGAGTAGTACCATAACTCTCACCTATTAAGTATTTCGGAGATAACCATAAATTATATTTATTTATAAAGTCTTCAATCCACTGTGCTAAATATTTTATATCTGAATTAACACCAAAAAAATTTGATCTATCGTATTCTTTATCTAAAATTCTTGATAAACCTACATTAACTGGATTTACGTAAACAATATCTGCTACATCAATAATTGAGTAAGGATTTTCTTTCGTTCCATATGGCTGAATAGGATATCCTTCATCATCAATATTTAAAACTCTAGGACTTGTATACCCCATATGCATCCAAATAGATGCCGCTCCAGGACCACCGTTAAATGAGAAGAAAATAGGTCTATTTGTATTATCTTTTACATCAGATCTTTTATAGTAAGTATAGAATAAGGTAGCAACAGCTTTATCATCATCACTCCAGACAGGAAGCGTACCAGCTGTAGCTGAATATGGGATTCTATTACCGTTAACAGTAACAAAATGATTGGTGACTACACTACTTTCAGCATCGATAGATCTTGTCTGTGATAAAGTAATTGAGGAGTTTATTAAAAGTAAGATTAATAATGGAAAATATTTCATAGTAAAAAATTAAAGGTCTAGTTATTAGACCTTTAATTTAATGAAATTTTTATAAAACTTATTTCATATCCATTTTACCAGCTAACGTTTTTGAAATAGCAACTAACATCATCAAAGCATAAATAGCGTGATATGCTCCAATAATTGTTGGTACCATTGGATCACTAAGAATCAATGCTGCAAATGAAGCATTAATGACTAATATCGTAAGCTGAACTTTCAGAGACCATGTTTTTTGAACAGAGTCTGAGTTAGGACTTAGAA
>CENJ01330800.1_pt1 | contig 17655 bp, 21 predicted proteins | sample 356161 | NCBI WGS metagenome assembly CENJ01 (sample SAMEA2619531, study PRJEB7988) | marine metagenome | biome: marine biome (ENVO:00000447); feature: surface water layer (ENVO:00002042); material: "saline water (ENVO:00002010), including plankton (ENVO:xxxxxxxx)" | depth 5 m
AAAATTAGAGAATATGCACATAAGCTATATAATATGCTGCATGATGAAGATCATCTTCCATCATGGGTTGAGAGCAAGTTTGCAGTTATGGCGGATGGGATAGGGAAAATAAAGCACCATCTCGAATATAAAGCTGTAAAGATGGAAGAGTCTGAAGAGCAGCAGAAATAAATATTATGCATAATAAAATAAAAAGTCTTTCAATCAACTTAAGAAAAATGGCCTTAGATGCTGAGGCTGATCGCTTAGATGATCTTTTTAGAAAAACCATAGTTGACGACTTTGAATTTAAGAGTATTTCCGATGTAATAAGCGGAATAAGTTCTATTAGCCCACACATAACAGGTGAGGGCCTGGGAGATAAGCTAAGGTTGGTAAAGGAGTACTTGAAGCCAATAGCTATGCGCATTGATTACCAGCTGAACAAGTCTGAGCAATCCGATGGTGATCATGGGGATTTTCTGCTAAATGTAGAAAATAGAGGCGATGTTACAATGGTAATAAAAAAAGCATTTGATTACATTAGTGACAATCAGGATAAATATCAATACAGCGGACTTTTGGATGAGCCACATGAAATAGTAAGATTTGAAAGATCTGGATGGGATGAAGTAGATGAGTATAGTTATTCTGTAGATCTATCTTCTTATTACGATAATGCTCTAAAAGTTTTGGACTCACTGCTAAGAGGAATGAGAAGCATGGAGTCAGATAGGTACTCTCAAAGCCAGCCATATATAGAGGCTGATGAAGGACAATATATTGTTCCTGCAAAATATGAGGTTGGAGATAAGGTTAGGGTTTATGCCTCAAATCCTTATAAATATATGATGGTTGGAAGTAATTACCAAAAAGGGGCTGAAGGTGAAATATCCAGAGTGCAGCTCAGAAATAATGCTCCAGCAGAATACTCCGTTTTATTTTACTTTGATGAAGACGAAGGCGGGGATCAACTTGATTTTGGAATTATGGAAGAAGACATAAGGCCATTAGATTAAATTTAATAATAAATTAAGTATAAATACTACTATTAATTATGCTTATCATTGACAAAATAACAGGAGCTTAACCATGTTAAGAGAATTAGTAAAGTTAGCAGATCACTTAGATCGAAAAGGTCTATCCAAGGAAGCGGATTTTTTGGATGGCGTTATTAAAAAAGCAATGGACGACCGAGAGATTGATCAGGCAATGAAAGATACAGGCTTTGGTCTGCCATCTTATCAGGAAGAAGACGTTGAAAAATCATTTGCGCGATTTCCAGTTGACGCACAAGGTCTGATGACCCCAGAGGGTCATGATGATGGGCATAGCAAAGCTTTGCAGGAAATTGTTGAAAGAATTAGATCACTTTCGCCTGAAGACGGAGACAAGCTCTCTAAGCTTATGACTGATGGCGGAACTCTAGACTTCTAAAAGATGATCAAAGAACTAATAAAGTTAGCAAATCATCTTGACTCAATTGGTCTTTTAAAGGAAGCAGATTTTTTAGATAAAATAGCTTCAGAATCAAGTCCGATTCAAGAGCCCAGAATTTCTTCAGAAGAAGATGCAGATAGGGTTGCCAAAGAAGAAGGTATCGAGCTAATGGATGCAACAGATGAGGCCGAGCTTGAGAATGCATGGCTCCAATTCACTTCTTGTCCAGACTGGGTCCAAAGAGCAATAATCAACAGGGTCATTCAAGAAGGTCTGGACGATACTTAGTTTTTAATCAAAAATATTTGTCAATATAATGACGAGTCGGTAAAATTATAGGGTATAAAAAATTAGGCGCTTTAAGGTGCCTAATTTGCTTTGGAGACCCAATGACTCAAGATGAATTCTACCAAAATATTCCCGATTGGATTTCAAAAGATAAGAAAACTTGGAATCATATAACTCTAATGGCTTATTTTTGCCATAAATACACTTCAAAACATAGTGTTCGCTTTAGACTAGTAAGGTGGAAAGGAAATCCAGGTTTAGGCAAAGAGAGCCGGGATTTTGCCAAGCTATTTGATACAATGGCAGCAGAAAACTATAAGTCCCTTTCTGCTGAAGAAAAAGCAAAAGAAAAGCTAAGCGTCGTTATAAAGATAAAAAACTACATTGACTGGATGTTTGACTATAAGTTTAGGAGCGGAGAAAGATCTGTTACTGGGACCAGATTATTTCTAGAGCCATCAATGATTAATGAGTTTGAAAGAATGTACTCGAAGATGTTGAAGCAACATAACGATGGAGCTGCATTTAGAAGGCTTTTGGACTGGGCAAGGGTTAATGTTCCAGATATTTTCTCATCTCACCAGCTAGAAATGCCATCCGACTTGAGTATAATAAGAGGGTACATAGAAACATATGGCCTAGATGAAGATGAGCCGGAGTGTAAGCTTATCAGTCAGGCAAAAGAAATTGGTATTTATGAGTAATCAGAAAAAAATTATAGGACAACCTATAACGGTATATATGGATGGTGGCTGGACTTTGAGCGGGGTCGTAAAAACCTCTGAAGATAATAGAATGGTCATAAGCAATGAGGGCGAACTATATCTTATTTTTAAAGATAAAGTTTGCGCAATGAAGCTTTCTGCAAATTCTGAAGTTACAAGGCCAAAGCCTGAAAAGGTTCGCGAGAAAAGGTCAGATTTTCCTGAGAATAAACTTCAATATAGTGAGCAGTCAATGTCAATTCCAAGCTCCTTATTGAATAATAGCACAGATGATGATTTTTCGATATCTTTTGGAGGAAAATCGTCACTAAATGAAGATGGAACAGGAATTAGGTTTGAAGTAGATGAAGATACCTGAGTCTAAGTTTTTAAAGATAAAAGAAAATATAAAAAATAGATGTAAATATTGCGATTCATCTGGTTGTAACGAGTGCTCAAAAAAAATATCAAGAATAACATTGTATGCTCAGGCCAATATTCCAATGGAATATTGGAGCAAGTCTTTTAAGGCCTTTGAAGGTGATAAAAGATTTAAGTTAGCAATGCACAATTATATAAAAGATATTGAAAAAATGTATGATGACGGAGTATCCCTTGGATTTTCTGGCTCTTTGGGCACCGGAAAGACCTATATGGCCTCATGCTTTTTAAAGATTGCAATAACCAAAGGTTATACGGCTGGTTATTATAATATGAGTGATATGATACAGGAGTCAATGGATAATCGTGCTTTTTTCTCAGAAATAACAGAAAAAGATTTCATTGTTATAGATGAATACGATTTAAGATGGGTGTACCCAACTGAAAGAGCAGAATTATTGTTTGGGCAAACAATGGAAAGGGTGCTTAGGCACAGGTTTCAAAATGGACTACCAACAATATTGTGCTCAAATACTCCAAATTTAAAAGATGTTCTTGCAGGAGATTTTTCAAGATCAACTGGGTCTCTTTTTGCCAAATTTTTAAAGCAATATACAGTTTCTGGAATAGATTATAGAAAGAAGACGGGCAATAATGTTTGATGCTAAAGTAATTAACTGGATGCTAAAAGGCTCTATTGAAATAAATGAAGTCTACAGGAGCATAGACAGTGATTTGTTCAAAAGGGTTGTACTTCCAGCCTATAAGGCTGCGGCCGATATTATAAATGGATATTATACTAGGCACAAGATTCCTCCATCATACGAGGTTTTATTTAGCCTCTTAGATGAAGAGGGTGACGATACAGATATCGTTGAATATATAAAGATTCAAGAGTGTCAACAAAATGAGCTTGGATATCATCTAGACAAGATGAAAGAGCGATATAATAAATTTTTAATAAAAAAGATCTCAGATCATGCAGAAGATGTTGATAGCAACGAAGAGACAGTGACTGAGTTTAACGATGAGCTAAAGAGAACTTTAGCTCAGACAGACAAATTATACAGGCAAGATGTTTTTTCGGAGGGCATGGTATCTGATTCCATAGAAACCAGGATAAAGGACTATGAGTATACATCGGAAAATCCCGAACAAATTCAGGGCTTCTTATCTGGATATTCTGCACTTGACGATTATACATGGGGGATAAAAAATTCAGAAATGCTAGTGATTGGTGGAGCATCTTCTTCTGGTAAGTCACTTTTGATGATGAATATGGCAATAAACGCATGGAGGGGGACCAATGATCCGTCTACTGGCATAAAAACCAGTGATGATGGAAAGAATATTTTGTATGTTTCGCTAGAGATGAGTAAAAAACAATTAGAGCAAAGACTAGACGCAAATGTATCTCGAACTCCCCATAGAGGCATAATGAGAGGTCGCCTTTCCGATGAAGAAAAGGGAAGATGGCTAAAGAGTCTAGACTTTCAAAAAGATTATGAGAAAATATTTTATATTCTAGACATGCCTCGCGGCTCTACCATGGGCGAGATTGAGGCAAAATATGAAGCAATATTAGGTATATTTAAGCCAGATGCAATTTTTATAGACTACCTACAACTAATGAAGCCTATAGCTGGATCAGCAGGCTCAGATTGGCTGGATGTGGGCAAGGTATCGGAAGAGTTGCATGAATTTTGTAGAAAAAAAGATATTCCAGTAATTACTGCTGCACAAAGAAAGGCGGCACCAAAAAAGAATAATGGCAAACATGAAGATAATGTTAGCCTAGAAGATTTTGGACGCAGTAAAATGATCGGAGATAATGCTGCAATTGCCTTTATAATAGGCAACAGAGAAGACGAACAGCTCCGAGAGGATATGCAAATACATATAGTTAAAAATAGAGATGGTGCAAAGGGTACGGTTTCTTTAAGGAAAAATTTTGCACAATCTAGAATAGAAGATTTTCCAGATGATTGGATAGAGGAAGCTGGAGAAGAAAATGAAATATAATAACAGCCTAAAAGGGCTAAGGCCAAGAGATATAATTAATGCAAGAACAATTTTTGAAGAAAACGTAAAATATTTAATATTAAATGTATCATTAAAAAATAATTCTATAAGAGTATTATCTCTTACAAGCATTGATAATGATAAGGGAGAGAATTCTTTATTCCCTGGTTTGGAAATGCCATTTTCTATGATTTTAGATTATGAAAAAATTGATAGTAGTGAATTATTATTCTATTCAAATTATAATAATCCACATATAATTAATGCAATATCACAGATGTAATATGAAAAATAAAATTATTGGAAAAATAAAAAATATAAAATATAATCCAGATAATGGAGATCTTGAAGCTTTAGTTATTTTTTTAGATGAAAAATTTAAAAAAAAATTGCTTAGAGATTTATCTTTATCCGGAGATATAACATTTGATGGAAAAAATGTAATGTTTAAAGACGAGAGTGATAATGCCAAAATATAGATATAGCTGCAAAAAATGTGGTCATAACAACGTTTTTTCTCTAAAAATTAATGAATTTAAAAGTCTATCTTCAGTAGATAATTTTCAACTATTTTGCGAAGAATGTAATTCGAATGATATGGTTAGAATTTTAAATCCTGCAAAAAGTAAGATAGAAAGAACAAAAGAAGATCTGGTCAAAATTGCAAAAGATGAAGCTATAGCTATTACTAATAAGATAAAAGAGGGAAACCAAAGTTATATCAGAGATATCTTTGGAGAAAAATAAACCCCAGGAGTTTTTAGGAATGCCAAGTAAAAAGAAAGATAGTAAATTCTCAATATTAGACGCCCTAGGAGACCACATAGAGAGCGGAGCAGCCACCTTGTGGGAGGGAAATCTGAGAGATTATATAAAAATGGTGATTGAAAATCCCAGCATTCATATGGGGGCTCACGAGAGGGTTCTTAGAATGATTGAATCCGCAGGCATTGAAAGAGATGAGGACGGAGAAATCACAAATTATAAATTTTTTGATAAAGATTTATTCGGAATTGAAGAATCTATAGATGAAATAATGTCTTATTTAAGGGCTGCTGCAACTGGCAGCGAAGTGTCTAGAAGAATTCTTCTTATGTATGGCCCAACTTCGTCAGGGAAGTCTCAATTGGCCATCTCTTTAAAGAGAGGTCTTGAAAATTTCTCTAAGACCGATGAGGGTGCCATATATGCTCTTTCTGATTCTCCAATGCACGAGGATCCATTATGCGCAATACCAGAGGAGCTTAGGCCTAATTTTAAGGATGAACATGGAATTCTGATAAAGGGTCAGCTCAGCCCATACATGACCATGATGCTAAGGGATAAATATGACGGGGACTTTTTAAACCTTCCTGTCAAAAGAGTTGTTTTCTCTGAACAATCAAGACTTGGGATAGGCACCTTTGTTCCATCAGACAAAAAGAGTCAAGATATTTCTGAGTTAGTTGGTTCAATGGATCTTAGCAAAATTGGAGAATATGGAGCAGAATCTGATCCTAGGGCTTATAGGTTTGATGGAGAGTTGAATATCGCCAACAGAGGTATGATGGAATTTGTTGAAATGCTTAAGGTAGATCAAAAATTTCTCTATGTCCTACTAACTCTTGCACAAGAAAAAAATATAAAAACTGGAAGATTTCCACTAATTTATGCAGATGAATTTTTATGTGCCCATACAAACCAAACAGAGTACGATCGTTTTCTTGCAAAGGACGAAATGGAAGCGTTGCACGATAGAATTATTGTCGTAAAAGTTCCTTACAACCTAAAGGTTAGCGAAGAGATAAAAATTTATGAAAAGCTAATTGGGCAGTCAAAGTTTGATGGAATACATATTGCCCCATATACACTGCATTGTGCAGCAATGTTTGCAGTATTATCTAGATTAAAGACTTCAAAAAATGAAGGCTTATCATTAATGAGCAAAATGAGACTCTATAATGATGAGGAGGTAGAAGGGTTTACCAAGATGGAAGCCCAATCGTTCAAGAAAGAGTTTGCGTCAGAGGGTATGGATGGAGTATCTCCTAGGTATATAATAAATCGCATTTCAGCAACTCTTGCCGAAGATGGTGTTACAAGCATTTCTCCAATAGATATAATTAGATCAATAAGATCCGGATTTGTATCAAATCCAAAGCTTGATCATAAAGAAATTGAGAGGCTAGAGAATATACTAACTCATGTAATAGAAGAGTATAGCAAGCTTGCCAAGAATGAAGTCCAAAAAGCCTTCTTCCTGAATTTCGAAGAGGAGGTTTCAAACCTTCTTCAGAATTATATGGATCAAATAGAGGCATATTTGGATGGCGCTAAGATTGAAGATGAGTGGGGCAACTTGAGAGAGCCAGACGAAAGATTGATGCGATCAATAGAAGAGAAGGTCAAAATAACTGAGTCAGGTAAAAAGTCTTTTAGGCAAGAGATATTTAGAAAAATGTTGCGATCAGCAAAAGAGGACGGATCTTATAACTACAAGGATCATCCAAGATTAAGAGAAGGTCTTGAAAAGCAGCTTTTTGAAGAAAGGCAAGATGTAATAAGATTGACTGTTAGCACTAGAAATCCAGATGAAAATGCTCTTAAGAAGCTTAATGTTGTCATTGAAGCTCTAGTTGAGCATCATGGATATACAGCAGAGAGTGCAAATAATTTATTAAAATATGTTAGCTCATTAATGGCAAGAAGTTAGGCTTTGCAATGTCTAAAGAAAATAAAAGTTTATCTGATATATGGAGCCTAAAAAGAAGAGGCAAAAGGGACTCAGATAGACACAAAGAGCTTGTTAAAGATGCGATAAAAAAGCATGGTAAAGATCTAATAACTGAATACAATATTATCACAACTGATGGTGATAAAAAAATAAAGGTTCCAATAAAGTTCTTGGACCAATACAAGTTTAAGTATGGTAAGCTCAACAATAATGGAGGCGTTGGTCAGGGTGTAGACACAAAGCCTGGAGATAAATTTAGAATAGGCAAAGATAATGGACAAAAGCCAGGCTCAGGTAACGGGAGGCCTGGTGATGAAACTGCAGAAAGAACATATGATGCAGAGGTATCAATAGATGAGCTTGTAGATGTTCTTCTTAAAGAGTTAAATTTACCTTGGATGGAGCCAAATCAGGGCAGCTCAATTGTTGCAGAGTATGAAGAGGTCGATTCTCTAGAGAAAAGAGGCATAAATCCTGACCTTGATCTTAAAAAAACAATCTTACAAAATATTAAAAGAAATGCTGCAAAAGGTTCTGCCAAAATAGCAAATATAAACCAATCTGATTTTAGATATAGATCATGGGAAACCGTAAGGGAGTATCATTCTAATGCTGCCATTTATATAATGATGGATAGAAGCGGATCTATGGGTCTTGAAAAAAGATATATAGTAAAAAGCTTTTACTTTTGGATGGTGCAGTTTTTGAAAAAAAGGTATGACAATATAAAGCTAATATTTATTGCGCATGATACCGAAGCATTTATTGTTGATCAGGAGCAATTTTTTAGTGTAAATAGTGGTGGCGGAACAAAATGTAGCTCTGCCTTTAAACTAGCATATGAGCATATATTGGCAAATCATCCACCTGATAAGTATTGCAACTATGTTATGGAATGGTCAGATGGAGATAACTGGGGCGATGACAATATTAAATGTGTAGAGTATGTTGAAAAGTTATTGCCATTAGTTACTGCAATTGGCTATGGAGAGGTAACTCCAAATGCAGAATCACCCTGGATAAGGGATGATCAGAGGCTTTCGAGTTTGTTTTCTGAAAAAATAAACAGAACAAGATTTGTTTCAATGAGAGTTTCTAGCAGGGACGAAGTTTTTAGTGCGTTAAAAATGTTTTTTAATATTGATAGTATATCAAAAAAGAAATCAATAGTTTGATGGAATATTAAAAATTGAATAATAATTTAAAAGAAAAATTAAAAGAGATAGAGGACATAGCTGAGGAGCTGAGGTTGGATTACTACCCAGTGGTTTGGGAAGTTGTCGGCCAAGAGGTTTTGCTTGGAGTTATGTCTTATGGGCTCCCAACGCGTGGTCGTCACTGGTCATATGGTCAATCCTATGAGTATCAAAAAATGCAGGGAGAGATGGGTCACTCAAAGGTTTATGAGCTTGTTTTAAATAATGATCCATCTTATGCATTTTTATTAGATACAAATCCAGATATTGCAAATATTATGGTTATGGCACATGTATTCGGTCATAGTCATTGCTTTAAGAATAACTACCTTTTTAAGCAGACTGACAATAAAATGGTATACCATGCGGCAGAAAGAGCAAGAAGAATAGATGATTATATAGAGCAATATGGACTCAAAGCAGTTGAACATATAATGGATATTGCTTTTTCTATGGATAAAAATATCGACTGGCACAAAGGAGTTCTAAGGGAGCCATATTCTAGCGAGTCTGGGGTTAAAAAATCAAAAAATTTAGCTGATACTGAATTTTCTGACATACTAGGGACACCAAAGCAAAAGGCTGTCACTCAACAAACGTTCCCCCCATATCCAGAATATGATTTATTGTGGTTTTTAATTCAATATGCAGATTTAAAAGATTGGGAGAAAGATATCTTTCAAATCATAAGAGAAGAGTCTTATTACTTTTATCCACAATATGTTACAAAAAGATTAAATGAGGGTATAGCCTCTTGGGTTCATGCAGAAATTATGTATAGAATGAAGAGCCTAACAGAAGCAGAATACCTGGAGTTCGTCAAAATACATGAAAGAGTTGTTCAGCCCGGATCAAATAAGCTTAATATCAATCCATATTTTTTAGGATTTACAATACTAAACGATATTAAGAAAAAATGGGATGAAAAATATAAAAATGGAGAATCTGAAATTGACGGAATCGACAAGATATACGAAGTCGTAGCGAATGAAGATGACACATCGTTTGTAAGACTATATTTAACTCAAGAAATTGTCGATGACCTTAATTTATTCTGTTATAAGCAGATTGTTGATAAAAGCTCAAATCAAATTATTAAAATAACATCTACAGATCTCGATGATGTTATTGAGCATTTGGTAAAAGATACCTACGGCTATAGAACTCCGGAAATATGTATTGTTTCTGCAAATCACGACGGTATGGAGCTTGAGCAGGCCAACCCAGAAATTGGAACTCTGGACCCCAAACATTTAAAAAATGTTATGGGATATCTTTTCGAGATATGGGGTGCTCCCATAAACATAAAAACTGTAGATGAAGAAGGAAAAGAGCTTCACTATACGTTTGATGAGCTAGGCTTTTCTGGTTAGTATAATTTAATAATATTTTTTATAAAATATATATTATAGAATTAGATGGATTTTGTCGATTTTGGTATAATCACCAATAAGGTTATAGTTTAAATTTGAGTTTAGTTATGAAGCAAGAAGATACCCCCGAGTTAACCACAATGAGCACAACCGTATCAACTGATTTTTCCTTTCAGTTCAATATTGCGCGAGAACATCAAAAAGTGGAAAAAAAAATATTTGGTCTTTTATGCGATATATCAGAAAAGTTTTTTAATGAGGATAAAAAAATTGGTATATTAGTTGTTTTAGGTGTATTTGATACCCCTAAAGATTTTGTTATAAGTGGAATGCGACAAATAGGTGTTAATCCAATACAAAAATATCTAAATGTTGCAACCATGCAAAATTCAGATGATGTTAGGGCACTTTTTGAGGATGGATCAGATGGCGCTATAGTAGTAAATAGGAATGGCCAAATAATTGGTGGAAAAATTTATCTTACTGTTGACTCACCATCATCAGAGGTGCCCGAAGGATGCGGAACGAGGCATATTAGTGCTGCTTCTTTTTCTCAAAGGGAAGATGTCATCAGCGTATTTACCCTTTCTGAAGAAACTTATGTTGTTAGATCTTGGAAAGATGGCGAGTATGTAGAGCAGTTTTCTCCAGAAGATTTGGGTAGAGAATAAAATTGAGTTATTATTCTTTGTCGAACTTGGACATCAAAATGCAGTATATTGAGAATGAGCTTTGCTCATCTACCCTGTGGAAAGAAGAGCTGTATCAAAAAATTGAATTTTTTGCAAATAACAGAGCAAATAAATACATAAGTCATCATATGTTCGAAGATATATCGCAAGAAGCAAGGCTTGGTGCTTGGAAAGCAATAAATTCTTTTGACTATAGAAAAAATTTTGATTTTTATCGTTGGGCACAGTGGAATATCTCAAAAGAAATAAGAAGAATTCTTCTAGAGGACAGAAGAGACAAAAAAAATAAAAAAAATTTTAAAAAAAATGAAAAATATTTAAACGTCGATAATTTTATTGATATTCTAACAATAGATAAAGTATTTGCCATGGTATCCCAGTCGTTTTCCAAAAAAGAAAACGCAGTTTTTATCAATAATATTGTAGAAGGCATGACTTTAGCGGAAACAGGAAGTATTATCGGCTTAACCGCAGAGAGAGTTAGACAAATAAGGCAAAATGTCTTGTTAAAGGTAACAAAAATTATAGAGAAGGTTTAAACAGTACCATGTTGGAAAAAATAAGTAAAAATAACAATAAGCACAAAACATATGACGATGCATTTAGCGGAGCTATGGAATACTTTAACGGAGATGAGCTCGCTGCGGGAGTTTGGACCTCGAAGTATGCCCTTCAGGATCTCAATGGAAATTTTATGGAGACCTCTCCTGACCAAATGCATCGAAGGCTGGCTAAAGAGTTTGCAAGAATTGAATCAAAGTTTGCAAACCCAATGTCTGAAGATGAAATATTTGATCTTATGGATCAATTCAAATATATTGTTCCCCAAGGATCACCGATGTCTGCAGTAGGGAATAATTTTCAGATTCAGTCAATATCCAATTGCTTTGTTATTGATTCTCCAATTGACTCTTATGGTGGCATTCTTAAGTCTGACCAAGAGCAGGTGCAAATAATGAAGAGGCGTGGTGGAGTTGGATTTGATATATCCAAGATTCGTCCAAGCGGCATGAATACTTCTAACGCAGCAAAGACCACTGATGGTATTGGCATATTTATGGAGAGATTCTCCAATTCCTGCAGGGAGGTTGCTCAAAACAATAGGCGTGGCGCACTTATGATGACAATTTCAGTCCACCACCCAGATATTGAAACATTTATAAATATTAAGAGAGACCGCACAAAGGTAACTGGTGCAAATATATCTATTAGACTCTCAGACGAGTTTATGAATGCAGTAAAAGAAGAAAAAGATTTTGAGCTTCGATGGCCTGTGGATTCTTCTGGTTCAGAAAAGAAGGTTTCAAAGTTTGTTTCTGCAAAAGATATTTGGGATCAGATTGTTGATTCTGCACATAATTCTGCAGAGCCAGGAGTTCTTTTCTGGGATAATATTATCAACAATACGCCAGCACAAATTTATGAAAAGGATGGCTTTGGAATTACCTCTACAAATCCTTGCTCAGAGCTTGTTTTGTCGCCAAATGATAGTTGCAGACTATTATTATTAAATGTAACCTCATTTGTAAAAAATCCATTTACTAGTTCTGCAAAGTTTGATTATGATTTATTTTCATCTTATACAAGAAAAGCGCAGAGACTAATGGACGATCTTGTTGAGATTGAAATAGAGCATATAGATAGAATAATTGAAAAAATCAACTCAGATCCAGAGCCAGAAGAGGTAAAGTATACAGAATTAAATCTTTGGAGAAAAATAAGAGTTGCAGCAAGTACAGGAAGAAGAACTGGGCTAGGAATGACGGGCATTGGTGATACCGTGGCTATGCTTGGCCTAAGATATGGCTCAGAGGAGGCAATTTCTGCTGTTGAAGATATAGCAAAGACCTTAGCAGTGCAATCTTATATGGAGTCATGTAATTTGGCGAAAGAAAGAGGTGCATTTGAACTTTATGACTTCGAAAGAGAAATAGGGCATCCATTTATCGAAAGATTATTTGAAGAGTCAGATGAGCTAAGAGACATGCATAAAGAGCATGGAAGAAGAAATATTGCGATATCAACTATAGCTCCATGTGGAAGCGTTTCTTGCTTAACTCAGACAACCTCTGGTATTGAGCCTGTTTTTATGCTTCAATATACTAGAAGAAAAAAGGTAAATTCCAATGATCCTAATGTTGAAGTTGACTTCGTAGATGAGCTTGGTGATAGGTGGCAGCACTTTACAGTTAGTCATCATGGGCTTCAAAAGTGGATGGATATTACTGGAGAAGAAGATATAACCAAGTCACCATATAATGGCGCTACTTCCGCAGAAATTAATTGGGAATCAGGTGTTAGCCTTCAGGCTGCTGCGCAAAAATGGATTTGCCACGCTATAAGTCGGACAACAAATCTGCCAAGAGAAGCAACAACAGCTGATGTTAATAGAGTTTATATGAAGGGGTGGGAGTCAGGCCTTAAGGGTATAACGGTTTATGTAGATGGATCTAGAGACGGTGTTTTGATTTCCTCAGAGGAAGAAGACAAGAGTAGTGCTAATTTTAATCAGCATTCTGCACCAAAGAGACCGGATCAGCTTGGTTGTGAAATTCACAGAGCGTCAGTTAAGGGCGAGGGTTGGACAATTCTTGTTGGATTGATGGATGGAAAGCCATACGAGGTGTTTGGTGGGCTTTCTAAGTTTGTTGAAATACCAAGATCATATTCTAGTGGTACTCTAATTAAAAAGACGAGAAAAACAAAAAATTCGATTTATGACCTTTCTTTTGGCGAAGAGGGTGATGAATTTATGATAAAGAATATTGTTGAAGTTTTTGATAACCCAAATTATTCAGCATTTACTAGAACAATATCATTAGCGCTAAGGCATGGTGCTCCAGTTTCTTTTATGGTGGAGCAGCTTCAAAAAGATAGGGATGCTGACTTTTCATCTTTCTCTAGGGTTGTTGCGAGGGTTCTAAAGAAATATATTGAAGATGGAACAAAGTCAACAGAGAAAAAATGTGATAACTGCGGAGCGGAAGGCTCCTTGGTTTATCAGGAGGGTTGCGTAATATGCCTTAGCTGTGGAAGCGGAAAATGTGGCTAAAATATGATTACAGTTCTTTTAACTGAGAGATCAGGATATGAATCAGACATTCTTGAAGCAAGGTGGTATTGGTTAAAAGATCTGTTAATTTATTTAGGTATAGGTGTTGAAGTATTGGAAGATGCAGAAGTTCCAGTCTTAGTCGAGTACCTAATGGATGAAGGTGTTGAAATTACAGATTATCCATCAATAGGGGCGATGAAAGTTTCTTATGACGGAGAGGTTGTAGGTGAGTGGGCTGGGCCAGAAATGACTTTAAAAAGTGAAAATGGAAAATTATATTTTGAAGTTGAAATCGAGCATTGGTCAATACTAGACGAAGAAATAGAACCATTTGGAGATTAGATTGGCCAACAAAAAGTTTATTTTAGATACATCCGTACTTTTATATCATGAAGATTCAATTCATGGATTCCCAAACCTTGATGTCATTATCCCAATAGAAGTTCTTGAAGAGCTTGATAATGCAAAGTTAAAAAATGATTCAATTGGAAACTCCGCAAGGTATATAAATCGATTTTTAGATGACCTTAGAGATAGGGGTAACTTATCTGATGGTGTGCTTCTCGATAATGGGCAGACTATAACCATATGCAGCGAATCTGATATGTCGCTTTTGCCAGATGGGATGGCAGATACAGTAGATAATAGAATTATATCTGTTGCAAAATTATACTCTACCAAATTCGATGATGTGAGACTTCTCTCTAGAGACATAAACCTTAGGGTTAAGTGTGATTCTCTAAAAATAAAAGCCGAGAATTATCACAAAGAAAAATCAGTAACGATAAGAAAAGAAGCTTTTACCGGAGTATCTGTCATTGATATGAATCCGGAGGAAATTGACAAGTTTTATTCATCTGGATTTATTGATAATGCGTATAGCTTAGAACCAAATGAATGCGTTGTTTTAAAAGGTGGTGGTAAAAGCGCCCTTGGCATCAATAGGGATGATAAAATATCAAAGCTTTCTAAAGCAAGTGCAAAAAATTTTTCAATGGAGGGTGTTTCTCCAAGAAATAAAGAACAAAGATTTGCATCAGAAATGCTTATGGATGAAAATATTCATATGGTGTCTATTACCGGAATATCTGGCTCTGGCAAAACAATATTGAGCTGTGCATCTGCAATAAAACAGTTAAACGCAAAAAAATATGATAAAATAATATTGGCAAGACCGGCGCAAAGTACGAGCGCAGACATAGGCTTTTTGCCAGGAGACTTGAATGAGAAAATGGCACCTTGGTTACAGCCCTTTTTTGATAATTTAGAGATAATATTTAAAAATGGTAGAGAATATTTGAATCTACTGATGGAAAAGGGAATAATTGAGGTTCAAGCCCTCTCACATATAAGAGGGAGAAGTTTGCCAAGAACAATATTGATAATTGATGAGGCACAAAATATAACAATGCATGAAGCAAAGGCGGTTATAACAAGGATGGGTGAAGGGTCGAAGCTGATTCTGCTAGGTGATGTGGAGCAAATAGATGCACCACACTTGGATGCAGCAACATGCGGATTAGGAGTTGTTGTAGAAAAATTTAAAGACTTTGGCCTCTCGGGACATATAACTCTCTTGAAGGGAGAGAGAAGTGAGCTTGCCACACATGCTGCAAAGGTTTTGTAATGTCAATAAAGTTAGCGATTTTAATAATTATGGCTTCGCCAGAATTCTACTTGTCAAAGGGTCGGCTTAATACCGTTAAAAAGAATTCAGAGTATGTAGTGAGTCTAAGTAAAGAGTATAATTTTGATCCAATGTTAATTTTCGCCCTCATATATGTTGAGAGTGGATGGAAAAAAACTTCCGTTAGTAGCGCCGGAGCTTGCGGCTTAACACAGGTTATGCCCAAATATACTGGAAACGGAAGAGGCGGAAAAAATCCTGCAGGAGTGAAGAAGCTTAGTTGCGACCAGCTAAAGAGATCAAGAGTATCAATTAAGGCGGGGATAAAAACTCTTAATTGGTGGAGAAAATATCACAATGGAGATATCTCTCGTGCATTATGCAGTTATAATGCTGGATTTAGGTGCTCATATAAGAAAAATAAAAAAGGTAAGATTGTTAAAAGCCCAAATAAGCACGGTATGCGGTACTCTAGAAAAGTTCTTAGATATAAGAATAAGTTTTCAAAAAAATATAGTTTGATTTTGGCGAATTAATTATGAGCTTATTGACCAGATTTTTCGACAAGGAATCTGATGATTTTATTGATTGCAGAAAAACATGCAAAATGACTAAAATCATGAGAGACAGCAAATATTGCAATGGAAGAGCAAGAGTTGATGATGGAAAAATAATATATGGATGCAAAGAAAATATAGAGAGTGAATCTAAAGATTTAATTCAATTACATGAGTGCAATTTGATAGACATGAATATAAAAGATTCTTGCAAAACATGTAAGCTTTCCTGTGTTAATAATGAAAACGAAGAATTTAAAAAAAGAGCAAGAGATAAAGAAAAGCTAGATCAGATAGTAGATAAGCTTGGCGCAAATATGAATATGTTTGGAATAAACCCCAAACAATCTTTTGAAATAAGTGATATCTATAATAGTGATACAGAAGAGGGCGAAGTTGGTAGGGAGGCAATAAAGATAGCGGGTGATGTTCAAGGCCTTCTTGAAATGATATCTAGTGGGAAATTAATTGATATATCATTTGTCAATGCATATTCAAAGCATGCATCTAAAAAAATAAAGAATTTAGCAAAAAAGAAAAAAAATAACTAATTAATTTTCATTAACATGAGGATTAATTATGTTTAAATTTCTGTTTATACTTACCGTACTTAGCTCTCCACCGATTGAAAGTCCCTCAGATTTGAGTTGGGGCAAAAAGTCAGATAGAGCTCCACTAATAAAAAATTTTACCAGATGGTATGGCAGTACTGATAACCTAGTTGTTTATGTCAGCAGAAAAAATATTGATGGAATTGAAACAGAGCTACATCTAAATTACTCAAATAAAGCACTAATATCTGCAACACTATTTCTTGGGCCAACCGGAATAGGAGTTGATAACTGCGGAAAGATGTATACCAACGTTTTAAAGTCATTAAATAAAAAATATGGACATTTTATATATAAAAAAGAAACTGCAGATCTAATAGGGAATGACTTGGTTTTTAATTCAAAGTGTAGAAAAGTTTTAATTGGTGCAAATGAATATATTTCTTATTGGAAATATAAAGATATAAGAATAGAAGCTTGGCTGTACAGTGATGGTGATAATATTCTTATAGCAATAGACTATATTTATAAAAAAGAAAAAGAATTAAATTCATTAGAATCTATATTTTAGTATTATTGAACAAAATCATATATATCACTATTTAATACAAAAAATCCACCATATGTATGAGTTGCACTAAATAAAATGCCGATAACCTTACCGTCGTTATTATATACGGGGCTACCGCTTTGCCCAGGGTAGACTTTTGCCGATAACATTCCTATTGGATTTCCAACAGGTGACATTTCACCAAGTTTTGTTTTTTGTCGATCAACAACTGCAGATACATTTGTCTTTGTGATTATTGGAAATACGCCACCTGGAGCGCCAACAGTTGTTACTATCTCAAGTTGCTTTGGAATATAATCCCTTGGCCCCATTTTAACTGGGTTTATCTGCCCCATGACAACAACAATACATAGGTCACTTTTTTTATTTATTTTAATTATTTTTCCCGGAAATGAAATACTTGGAGGTAGCTTCCCTCTAAATGTATCTGAATTTTCTGCAAATAATATTGAATTTTCTTCATTTTCGCCACCCAATATACAAAAGTGAGCATTTGTTAGCAGGTA
>CENJ01067671.1_pt1 | contig 17652 bp, 23 predicted proteins | sample 356161 | NCBI WGS metagenome assembly CENJ01 (sample SAMEA2619531, study PRJEB7988) | marine metagenome | biome: marine biome (ENVO:00000447); feature: surface water layer (ENVO:00002042); material: "saline water (ENVO:00002010), including plankton (ENVO:xxxxxxxx)" | depth 5 m
TTATCCGCACCTTCAAAAAAGGCTTCAACAGTAGTGGACTCATCACTCAGAACATGAGCTGTTGTACTAGTTATATTAAAGCCAGTATCCGGCAAACCCAAACCAGTTGTATTGATTGTAATAGATGTATTTGCAGTAACATTAGAAATCTGGAATGACCGACCATTAAGGAATGAGGCATTCGCTTCGGTGAATTCACCTGCAATTTGTATTGTTTCACCAGCTGTAAGGCCCGTTGTATCAGCAAGATTTACAGTCAGTGTGTTTTGCGTCGCATCATATTTGATTGTGTTATTGTCTGCATCGGCATCGACAACTTTTTTGTCATCATAAACATTAACCGAAGGACGCTCGCCATAAAAAGAATACACCAGAAACTTACCACTCGCTGTAACTCCTCCGGGACTTGCAGCATCAGTATAACTTGCAAGTGTATTATGGGTGAGGTTGAATATTTGGGTTTGTTCCAGAATTTCTGTAATTTGCGCGCCTTCTGAGCGAGCAAATAATTGGCCCGTATTACCAAAGTTGAATGCACTTAGGTTTGTGGTGTTAATGGTGTCATTTGTTGCTACGATAAATTCGTTCAATGCCGTATTCAAGCGTGCCTGTGTGTGCGCAAGAAATTGCTCCTTTGTAAAGTCAGGCGAGGCACCAGAAAGATCAATATTTTCAATATCCGTTACATAAGACGCAGACAGCAAATCTACACTGATTGCACTCCCGGCAAGCTCCTTCAAACTTGAGGTAGTTCCATCAGAGTTCAAACGGCTCAGGTTTATGTTAATTTCATTATCTACATTTTGAACAATTTGAATCTTCTTATCATCACCATAGGCAGTGTTTATTGCTCGCTGAACTTCTTCGGCGAGATCTGCGGCATTATATGTTCCAGGTCTAATATCAATACTTACCGGCTGGTCACCGTCGTCAACATTCAACAGTAGAAAGTCTTTTCCCCAATAAACATCATTAGCAGAACCTGCTTCACGCGTGGCTTTAAACTGCATTGGATCAGTTACAATCTCAACAAGCTTGTCACCCTCATCACCAAAGTCAAAAGCTGTTGTTTCGCTTTGAATTTTGGCGGGCTGACTGTCTACCTGTTGTTGCAGATCATCGAGCTTGTAAAGCGCAGAACCTTTACCTTCCAAGAAGTAATTATCATCAGGAACAGTAGTTGTTTGCGCACCAAATCTATCAATAAAAATTTGGTTTGATGCATCATCTACCGCCGGCACAAGGTCCGGATTAATAATTGTGTCACCAATTACCAAACGTGTATCGTATTTGTTGGTTGGGTCATCAGCAGATGTCGCCTGTGTTTTGATGAAGTAAATCGTTGCAATTGTTGGATTACCCAAATCATCAAAGATTGTGATTGATGTTGAATTTGTAAAAGTATTAGGGTTATCAGGATTAAAATTATAACCGTCAGCAAATTGAGCCTTCTCAGTAACAACTTCTGCATCAGCTGGCAGGTTTACCCCTAAGGAAATATTGGCTGTCGCTTGAGGATCTCCCGAAGTCACAGGGAGCTGCAGAGGGACTGCGCTTATTAAATCTTTAGCAGTCACGGAACCATCTTGGTTTACTGGATATACAAGCAGGAATTGACCAGCTGAATCAACAACGTAACGATCGTTGTTCACGTTCAAAGAACCATTACGCGTATAAACGTTCTGATTAGAAGTCAATGATGGTTTCAATGAGAAGAAGCCCTGTCCAGAAATCGCAAGGTCAAGCGCATTAAGAGATGAAGCAATATTACCCTGTGTAAATTGTTGTTTAATGCCCTTTAGAATTGTACCAGAACCAATTGATGAAGAGGCATTCTGCAATGGTGAAGTTGCAAAGATGTCACCAAATTCTGCCCGACTTCTTTTAAATCCTGTCGTACCGACGTTGGCAATGTTGTTGGAAGTAGCTGAAATATCAGCCTGTGAACCATTCAAACCCGTTAGAGCTGTATAAAACGACATCTTCTATACTCCGTTACTTATTTAATACTTACTTACGAAACTTAATTACTTCAGAGGCACTGATGGTTCCGTAATCACGGACATCCAATTGGACACCATCAAGACCGTTACCAGTCGTGGCTGCTAATACATCTGCAAAGACTGAAGGCGAGACAGCCTCCAACCCGCTTCCGGTATCTGCATAGGCTTCAACACGAATTACGTCACCAGACTCCAAAATTTCACTTGGAATATCCATCCAACTGAAACCAACAAGACCGCGGGGTTGTGCGCCCATTTCAACCTGATGCAGGATTTCACCCTGCTCATTGGTAAATCTGATATTTGATGTAGAGGCACTTGAAGGCAGATCTAAAACACCATGGATTTCTCCATTTTCATCTGGACGGGCCAAATTACCTGGAACAAGAACTGAATGTCCAAGCAAATTCGAAGCAGTAGCAATTCTGAACTCTTGCAATTGGTCAGACATACCTTTGAGAGTTTGCCCCATATCCGTGATGCCCGTTACAGTAGAGAACTGAGCCATTTGAGCAATAAAGTCGGCATTATCCATCGGTGCGAACGGGTCCTGATTTTGAAGCTGAGTTGTCATCAGTTTCAAAAAATCAGCCTGACCGAGTTGATCGCGGCGCTTGCTTGTCGCTTCCTCTTGCTTATTCACGCCTAATTTATCGAGAATAGCATTAAGAGACTGGTTACTGTCAATTGTACTCATGATTTACCTGCTTACTTTCCTAAATTGACCGTTTGCATCATCAAGGCCTTGATGGTCGTGATGACTTCAACATTGTTTTGGTACTGGCGATTGGCTTCCATCATGTCGACCATTTCCTCTTCTTGGGAAACGGCAGCAACATAAACAAATCCATTTTCATCGGATTTGGGGTGAGATGGCATATATACAGCCTCCGGCTCACGCTCGAGCTGGACAATTTCTGTAACGCCGGTGGTTGCAACACCATTGCGTTTGAAGTTTTCTGAATATTCGGTTTCAAAAACCGGGCGGATGGCCTTGTAGGCAGCCTCTCTTGACCCTTCCATTGAACCGGCATTTGCCAGATTACTGGCAATCGTATTCAAACGAACAAGCTGTGCAGACATCGCACGACCCGAAATATCGAATATATTTTTCAAATCACTCATTATTCACCCCTGATCGCGGACATTAAGCCCTTAATGCGCCCATCAAGAAAATTAAGCGTCGTCTGATAACGTGTGGCGTTTTCTGAAAATTGAAGCTGCTCAACAGAAAGTTCAACTGTATTGCCGTCCAGCGACGGATTAAGTGGTGTACGATACTGTGCCTGCCCTGTTGAATAGGGGGCAGCAAAAGGGATATGATCACCATGAGTGGTCTCAAGTGGGCCGTCGCGCAGATGTTTGCGGATTTCGGTATCAAAATTAATGTCTCGGGCTTTAAAATTAGGGGTTGCGGCATTGGCAATATTCGACGCAATCATCTCATTGCGGCGTCCGCGCAGAGATAAAGCAGAGGCGTAAATATTGAGATATTCTTTAATATCGTCCATTTCCGTTACGTTTCTCACTAGGGCATGAAAACATGCAATTACAAGGTCCGTTGGTCTGAAAATTGCAATTCCTATGCCAAGTGCCATTAAGGAGTTAAAAATGGACAAGTTTGATTTGGAGTTATCCGATAACAAGTCGAAAATGATGCTACTTTCGCCGGAAATTATCGAAATCCGCGATAAAATCGTCGACAAACTGGAAGGCGAGTCTCTTAAAGACATTCGTGCAAAAATCAGAGAATTTCTCGCCAATGAGAAAAATGAAGAAACACGTCTCGCAGCTCTTGCGGCGAGAATTGTCTTGCTAAGAAGATTTATTTCAGAACTTTCAGAAAATCAGGCATTACTTGCAGAAGAAGAAATGAGTGATCTTGAGAATGAAAGTTTAGACTATGATGACGACTTCGAAGAAGACTATGATAGTGATGATTTCGATGTCGACAACCAATGGAAACGCCTGAGGATCATAGAAGATTGCGAAGTAAACGGTGTCCGTTTCCCAGCAGGTATTCAAATTGACGTGAAACTTATTGATGCGGAACGTTTACTGGAAGCAGGTCAGGCCGAAATTATTGAAAAGCCGGTAGACCCAGAAGAAGACGCCGAAGAGACTGAAGAAGCTGAAGAAATTGAAGAGACTGAGACTGAAGAATCTGAAGAAGTTGAAGAGACTGAAGACAATGAGGGAGAGGATTATGACGAAACAACTGAAGAAGATGATGACCCCTCAGACTCTGACGAAGATACCGATGTTTCTGAAGACGACGAGGACAGTTAAGCCTCAAATCGCCTTTATTATGATGGCAGGTTTTCTTGTTTCATCATGTGATGGGCTATCAAGGTTTAAACATGTCAGTTTTACCTGCATGGATAATCGATTGGGAATAAAAACCATCGAACTCTACGTTCGGTCAATTGATAAACGTGTTGTTGTTTCCGACAAGGAAGGCATGTGGGAGATTAATCCTGTCTCACTGTCGGGTGATATGCTTGAAGCGGGTGATCAAGATTTAAAAATTCTGGTCAATCTGAAAACATCAAAAGTGCAAGCCATGACCAACGATCTGTTTTACACGCTAAGATGCGGTAAACAGGAATTTGAAATGTAAGAAAAAATTATTCTGCGTCAGGTCCGTGGAATCTAACAATCGTATCCGCCTGTTCAGCTGAAAGCCCGGTACCTTCAACAATTTCTGCGCGCTTAGAACCGCGTTGGGCCATAGCTATCGCCTTGCTGATTTGCTCCTGTTGCTGGAACGTATCCGCCATACGAGTGAATTCGCTTTCCACATTCTTCATCCGGCGAGATAAATCAGCAAGATCCGTCGGAATTCTGTGCAAATCGCTAATCTCTTGATTTTTTGTGACAAATTCTTGTTTTAAATCTGACAACAGAGCAATCATGGCCTGAAGCTTTTGGTTGGCTTGATCGTTGATACGGTAAACATCATCAATATTACGTCGCATTGTGCGTGACTGCTGCCAGAGGGCCAGAATTGCAAAGACAAAGAAAAACAGTGCCGCAATTTGAAGCAGAAAGGCTATGCCGGTCGGTGATGTGATAAAATCTGACAAATTTCTTAAACCAAATTCCTGAGTGCTTAATCTTTTCGCGGGCCATCGAGCTTATCAACCCAGTCGGCCATTTCATTGCCAAGTGAATTAACCCACGCCAGACGAGATTGGGCCATAATTTCAAGTTTTTCAAGCTGCTTTAAATTATCTTTAAGCCGGTCAACCTGTTCTGTCGTCAAACTGACCTCACCGCTGCTAATGGCAGCAATTTGCTGAGGCAAATGTTCATCAAGAACTGCACCCAGTTCTTTAATAGTATTTTCGATTTCAGAATGATTTATGCCGGAGGTTCCGGTAGAGCTATCGTTAGGGGATGAGGAGGAATTTGACGCAGATGACAAGACACGCTCAAGGCTACGCTCAAACGTTAACAAAAAGTCATCAAACTGAATGCTGGGAGTCATAAGCTAGATATATCTAACTTTTCAACTCCACATAAGCATCCAATAAAGCATCGGAAACACGATCTAAATCGATAGGGTACTGCCCCTTTGAAATAGCTGTCTTAATCCGTTCAACTGCTTCGAAGTCAACCGGAGGTTCTTTTGAAAGTTTAGAAATATCTGAAACCTTTACAGAAGCCTCTTGACCCGGAGAAGTTACACGTCCTGAAGCAGAAGTTTTCGCTTCTGTTTCTACTGACGCTTTTTGAACCACGGATTTGTTTTGTGGATCGATGCGACTGACTAAGTTTTTTACTGAATCAACCATTGTTAATCTCCTACAATAACATTAACGACTTACATGAAGTCCACTTTAGCATTTATTTTGATTTTTTTTCTATTAATCACAAAACCCTCAATAACTGTGTCGCTATTGAGGTTTTTGACCTTAATAATATCTCCAACATGCCCGTTTTCCAAGGCAATGCCGACTGTTGTCACATTAATGCCAGATATCGTATTCTCAATATCAACCTGCTGTTCTGCTTGAATCGTCCAATTTGGAACGAGATGACGCGATAACAGCACCGTTCCTTCACGTAAAGGTGTCTTGGTTTTGCGTCCAAGAACATGAGATAGGTCAAAAAACCCGCCAAAACCGTTATAGTGAGGTAATACGACAGATTTGAGATTTTCTTGAGTCAGCAATTCACCCGCAGACACGCTATGAGCTAAAACAATTCGCGTCGCCTGGGTATCGTTCGTCGCATTATCTGCGTTAAGAGCCACAACAGACCCCTCAACACGCGTGCGGATATAAGCGTTTCTCTCCACCGGATATGCGCAGGAAACCCTGATTGTTTTAAAGGTTTCATTGGTTGCGACTGTTTCAAGATCATCCGCGCAGGTGAAATAAAATTTATCATCGCGCACCATCGGTGTCCCTTTGATTTGGTGGGTTTTCAAGTAGTCAGAAACCGCTTCCTTGACCTCAACACCAACCACATCGCGAAGAATGTCTTCATCCTGAGAATTATCAAGCGCGCCCTGCCCCTGAGATGGAATGAGTAAAAGCGTAAGCCCGAAAATAAAGTTAATTGCCGAAAAAGAAAATTTCATCACTAACCTTTCCCGACGACCTATTGCTGGATGAGGTTTTTTGCCCCAAAATCATAGATTGAATCTCATTAACAGACGGCAAACGGAGTTTTCGTCCCGCGAATAAGTAGTTCGGGTTTTGCCGAACAAAAGCCTTTGGGTTGGCTTGAACAATCGCCAGTGACAGGAACTCTCTGTTCAAGCCGCTACTGCGATAATATTTGTTCATTATGGTAGATAAGGTCTCATTGCGTCCAACAACATGTTCAGCCGAATGGTTGTGATCCTGAACAAAAGCATTATCACTATCATTACCTGAACTTCCGGCACTTTGGGCTCCATTATATTCAAGCACAATCAGCGCCTCTGCAGCTGATTTAGCCGGTGTTAACAGCAAAAAAACACCAAAACATAAGCCGAGAAGTGTTTTTACAAATCCTTTAGATGGCCGGTTTAAAACCCTGTTCATTGACCTAACTCCATGAAGCGGACAGTCTTTCCATCAAAATCCGCATTATCTTGACGTTTATCCAGTGTTTCCAAAAATACACTGTTCATCCGCGCTTCAACAACCCGTAAGACCGTCCAGGGGGTATCATTTCCAGCAACCATCGCCAGATGGTTTTGGGACACACCTTTTGCAACGCCAAAATCGACACGTAAACGATTATCCTTATCAAGGGTAAGTTTTCCTGTAACGGGACGACAGGAAAACGCCTGTCCGAAATTCATTATAAAGTGTTTAAAATCTTCAGAAAACTGAGCCAGCAGATTATCTCTAGACGGCGCAGTCAGCGTGTTCACGGTATCAAGATAAAACTCGAACCCAACGCGATGCGTCACCGGAAAAGACTTACGTGTCACCATCTCACCAAGATGGTCGTAAACATCAACATGCACGATGATATCAAGTTGCTTGCTTTTCGCCACATAGCCCATATTTTCTCGGCGTTGACGAATCTCTATACGCGGTGCAACAGCAAAATCACCCGATGCAACCGCGCTTGATGTCATAATCGTATTATAATCCATCGCACTGCCGACACTTTTGGCCTTTACAGGATCGTACGACATATACATTTGATTGACCGGTTCAAGGTTTTTTGACTTATCGATTTCCTCAACCAGAATACTGACCATTTTTTTGGCCAGACCTGCAGACCATGCTGGCGCATTACGCGCCATGTTAATTTGCGGGCTATAAACGTGCAGTCGACTTTTCATGGAAGAACTGCAGGCATCATCAATGTGGCCTGTCACGGCACGAATTTTGACCTCGAAATGATGCTCGGTCTGATTTTCTTCCAACAAGCTGTAATCTAGGATGCTATCGCCGGGGCGCACCAGAACTTGCTCGGTTAAGTTCGTCATCTCGTCGATAAAGCTAAAACCGTCAACACGGGCTTCCCCTTGTAGAGCGGCAAGATAAAGCGCATCCTCCAACGCCATGCGGCGCAATTCATCAGATGTATATTGATCTGACAAAGCAGCGCGTCCAGTCACTTCAACAATATTGACACCCGCATTTGCTGGCCCAAATAGAAAAGAAAAAGTCAAAACAAGCATAAAAATACATAATTTCAATATATTACGCATAAACCTCCTCCTTTCCTAATTTGTCAAAGCTTCCAATATACTCACGTATATCTGTCAGCAGCCTGGATTAAACGAGCAATAACGTCTCTGTCTATTTCAAGAACAATCTCATAAGTATCAGACCCTGTTGGGTTAATACGTACTGTTCGCGCTCCGCGAATAATACCGGTCACGACACCTCTAAAGGTATCGTTCTGAACCATGAGATCGACAACAGTAGTATTACTGTCTACTTGCAGACCGTGAATTTGCTCGGCTAATTCGCGAATAGCAGCCATACGGGCGGCACGAATAGCCATGAGACGACGCTGGGCATCGGATTTACCTGGCTGTGTTGAAACTACCGCATATCCAACTGCTGTTAGCGTCGGAATGGTTTGGACGTTGCCGTCTGAAACCATTGAATAAGACTTTAGCTCCTGCTGAAAAGCTTTGCTGTCCTCTGGATTGATAGCGTTGGTGTCAACCACCTTAAGCTCATATCCGCAGGCTGCAACCAAGCAGGAAACGGCGATTGCCGCATAAAATTTAGTAAAACGTCGTGTCATAATACGTACTCCGTGACAAAAATGACTGCTGAAGCAGATGCATCTTTCATGCCAAGGCCGCTCAAGGCGTGGACAAAACAGAAAATTGCCTGATTTCAAGCCTTTTAAAGGCTTTATCAGTGCGCGCCACCGCAATTTTACGGGCTAAACACGAAGTGGCATGCATTTTGCCTTATCCCAATGAGCCAAAACGCGGAAAAGATGAATTTTGATCTTAAAAGCCACCTTTTTCGCTGTTTATGCAAGTTAAAGACCAAATAAGCAGTTCCTTATAGGCTGTCGGGTTTTTGACAATAACGGGTTAAGAAAGGGAAATGTCATGGAAATGACGCTCAATTTTTTGAGAAGCCAGAATTCAAAGATGATACTGACCGGTCTTGTTATGCCAGTCGGGATTCTGGCGCTTATCACTATGATGGTTCTGCCTGTTCCCGTTTTTATGCTCGATGTTTTCTTTGTCGGAAACATTTTAGTGTCATTACTGATATTGATGGTTGCCATCAATACATATAGACCCCTCGATTTTTCAAGTTTCCCCTCACTTTTGCTGATTGCCACTATTTTGCGGCTTGGGCTGAATGTCGCTTCTACTCGCGTTGTTTTGAATGAAGGCCATACAGGTACCGCTGCAGCCGGGCGCGTCATTGAGGCCTTTGGACAATTTGTTATTTCCGGCAATTATACTGTCGGTATTTTCGTCTTTATTATTCTGGTGATTATCAACCTCGTCGTTATCACCCGAGGTGCTGGGCGCGTATCAGAGGTTTCTGCAAGATTTACGTTGGATGCCATGCCCGGCAAACAAATGGCTATTGATGCTGATCTCAATGCCGGTGTGCTTTCAAATGAAGAAGCCAAACTCCGCCGCGAAGAAATTTCCAGTGAAGCCGACTTTTACGGAGCCATGGATGGTGCGTCTAAATTCGTAAAAGGTGACGCAGTCGCAGGTATTCTTATTTTGGCGATTAATATTATCGGTGGCTTGATTATTGGTATGGTTCAGCATGACCTTGGCATTGAAGAAGCCGCCAGTAATTACATTCTCCTATCTATCGGTGATGGGCTGGTTGCTCAGATACCATCCCTGCTGCTAGCGATTTCGACCGCTATTATTGTGACCCGTGTGTCAACGACACAGGACATGGCTAAGCATATCGGCAACCAAATCAGCCTGTCGCGCGCATGGATACCTGTCGCTGGCGTTTTAATGCTTATCGGCTTTGTACCGGGGATGCCGAATTTCTTATTTCTGAGTGCTGCCGTGCTGGCCGGTGCCGCCGGATTTTTAATATTTCGCCGTGAACAAAATGAACCGGCCCAAGAAGCCATTGCCGAAGCTGAGGCCGAGGCAGAAGCTCTAGCAGAGAAAAAACCGGATCAGATTGAACTGGATGATGTGACGGATAATTCTGCAGTTTCAGTTCAACTGGGGTATGGACTTGTCGAAATGGTGGATGACGACGCCGGTGGGCCGTTGATAAATCGCATCACAAGCATCAGAAAACAGGTGTCTCGCGCACTTGGCTTTGTTGTTCCACCTGTGCGCATTCGCGATGACCTGACGCTCGACTCTAATCAATATCGCATTCGCATGGGGCATACGATTGTCGGCGACGATAAAGTCTACCCTGACCGCTTGCTGGCTATTCCCGGAGAAAACTCAAAAATCAAATTAGACGGCATTGATACCAAAGATCCAACTTTTGGGATGGATGCTATATGGATTAAAGCCACCGATAAGACCAAAGCTGAAAGTGACAGTTATGTTGTTGTCGCGCCTGAGTCTGTATTGGCAACTCATCTTAATAAATTATTGAATAAATTTGCCGGTGACCTTATCGGACAAGACGACGTTCAAATGCTGCTCGATAATCTTGCCAATTCGTCGCCCAACCTAGTGCAATCCGCTGTTCCAAAACTGGTGCCGTTGCATCATCTCACCGGAATTTTACGCGAATTACTGACCGAAAACGTACCGATTAGCGATCTTAAGCGGATACTTGAAGAACTTGCCAATATGTCTGACAGAAATCTGAGTATCACAGATTCCGCAGAAATATTGCGCCCAGCCCTCAGTGGTTTGCTTATTCAACAAGTTGCCCCATTAAACTCAACCTTGCCCGTTATTACGCTTGATGCAGAGCTGGAGCAGATGTTGATTACTACTTATCGCCAACAAAATGAGAGCGATTTGATTATTGATACCGGCCTCGCCCAGCAAATTCTTGGCGAAATTAATGCTGTAAATGAAAAGTTGGCTTCCGAAGGACGCCAGCCCGTCATTGTTGTTTCACCCTTCATCCGCCGTGCCTTTTCAAAACTGGTTCGACAAAATATTGAAGATGTTCATGTGCTGTCCTTCAAGGAATTACCGGATAGCCGCAAAATTGAAGTGGTTGCCTCAATTGGCAACGCCAATCAAGAGACTGAGTAGAGGAGTTAGATCATGCCGACTTTAACCGTAAGTGCCGATGACTCGGCGACAGCAATGGAAGAGATTGTCCAGAAGTTGGGAGAGGACTCTTACATTCTTTCAACAGAAAAAACCGGCGGGAAAATTCATATTAAAGCCACGAACGATATCAAACCTGAAATTGGTCGCCCTGCGCTCAAACGTAAAAAGGCATTTCAAGATGCCATGACACGTGCAGACAATAATCTGGCGCCTGTTGATTTGGTTCAAAAAGATATCGCGCTTGAGCCAAATATTGTGTCCATGTCAGGTGCAACTCCTGCAAAAAACAATACGTCAAATACAGCTCGGACTGCAGGGGCTAAGCATAACGCTACTGGCGATTACTCCCCCCGTATTGGTGAGTTGGAAAAGCTTGAAACCAGATTGAACAAAATCACGCATATGCTGGATGGCATGATCCTCACACGCCACGAGGAAGCTGAATTAGGCATTGGCAGAAATTCTTATATTGCGATGCAACAGGCTGGCTTCTCTGCTGAACTTGTCTCGTCTCTTCGCGACACGTTGAACGCTCGTGATGAGAAACTTGGTTGCAAGTCATTCCTTCGCGCCCTATCGGAAAAACTTATTGTTGCCGAACCGGCTAGCCTCATGGAGCAAAAACATATTTTTGTTGTCGGCCCTGCGGGTAGTGGCAAATCATCTCTCACAGCAAAGCTAGCCGTAAAGCGCCGTGAAATGAGCATGGATGCCACTGTGCGTCTGATCGAAATAGACAAAGCTGGTGTTACCCCATGTGACGGTTTGAAATATCATGGGCGTCTTCTCAATATGCAAATTAGCAAAACCACACCGGAAAGTGCTGCCGAAGAATATATCGACAGTACCGCTCCAACAATTACGGATATCTGCATCAACCCGCATGATATTCCTGCAGTGCTTGACGAATTGGAAAAGAAACTGGGCGAAGAAAACATGACTGTTTTGATTGCCCTACCCGGCGGTGCGAGCGCGCGTCTTATAAGACAGCAATGCGCGCTTTATCAATCTTTCAACCCCATTATTGCGCTAACGCGTCTTGATGAATGTGAAACAGGTCCAGAGGAGTTTTCCGTATTGGCTGAAATGGGCATGAAGATTGGCGTCTTCACTGGATCACGTGGCTTGGTAGACTCAATAATATTTGCAAGTATGCCAGCATTGGCGCAATACTTGGAAGATTATTGTTCTGAAGAGTAAGCATATTAACCAAAGCGTAACCAAAGAGTAAGTAAAGAGTTTTCATGGCATATTCGGTAGCAGTAACAAGTGGTAAAGGTGGTGTTGGCAAAACCAGCATCGCTATTAACCTCGGCATGACCCTATCTCGTGAGGGTCAGCGTGTTTGCTTACTCGATACGGATTTTGGTCTGGCAAACGCTCATATCCTATTGGGCGTAAACCCTCAAAAAACAATTAGCGATTTATTAAATGACCGCGCCACCATGTCGGAATTACCTTGTAATGGCCCCTCCGGGTTAAAATTGGTTGCCGGTGGATCCGGTCTGACAGACTTACTGAAAATTGATGAGAATATTCGTAATCAAATCATCCGTTCAACTGAAGCATTGCGTGATGATTTAGATGTTCTGATTGTAGATGTGCCTGCCGGTGCCAATGACAGCGCAATTGATATTATCGCTGCTGCTGACAGAGTGCTGGTCGTCCTCGTCGGTGAACCAACAAGTTTTACCGATGCCTATACGCTTATCAAGGCCTGCTCGCTGGAAAAAAACACACATCATTTCTCGGTTGTCGTAAATATGGCGAATAATAGTAGCCATGCAAAAGATACTTTTGACCGCTTTAAAAATATTACAGATAGATTTCTGGATATTGACCTAAAGTTTGCCGGCTATTTACCCTTATCAGGCGCATTGCGGGACTCGATTGTTAAACGTCGTCCTATTATGTCCGACAATGGGGAAACGGCTGAGACACAATCATTTAAGAAACTGGCGCTTGCTGTTGCGCAGTCTCCTGAAAACGAAACGCCCGGATTGCGTTTCCTCGGTTTGAAGTAACAAATGGATTATCATGTCTGTAAAATATCAAACTAAACCTGAAGTTGAGGAACTGATAACCGATAATTTACGGTTAGTGCAGTCTATTGCCTGGCACCTGCATGCACGGGTCAGCAAAGTCATCGAAATTGATGACCTTATTCAGATTGGTTATTACGGGCTTGTTACCGCCGCCCAGAAATACACTCCCCATGAGGGCGTTAATTTTTCCAATTATGCCAGCTTGCGTATTCGGGGCGCAATGGTTGACCACCTGAGAAAAAATTCAAATCTCTGCCGTACCACTATTAAAATGCAGCAAAGGTATAATCATGCGGAACAAAAACTCATCAAACTTCACGGACGCAAGCCCGAACAGACAGAGATTGCAGATGAAATGGCGATATCACTTTCTGAATTACAGGAATGGGTAAAAAGTTTCGCCGCCAATCATCATGACTCCATGGATCAAGTTTATGATGATTTCTCTATAATTTTTGCATCCAGCACCAAAGACCCTGAGGAAGAGCTGCAAAATAAGGACCTTAAAAAGCTCCTTCTAGATGCGCTGAAAAAACTCCCAGAGAAAATGGCCCTGGTGATTCAACTTTATTATGTTGAAGAACTCAACGTTTATGAAATCGCCGAGGTTCTGGAAGTAACCATAGGACGTGTGTCTCAGATTAAGTCCGAGGCGGTCAAGAAACTCCGCACACATATTGCGGAAGCGCAATCTGCAACCATCGAGTAAATCTTGAGGGGCTTAAATGAGCACAGACCTTCAACAAATTCGAACTATCCACATGACTGTTCAAACAGCCGAGAAGCGTTTACTTGGTTATAAGGCTGAAGCCGAACTTAATTTGAGCTGTACACTGGTCAATATTGCGCGCGGGAATTGCACGGTGAGCATCTATCCGGTTGCCGATTTTACAACCCCGTCCGGCAAACTAGAAATCGAAGTCCGACGACCGGTTATGAATTTAGCCTTTAATCTCCAACAAACGCCGTTTGACAGGCTTACCGAAGCCTTATCCTATCACCAACCACGCCCGGTGGACTTGATGATTTTACTCGATAATGTCTTGCAGGTAACTATTGATGGCGACCTGTTCATTCAAGAAAAAGAAATTCATGAAGTGCGCGATTTAAGCTGGCGTATCCCGCTTAGTTGAATTGAATTAGACTAAAGTAATTAGTCAATCAAACGACGGATCATATCAACATCAGCTTGCATAAGCCTTGAAGTTCCTGAAAAGGCCTGCTGTGCCCGCAAAAGACGAGCTAGCTCGTTTGTTGTATCAACATTGGCAGCTTCAAGCGCTCCGGATTGTATTGTACCTGTTGAAGTTGAAGAATCTTGAGGGGCCGAATTAATTGCCGCACCAGACTCTGGGGTTACAATATAATTTGTGTTGCCATCACTCCGCAGCTTTGTCTCATCCTTAAAGGTTGAGAGGCCAATGGTTGCCACATTTATGGAAACACCCTGGCCGTAGTCCACTTGAATTTGACCATTAGCGGCAACATTAATAGCAGAAAGGCGTCTGACATTTTCTTGATCATCAATTACCGTAAACGGAATTTTGATTTCATTGCCTTCCTCGTCCAGATATTTGAAACCTTCCATCGTAACCAACTCACCCTCATTAGTTAAATTGATAGAGCCGTTACGTGTATATTTAAGTTCATCGGGGTTGCTTGGATTTTTAATGGCAAAAAAGCCTTCACCATTAATCGCTAGATCAAGCGCCGCGTTGGTCATTATGAAAGACCCTTGTTGATGTGCGCGCCTTGGCTCAAGCTTCTGCACACCATTTCCGAGACGTATCTCAGATGTCCGGTTTTTCTCTGTAGCGTAGATATCTTCAAAAATTGTATCACTGCGCTTAAAGGAAACAGTTCCCGCATTGGCAATATTATTTGAGATTACCGCGATGTCCTGGAGCGCTGCGCCCATTCCTGATTTATATATAGCAACCATGTTTCTGTCCTATTGAGTCAGCGATTAAGTTCAAATTTTGTGCCAAACTAATTTTTTTGAATAATTTAATCGTAGTTGATTTCTTAATTTATTTTTGCTTTAAAAAAAGTTGAGCTTTGATCATAAGGTGTAACGTGTCAGACAGTTCTCGTGCTTTAGTCCCGGTTGAAAAGAAATTACCATCCTTACGTCGTAATAAACGTAAGAAAAGTGATGCTTTTGCGCTTGTGGAAAAAGACGTTTTTCTGCGAGACCGCGCCATGGTTCGTCGCTATCTCCCTGATATTCTTGGGAAAGTTCTTGCCCGCATTTGGATTGATGTGGATTTCCATGATTTATTTTCTGACAACCCTCAAGGCACACTCGAAGAAAATGGTGTTCACCTGCCTGAAAATATGTATCTGGAATTCCAAAAACCTGATGCTGATCGCCCCCGCATTGTCGTTTACGAGCAAAAACCGAATTCAAAATATAAGGTTCGGGTGTTTTATTTGCAGCTCGTTATGATGGCCGGCAAATAATGCGCGCATTATTTTTAGTCTTTTTACTCGCAATAACAGTCAATTTTCCTGCATTGAGCGATGGTCATAATGATGCGATGCCTCAAAAAGTCATTGACCCTGACAAGGCTTACCGCGTCGCTGTGGAAGCCGTAAGAGATAAGAAATACACAATTGCAGTTGAGCATTTTGAAATACTGGCCAAGCAATCCCAATATGATGCCCAATATAATCTGGCCCTATTAATGAAACAGGGACTTGGAATTCCGCAAAATTATCCAGAGGCCCTCAAATGGACATGGCTTGCTCATCTTGGTGGCGTTAAGAAAGCGCAAGGGTTGGCAGATATGCTGTTGGATCTTGTGCCTGAAAAGCGTCAAGATAAAACACGCGATCAAGTTTCTGACAATTTGACATCACGTATCGAGTCCGGTGATTTGACTGCTTTAACTCAATTTGCCAGATTTCACCTAGATGTCTTTGTCGAGCCTGATTATGAAACGGCCTACAGTTGGTATTCTGTCGCCGCCGCTTTAAAAATGCCAGGGGGCATCAGAGGGCGTGAAGAAGTCATTGACGAAATTGACCCTGAAAAACTGGTCGAACTGCAGGATGAAGCCACTGAGATTTTTAAAAATCTTACTTCTCCTGAGTAACCAAAGCAGTCTAAACTGTTGTTATGTTTAAGGAGTAAATAATGCAGGTAAAAGTTCAGTGGATTATTGACGGTATTGCCGAAATGGAAGCCGCTTCACTTGAAGAAGCCGAGCTTATCGTCAACGAAACTCTTAATAAAGTTGTCGCCGAAAATCCTGTCATTTTTGACAAGCTCGGTGCGCGCGCTATCCAAGGCAAAGGCTATCTTGCTGGGTCGGGAGACATTACGGAGGAAGAATAATAAATGCGTTTAGTTAAATGGGTGGGGACCCGCTACTCTAAGGCATCACGTGTTAAAGTAGCTTGTTATGTAGCATTGTGTTTTGTGGCACTTTGCTTAGCAATTACGGAAGTTTCGGCGGCAGGAAGAACTTATAAATCTCCTAAAGATGAGGAAAAGCCGGAATATGAAATCTGCAGACTTAAAGAGCTTCTAAGAGAAGAAGAAGGCAATAGCTGTGTCTATTCTCGCCAAAGCGGGGGACGTGAGGTCGTCATAAAAATTGATGACAGCGTCATTTGCCAAGCTCAATTCCGATGCAAAAAAGAGTAAATTTATTCACAGTTTGATTACTACTCCTGCCGTCAATTGACGCGCGGGTTAACCGAATCGTTTTCTAAAGTGGTATATTGGTCACCTAATCAAAACTAAGATTGGGAAGAAAAATGCTAATAACCAATATGCGTGAAAAACGTCACGACAGAGGACGGATTAACCTTATTCACTTTGCCAGTATTGTTGGCTTGCTTGTTGTTTTGTTGCTTAGCTTCATTAACAAATCTAACGCCCAACAGGTTGATCAGGTTGAAACCCTGACTGAAAGCGAAGTTGTTAAAATCGCCAGCCGGTGGTTCGGCATGTCATCCGAATCCATCGCAGAAGTTATGGATGTTATTTTCAACAAACATGGCGGCCCCTCTGCCTATATTCGCGGTGAAGAAGCCGGTGGTGCTTTCATTTTTGGCGCACGCTATGGGCGCGGTGAATTGGTTATGTCCGACGGGCACTCAGAGCCTGTATATTGGCGCGGTCCGACCATTGGCCCCGATTATGGGGGCAATGCCGCCAAAACCTTTACGCTGATTTATAATTTGCAAAATCCGGATGATTTGTTCCGCCGTTATCCCGGTGTGGATGGCTCAGCGTTTTTCATCGCAGGGCTTGCCGTGAATTTTCAGGAACGCGGCGATGTTATTTTAGCCCCTATCCGTGCAGGTGTTGGCGGGCGTCTGGGGGTAAATGTGGGTTATCTCAAATATTCGCGTAAACCCGGTAAGATACCGTTTTAGTTCTTTTGCGGCTGCAGCCTTACGCGCCCGATTTCCTGACCGGTTTTCA
>CENJ01052647.1_pt1 | contig 17636 bp, 18 predicted proteins | sample 356161 | NCBI WGS metagenome assembly CENJ01 (sample SAMEA2619531, study PRJEB7988) | marine metagenome | biome: marine biome (ENVO:00000447); feature: surface water layer (ENVO:00002042); material: "saline water (ENVO:00002010), including plankton (ENVO:xxxxxxxx)" | depth 5 m
GGGGCAAAATGACGGCACGTCACGCTGCGGCCGGACTTTCCGAAGCGCCAGCTTTGGTGTATCGAAGGTTAAGGCACCAAGAGGAGAGCAAGGTCAATGCTGCTGACCTGCCCGAATTGTGACACGGTCTTCCGGGTCGATGGCGAGAAGATCGGCGAAGCCGGACAGACTGTCCGCTGCTCGGTCTGCGCGCATGTCTGGCAGGCCGCGCCACCCATGCTGGTGCCGGAAGCCGAGCCCGGCGAGATGGCCAGCGCCCTGCGAACGGTCGTCGGGTCTTTCCTTGTCATGGTTGTCCTTCTTGGCGGTACGGTCGGCTTTGTTGCCTGGCGTGCCACCATCACCGCCTATGCGCCGGGCCTGATTCCGGTGTTTGAGCAGATCGGCCTGTCAGTCCGCCCGGACACGGCGAATCTGCGCATTGTCGATCTGAAGGCCGACTATGCCGGTGACACGATGCGTCTCAGCGGGAGTCTGCAGAATGACGCGGCCTTCTTCGCGCATGCCCCCCTTCTCGAGGTCAGGGTGGTTTCCGAGTCGGGTGAGCCACTTGCCAGCCGGATCATCCGTCCCGATGACGCCGTGATCAGGCCGGCGATGGCAAGCGGGTTCTTCACACAGCTTGTCTTCGAGGCCAGCGCCGAGCCGACGGTCACCGTGACCATGCGTGATGATCCGGTGGTCAGCCAGTAAGGCTTGCCAGGATAAGTCCGCCAATCAGGACAGGCCAATCAGGAGAGGGCGGGAATCACTTCCTCGGCCAGCAATTCGGCGACATTGCGCTGCCGGCGCAGCACATGGCATTCACCATCCAGCACCATCACCTCGCCTGCCGGCGGTCGTGAATTGTAGCTTGAGGCCATCACCGCGCCATAGGCACCTGCCGACATCACCGCCAGACCGTCACCTTCGCCAAGCGCCGGCATCATCCGGTCCTGCGCCAGATAATCACCTGTCTCGCAGACCGGGCCGACAATGTCCGCCAGGCCTTCCGCCGGGCCAGCCGGGGCCAGTGGCAGCACGGCGTGGTGGGCTTCATACAAAGTCGGACGGAGAAGGTCGTTCATCGCCGCATCGACAATGACAAAGCGCTTGTTGTCGCCGTCCTTGATATAGATCACGCGGGTCAGAAGCGCGCCGTTATTGGCGACGATCGACCGTCCCGGCTCGAATCCCAACTGGAAACCGCTATCGGCGAAGATTCGGCTGACAAGCTTGCCATAGGCGGTGAAATCGGTGGCGATCCCAGCCTCGTAATCGACACCGATTCCGCCGCCAAGGTCGAGAATCGGCACCGGCAGCCCCTCGCCGCGAAGCGCACTGCCAAAATCAAGAAGCGCCGTATAGGCGCGCTCGAACGGATCGAGGTCAAGAATCTGCGAGCCGATATGAACCGCCAGTCCGGCTGGCCGGATATGCGCATCGCCGGCAAGCCGGCGATACAGGGTGGCGGCCTCGTTCTGGGCGGTGGAGACACCGAATTTGGTGGAACGCTGGCCGGTCGAGATTTTCGCATGCGTGTCCGGGGCGACATCGACATTGACCCGCAGCGCCACCGGTGCCGTGACCCCGCGCGCCGCTGCGATACGGCTGATGGCCTCGACCTCGGCCGTGCTTTCGGCGTTGATCTGGCCGATGCCGGCATCCAGCGCGGCGCCGATTTCGGCGGTGGACTTGCCGACTCCCGAAAAGACGATCTTTGCAGCCGGCACACCGGCGGCAAGCGCGCGTTGCAACTCACCGCCCGAGACAATGTCGGCACCGGCCCCCTGGCTTGCCAGCAGCGCGATCACGCCAAGCGCCGAATTGGCCTTCAGCGCGAAATGCACCTTGCCGTCAACCGGCGCCACCGCGGCGGCAAAATTGCGGTAATCGGCGCGGATACCATCGCCCGAATAGACATAGAGCGGCGTGCCGTGCGTCGCCGCGATATCCTCCAGCGCCAGGCCGCCAACGGTCAGACGCCCGTCATCATCACGCGTAAAGCTGTTTGTCATGCCCGGAAATCCCCGCTGACGTCAGGAGTCGCTGTCGGCGGATTGCGCCGGAATCTCGGACGGGCGGTAGGGGTCGCCACGTTTACCGCAGGCGGTCAGTCCACTGGCGACAAGCGCCAGCACCAGCATTGCAAATCCGAAACGCTTCATCGTCATTTTCCTTCCCGCTCAGCCTTCATCCAGCCCGTAGCGTGTCCGTGCCTCGGCAATCCGCGCGCGCACCTCATCGGGCGCGGTGCCACCGAAACTGCGCCGCATCGCGACGGCCGCCTCGCATGACAACACCGCCAGCACATCCTCGGTGATTCGTGGTTCGACCGCCTGCATGTCGGCAAGGTCCAGCGCGTCGAGATCACATTCCCGTTCCGCCGCGATGGCGACAATGGTGCCGCTGACATGATGCGCCTCACGGAATGGCAGGCCAAGGTCGCGCACCAGATAGTCGGCAAGGTCGGTGGCGGTTGGAAAACCCTGGTTCAGTGCGGCGCGCATGGCCTTGGGCCTGGCGGTCATATCGGCGACCATACCGGTCGTCGCGGCGATGGCGATGCCAAGCGCATCGGCGGCGTCAAAGACGCCTTCCTTGTCCTCCTGCATGTCCTTGCCATAGGCAAGCGGCAGCCCCTTCAGAACAATCAGAAGACCGTTCAGCGATCCGATGATCCGCCCGGGCTTCGCACGGACAAGCTCGGCTGCGTCCGGGTTCCGCTTTTGCGGCATGATCGAGGATCCGGTGGTGAAGGCATCGGACAGGGCGATGAAACCGAACCTGTCGGAACACCAGATCACCATCTCTTCGGCAAGCCGTGACATGTGAACGGCGCACAGCGCTGCCGCCGCGAGAAATTCCACGGCGAAATCACGGTCCGAAACGGCATCCATGGCGTTGGCGGCCGGCCGGTCAAATCCCAGCAGCTCTGCCGTCATGTGCCGGTCTGTCGGGAACGAGGTGCCGGCAAGCGCCGCCGCACCAAGCGGTGATTCGTTCAGCCGCCGGCGGGCATCGGCAAAGCGTCCACGGTCGCGCCCGAACATCTCGACATAGGCCATCAGATGAAAGCCGAACGTCACAGGCTGCGCTGTCTGCAGATGGGTAAAGCCAGGCATCAGCGTGTCGGCATGTTCCTCGGCCCGGCGAAGCAGTGCCAGTTGCAGTTCGGCAAGCGCGGCATCGACCGAATCAATCAACTCACGCACCCACAGCTTGAAATCGGTCGCCACCTGATCGTTACGTGAGCGCGCGGTATGAAGCCGGCGCGCCGGCTCGCCAACCAGTTCGGCAAGCCGCGATTCAATGTTCATATGGATGTCTTCAAGGGCGGCGGAAAAGGCAAAATCACCGCGCGTGATTTCATCGAGGATGCTGTCCAGCCCGTGATGGATGGCATCCCGGTCGGCATCGCTGATGATCGCGCAGGCGGCCAGCATTGTGGCATGCGCCTTCGATCCGGCAATGTCCTGACGATACAGCCGCTGGTCATAACCGATCGACGCGTTGATATCCTGCATCAGCTGCGACGGTCCACTTGAGAAACGGCCGCCCCAGATGCTAGACTTCACCGGTCTGTTGTCGGATGTGTCCCTGTCAGATGTGTCCTTGTCGGTCATGGCCTGATCCGTCCACGCGCCAGCTTGCTGGCATCCTTTGATCTGGAAAATTGCATGAGTTATAGACTGCTTTTGCCGATTTTACAGCCAAAAACACCGGTGCCGGCCCGACTGTTGCTGTTGCCGATGCTGTTGCTGTTCGCGTTGCTGGCTGCCGGTCTGCCGTCGCCGGCGAGCGCTACCGGAACGGTGGAGGCACCGCCGCGTGAGGCGGCGCCGGATCGCGCCAGCCCGATCAGCGACGAGACAGGCGCCGAGTTCAGCATTGCCGATTTTGCCGGTCAGCCGGTGCTGATCAATTTCTGGGCCACGTGGTGCGCCCCCTGCATTGCCGAGCTGCCGGCGCTATCGCGCGCCGCCGCCGCGCTTGCCGGTGATGATGTCACGGTGCTGCTGGTCTCTATCGACCGCGGCGGCGCGGCAAAGGCCATGCCGTTTCTGGACACACATGGCGTGACCGGGGTGGAGGTCGTGCGTCTTGGGTTTGACCCGAAGGCACGGCTATCGCGCGAGATGCAGGTGCGCGGCCTGCCAACAACCATCCTCCTGCCGGCCGCACAGGACGCGGCCTGGCGTTTTGTCGGTCCTTTTGAGTGGGATGATGAGGCGATGCTGACGCTGGTCCGCCAGCTTGTCACCGAATGATTGCCGTGCTGGTGTGTCTGTCGATCACAAGGCAAGCTCTTCCATGAAAAAGGGCGGCCGAGGCCGCCCCTGTTGGTTCATTGATGTCTTGCGAGATCAGCCAAGCGTCGATTCCAGCTCCGGTACGGCGTCGAACAGATCCGCGACAAGGCCGAAATCCGCAACCTGGAAGATCGGGGCTTCTTCATCCTTGTTGATGGCGACGATTACCTTGCTATCCTTCATGCCGGCAAGGTGCTGGATCGCCCCCGAGATACCGACGGCAACATACAGATCGGGCGCGACGACCTTGCCGGTCTGGCCAACCTGATAGTCGTTCGGGACAAAGCCGGCATCGACAGCCGCGCGCGACGCGCCGACGGCGGCGCCAAGCTTGTCAGCAACCTTCTCCAGCATCGCGAAGTTCGATCCGTCCTGCATGCCGCGGCCACCCGAGATGACGATCGGCGCCGAGGTCAGTTCCGGACGCTCGGAGCTCGACAGCTCGGATTTGACGTAGCTTGACAGACCAGCATCAGCGGACCCGTCGGCAGCCTCGATGGCGGCGCTGCCACCGTCGGCGGCGGCCTCGAAGGCCGTGCTGCGAACCGTCACCACCTTCACCGCCTCATTCGATGTGACGGTGGCGATGGCGTTGCCAGCATAGATCGGACGCTGAAAGCTGTCAGGGCTTTCAACCTTGATGATGTCGGAAATCTGCATCACGTCGAGCATCGCGGCAACGCGTGGCATGATGTTCTTGCCAGTTGTTGTTGCCGGTGCCATCAGATGCGAATAGCTGGACGCCATCGACTGGATCAGCGGTGCCACATTTTCCGCAATGCCGTGCGCCAGTATGGTGTCATCGGCGGTCAGCACCTTTGACACGCCGGCAATGGCGGCGGCGGATTTGGCAACCTCGCCGCTGGCATCTCCGGCGACGAGGATATGGATGTCGCCCCCGATCTGGGTGGCGGCGGTGACGGTGTTCAGCGTGGCCGGGGCCAGCTGACCGTCATCATGGTCTGCAAGGATGAGAATGCTCATGATCAGATCACCTTTGCTTCGTTTTTGAGTTTATCTACCAGTTCAGCCACATCAGATACCTTGATTCCGGCCTCGCGGGCAGGTGGCTCTTCGACGCGGGTAATGGTCAGGCGGGGCGCGATATCGACACCGAGATCGGCAGCGCTCATCGAATCAAGCGGCTTTTTCTTGGCCTTCATGATGTTTGGCAGCGACGCATAGCGCGGCTCGTTGAGCCGCAGATCGACGGTCACGACGGCTGGCATCTTGATCTCGAGATGTTCAAGACCACCATCAACCTCGCGAATGACGGCGGCGCTGTCACCCTTGATCTCGATTCCCGAGACGAAGGTGCCCTGTGCCCACCCCAGAAGCGCGGCCAGCATCTGGCCGGTCTGGTTGCAGTCATCATCGATCGCCTGCTTGCCGACGAACACAAGACCAGGCTCCTCGCGGGCAACGACTTCCTTCAGCAGCTTGGCAACGGCCAGCGGCTCAACCTCGTGTGGTGCCTCGATATGGATGCCGCGATCAGCGCCCATGGCAAGCGCGGTGCGGATTGTTTCCTGATTCTGGCTTGGGCCAATCGACACGGCGACAACCTCGTCCGCCCCGCCGGCCTCCTTCAGCCGCAATGCCTCTTCAACGGCGATCTCGTCAAACGGATTCATCGCCATCTTCACATTCGCCAGCTCAACGCCGGTGTTGTCGGCTTTCACCCGCACCTTGACGTTGTAGTCGATCACCCGCTTGACCGGGACTAGCACCTTCATCTGTCACTCCTTCAAAGAGAGATTCAACTGCTTGTGTTCACTAGGCTGCTTTGCTCGCCGCCCTACCCTTGTTCGAGATAATACCCTGAACAAGGAAATACTTGTTCATTTCTGGCCAGAATTTTGTCCGGGACGCCACAACACGTCGGTTTCCCCGCCGCCATTGAGCGTTCGGGCCAGAACGAACAAATGATCCGAAAGCCGGTTGATGTAGCGCATTGCCGCTTCATTCACCACTTCCTCGGCCGCCAGTTCGGTCATCCGGCGCTCGGCCCGGCGCACCACCGTGCGGCCAAGGTGAAGCCAGGCTGACGCCGGCGAGCCGCCTGGCAGAATAAAGGATGTCAGCGGCTTCAGCGATGCGTTCATCTGGTCGATCTCGGCCTCCAGACGCACAACCTGCTCGTTGGTGATCCGCAGTGCCGGTGTATCGCTCTCCGGCGTCGCAAGGTCCGCGCCAAGATCGAACAGATCATTCTGGATACGGCCAAGCATGACGTCGAATTCACTGTCATCGGCGCAGTGCAACCTGGCAAGCCCGATCACCGAATTGGCCTCGTCAACCTCGCCAAAGGCGCTTGGCCGGCGCGAGGATTTGGCGACGCGGCGCCCGTCGACAAGGCTTGTTTCGCCATCATCGCCGGTGCGGGTATAGATCTTGTTGAGTTTCACCATTGCTGGATGCGTCCCCCTGTTGATGCGCGCTGGTGCCGGCGGACTAGCTGCTGGCCTGCCGGAACCACATCAGGATCAGAATCAATGCCAGCGCGACCGCCTGAAAGACGATCCGATAGCGCATGATCCTGTTGGAATTCTTGACATTATACGTGCCGCCCCGCGCCATCGTGATCACCCCCCAGAACAGGATTGCGGCGACGATGCCAAGCGCGGCAATGAGGATGAACTTGTCTGCGGCCATGATCGGAGGCTGCCTTGTGCAAGGGCTGGGTGTGCGGGCTGGTGCCAGATACATAGGACGCCGCGGGGCAAAAAGCTAGATATTGGCAAGATCGGCGTCAAAGCGTCGCGCGGCGGCAACCAGCGTGTTGCGAAGCAGGCAGGCAATGGTCATCGGACCGACGCCGCCCGGCACCGGTGTGATGGCACCGGCAACCGCCGCCGCGCTGGCAAAATCCACATCGCCTGTCAGCCGGAATTTGCCCTCGCCGCGTTCGGGTGCCGGCACCCGGTTGATCCCGACATCAATCACCGTGGCTCCCGGCTTGACGAAGTCGCCGGTGATCATCTCCGGCCGGCCAACCGCGGCCACCAGAATGTCGGCAGTGGCGCAGACAGTCTGCAGATCGCGTGTCCGCGAATGCGCGATGGTCACCGTGCAGCTCTGTTGCAGCAGCAGCTGCGCCATTGGCTTGCCGACAATGTTCGAGCGGCCGACAACAACCGCGTTCAGGCCGGACAGATCGCCAAGATGATCCTGCAGCAGCATCAGACAGCCATAGGGGGTGCAGGGGACAAGCGCATCCTGGCCGGTGGCAAGCCGCCCGGCATTGACCGCATGAAACCCGTCAACATCCTTGTCAGGCGAGATGGCGTTGATCACCGCGGCCTCGTCGATCTGCGGCGGCAGCGGAAGCTGGACAAGGATGCCGTCGACACCATCATCCGCATTCAACTGATCGATGATGGCCAGAAGCTCATCCTGGCTGGTGGTTGCGTCGAGCCGTCTTTCGATGGAGCGCATGCCGGCGACCGTCGTCCGTTCGATCTTGTTGCGAACATAAACGGCGCTTGCCGGGTTGTCGCCGACCAGCACCACCGCCAGCGCCGGCGCGCGGCCAATCTTGTCGGTCAGCCCCTTTGCCGCATCGGCGACCCGCGCCACCAGCCGGTCGGAAAAGGCCTTGCCGTCGATGACCGTTGCGCCGCTCCTTGGCACCTGAGTGGCTTCTGTCTGTGTCATGATAATCCCCAATTTACCCGGTGCCCTTTATGGGGCCGAATCGCCCGCATTGTTGCCCGGCGCTACGGATTGCCCCGCCGGGTTTGCGCCGTTTTGTTCACCCGAGGCGACATGCCCGCCCCAGCCCCCTGTCGTCAGGCCAGTCTGGCAAGAAACCCAATCAAAAGATTGCGCAGGAACTGCACCGCCAGAAGCAGGATGATCGGGCTGACATCGATGCCGCCAAGATCGGGCAACACGCGGCGCACAAGACTCATCAGCGGTTCATGGATGCGGCCAAGGAATGTCAGCGCCATGCGAACAAAGGGCTGCCATGGATTGATGATCTTGAAAGCAATCAGCCAGGTGATGATGATGTAGGCCACCATCGTCCAGATATAGAGATTGACGATCTGGTCGATGAGAATGATGAGAGCGGTCATGCGATTTTGTCCGGGCAGGTCTGCGTGACGCGCAGACTACACGTACCCGCCATATGGATTCAATGATAAGGATGCTTCGGCAGGCAACTGTTTGACCTGGCCCCCACATCCACCCTGAAATTCCCGGTTGCGCCGGGTGGTTGCAGGCACTAAACCACGCGCCATGGGACATGCAGCGCGAAAATCTGCCAGCAGCGGAATTGTGATCGGTGCCGTTATCGGGTTCTGCCTTCTTGCCGGGGCTGTTTTCTGGCTGGCCGAACGCCAGGCAAGGCAGATGGATGTCGGATTCCGAAATTTCCAGGAACAGGCGTTTGAGCTTGTGGACCAGACCGGCGCGGTGCGGCGCAATGCCGACTTCGCCGGGGCGCCGGTGGCGCTGTTTTTCGGCTATACCTACTGTCCCGATGTCTGTCCGATGACGCTGACCTTGCTTGCCACATCGCTTGATGAGGTGGCATCGCGCGGTGGTGATCCGAAACCGCTGCAGACCATCTTCATGACCGTCGATGCCGAACGTGACACGCCTGAACAGCTTGCCGCCTATCTGTCACTTTTTGATCTTCCGGTGACCGGCCTGACCGGCGAGGCAGGCCAGCTTGCCGGCGCGCATGAGGCGTTCGGCGCCTACGCAAAGCGTGTCGAGGATGAGGATGGTGTGGTGCTGTTTGATCACACCGCCACGGTCTATCTGTATGACGACACAGGGGCCTTCACCGGCACCATTACCTTTAACGAACCGCCGGAATTCACCGTCGAGAAACTGGCGCGGCTTCTTTAGCCGCCGGCCTGTCCCGGGCATCCTGATGTCTCAGCAGGACATCACCTGCCGAATTCCCGCACCTGTCGAATTTCCGCACCTTCCCGGATTAACCCGGGGCATCATGCTTTCGGATCATAATCCGGATGGGGGAGGCGCGTGCGGATCTGGACAGCATGGCGACCCGCCGGTATGGCGGCGCTGCTGATTGTCTGTGGCTATGTCACACATCCTGGCCCGGCAAGCGGGTCGGATCAGCCGCTGGCGCATGCCGGTCCCGGCGCTCTGGTGTCGGTGGCGCTGCCCAGCACGTCGTCGGCATGGTTTTTGAACCGGGTAAGGCGGCTGCTCACTGATGGGCGCGCCGCCGAGGCGTATCAGTTGGCACGGGCGGCGCTTGACATCTTTCCGCATTCGACCGAATTGCGGCTTGGCGCGGCCTTCGCGGCAATGCGATCCGACCGCTGCCAGCTTGCCATCCGGAATCTCGAACCATTGCGAAACAAGGTGATTGCCCCGGCGTATCGGCGCCAGGCGACAGAGGTGCGTGCCGCCTGCAAGGGGGCCTGGCGTTGGCAGGCGCTGATCGGCGCTACCGCGGGATATCGACCGTCACTTGTCGATCGCCAGCGCGATGTCGAAATCTGGCTTCAGCCCGGCTCGCGGCTGCACAGCCTCTGCCTTCGTCTGGCCGCGCTGTGCGATCCCGGCCGCCCGCTTGTCTCACATGGCAAGCGTGACAGCGGTATCGATCTGTGGGCAAACCTCACAATCCGGCACCTCTATCGCGCCGGCACCGACTGGGACGTCGATCTTGACACCATCCTGTTTCAACGCCGGCCCAGCCGGCCGGACTATGCCGGTGATGGCGCGATGCTGCGGGTGGCGGCGCTGTCCCGGCAGGTGGCCGGGCGGCAGTTCCGCTTCGGGGCCGAAACCGGTGTCTCGCGTTTCCAGCAGGGCCGCGTCGACCTGGCAATCTCGCAGACGCACCGGCGGGGTGATATCGGTATGGTCATCGCCCACGCTGCCGATCTGCAATCCTTCATCGGTGCGGCGCAACTGAAGGTGCGCTCACGCTGGCTTGACCTGGCGCAGACACGCTATGAATACAGGCTCGATAAGGGGCTTGCCGGCAAGCTGACATTGTCGCTTGGCGGTGCGCGTGAACGCGAGAGCCAGGCTGGACCGGGGCTGATGCCGGGGTCACGGACGCGCGAGGTGAGCATCGGTTTACGTTGGAATGGGGATCATCTTACAGCCCATCTTTCTCAAGCGCACCGCCATCAATCCTTTCGCGGGCAATTGCCATTCCTTGCCGCGCCGCACCGCGCGCGAACGCGCGCGACAAGACTGGATCTGACAAATGGTGAGGCGTTGGACTGGCTGAACCTTAAGGTTGTGGTCTCTTTCGAATATCGAAAAATTTCCACACCTGATCCATTCCGACTTCCTGCAAGCAGAACATTGCTGTTACGGGTTTCACGTGAAATTTTCAGCAGTCGCTAAGCTATAAAAATTCTATTATCGATTGATTTGTTTACGAAAAATCATGTGCATCGCCAAGTCTGTGCACGTAGTTTGAGTGTATTAATACTCAGATAACTTTTTTGAGTATTCGGCTTTTTGAGTGTTCGGCCCTTTGAGCGTTCAGATCCAATCAAGGAGGTTTTGATGCGCGTTCTGCTGGCCTTTGAAAATAGCCTCAGTCGTGATTTTGCGCAAAACCACCTTGTGCAGAACCATCAGGTGATTGCCGATGCGGGTCTCACCGTTCTCACTGCGGCAAGCCTCGCCGAGGCGGTGGCTCTGGCCAATGAAACGGACGAGCTGGCGGTGGTGGTGCTCGATCTGCAGATGTCCGACATGCAGGGTCTTCAGGGCTTGCGGCAATTTCGCCGGGATTGTCGCCACCGGCTGCCAGTCGCGGTCACGGATTCACGGCCCGACAATGTGTCGATTGCTGATCTCACGGCTGCCGGCGCGGCCGGGTTTCTGCCCTATAATCTCAGCCCTGGCGCCTATCTGGGCGCGCTTCGCCTGCTTATCGCCGGTGAACGCTATATTCCTGCTGACATGATGACCGCCACGCCGCCGCTATCGATCGAACTGACACGCCGTGAACATGATGTGCTTGCCGGGTTGCGCAATGGGCTGAGCAACCGCGACATCGCCAAATCGCTGTCTCTCAGCGAGGTCACGGTAAAGCATCACATCAAGAGTCTTCGCGGCAAGCTTGGCGCGCGCAACCGGCTTCACGCTGTCTGCCGGGCAAATGAGTTGCAGATTCGGTGACGGCGCACACCATCGACAGCGCACGCCATCACTGGCCCGGACCCAAGCGCCGATAGCCCCAGAGATTTTGACTAGCGATTCTGGCTGGCGATTCTGGCTGGCGATTCTGATTAGCGATTCTGGCGGTTCTCGACCAGGTCCGTCACAACATTGGGATCGGTCAGCGTCGAGGTATCGCCAAGGTCGGCATAATCATTTGCCGCGATTTTCCGCAGGATACGGCGCATGATCTTGCCGGAACGGGTCTTTGGCAATTGCGGTGCCCATTGCAAAAGGTCGGGCGTGGCGATGGGGCCGATTTCCTTGCGTGTCCACTGCCGGAGTTCTGCCACCAGCTCGTCGCTTGGCTCGCATCCCTCGATCAGCGTGACATAGGCGTAGATTCCCTGTCCCTTGATGTCGTGTGGATAGCCGACAACAGCCGATTCGGCGACCTTCGGATGCGCCACCAGCGCCGATTCGACCTCCGCCGTCCCCATCCGGTGGCCGGATACATTCAACACGTCATCGACACGTCCGGTGATCCAGAAATAGCCATCCTCGTCCCGCCGCGCGCCATCGCCCGAGAAGTACCGCCCCGGAAAGGTGGTGAAATAGGTTTCGATGAAACGCTGATGGTCGCCATAGACGGTCCGCATCTGCCCCGGCCATGATCGGGAGATGCACAGATTGCCGTCAACCGCGCCATCAAGGACGTTATTGTCGCCATCGACAAGCACCGGTTCAATGCCAAAGAACGGGTGCGTCGCCGACCCCGGTTTGGTCGCCGTGGCGCCGGGAAGCGGCGTGATCAGGATGCCGCCGGTCTCGGTCTGCCACCAGGTATCGACAATCGGACAGCGGCCATCACCGACAACATCGTGATACCACATCCAGGCTTCGGGGTTGATCGGCTCGCCGACACTGCCAAGAAGCCGCAGCGAGGAGCGATCACACCCCTTCACCGGTGCCTCGCCCTCGCGCATCAGCGCCCGAATGGCGGTCGGTGCGGTGTAGAAGATGTTGACCTTGTGTTTCTCGACGACCTGCCAGAAGCGCGAGCTGTCGGGCCAGGTCGGCACACCCTCGAACATCAGCGTGACCGCGCCATTGGCAAGCGGACCATAGACAATATAGCTGTGGCCGGTGACCCAGCCGACATCGGCGGTGCACCAGTAGATGTCACCATCATGATAGTCGAAGACATATTGATGCGTCATCGAGGCATAGACCATATAGCCGCCGGTGGTGTGCAAAACACCCTTCGGCTTGCCGGTCGACCCCGAGGTATAGAGGATGAACATCGGGTCCTCGGCGTTCATTTCCTCGGCCGGGCAGTCGGCCGACGCCCCGTCCATCGCCTCGTGATACCAGACGTCGCGACCCTCGACCCAGTCGATTGCGCCGCCGGTGCGCCTGACGACGATGACCTTGCTGCAGTCGGGGCAGGAGGCAAGCGCCGCGTCGGTATTCGCCTTCAGCGGCACGGCGCGGCCGCCACGCACACCTTCATCGGCGGTGATGACCATGTTCGAATCGCAATCCTGGATGCGGCCTGCCAGCGCGTCCGGCGAAAAGCCGCCAAACACCACCGAATGGACGGCGCCAATGCGGGCACAGGCCAGCATCGCGACGGCGGCCTCGGGGATCATCGGCATGTAGATGGTGATCCGATCGCCCTTCTTCGCGCCCTCGGCCTTCATCACATTGGCAAAGCGGCAGACTTCCTCATGCAGCTCGGCATAGGTGATGTGCCGCGAATCGGCAGGGTCGTCGCCCTCCCAGATGATCGCTGTCTGATCGCCGCGCGTCGCCAGATGGCGGTCAAGGCAGTTCGCCGCCGCGTTCAGCGTGCCGTCGGCAAACCAGTTGATATGCAGATCGCCGGCATCATAGGAAACGTCGCTGATCTGGCTGTAGGGCTTGATCCAGTCGATCCGCTTTCCATGCTCGGCCCAGAACGCGTCGGGATCGGCAATTGAGTCGGCATACATCGCCGCATAGCCATCCGCATCGATCAGCGCGTTCGCAACGGTCTCCTTGCCTGGTGCAAACAGTCTGTCCTGGGTCATTGATATTCCTCCGATTCGGCGTGCCGCCCGTCATGCATGATCCCCAACCATGCAAGAACGTTGGTGGCGATTGATCTCTTGAGGGCAGTTTAGACCGATGGCACGGCGCATCGCAAGGCGCGCGCGCTGGCTAGCAATGCAGCTCGCCGACCAACCGTTCGGCCGCGTCCACATCCTCAAGATCCAGCACCTGGCGGGCGATGCCAAGCGAGAAGCCGGCCCGCGCCAGCGAGGCAAGATGGCGCTGCCGCGTTGTCTCGTCACCCGGGCGGGTGGCATAGGGACCGAGCCGTCGGCGCGCCGCATGGCGAAGCGCGGCGACAAGCTCGCCATCGCTTGTATCCTCATCGGCGGCGGCAAGCGCCTCGTCGACAAGGTCAGCGTCAATGGAATGTTCCTGCAGGCTGCGGCGGATGGCCAGCGCCGAGCGCCCGCCACGACGCTTGCTGCGGGCCTTGGAAAGCGCAAAGGCGGTGTCATCGACATAGCCAAGCCTGGCGCAATCATCGACCACCACCTCGATGGCGCGCGTCACCTCGGCCTTGTCATGTGAGTCGAGCTTGCGCATGGCGAAGCGGCGCAACACCTCGCGAAGACGCTGCCGCGATGCGGTGTAGCGTCCAAGATAATGGACGGCCTTGTTCATCAGGCGGCGTTCTGCTGCCGGTTTCCTGTCGGTCATCGGATGCGGCTCTCCGTCGGGCTGGCATCAACCCTATCAGCCGGGCGCCCACACCGCCACCACCACTGCCACTGCCACCGTTTCATCTGTCCCTTCCACCGGTGTGGCCGATATTGCGAAACCGCCCCGGCAGGCCTATCTTCTGCGGCATGAATGACCAGACATCCTCGGCCCCGGCCTCCGATCCCGAAATCCGGCACATCACCCGTTCCCACCCGCCTGTGGTGCGGCCAGTCCAGATCGGGCGCGTTAACTGGATTGGGCTGTGGACCCTCTACAGGCGCGAGGTGCATCGTTTCGCGAAGGTGGCGATGCAGACCGTCGCCGCCCCCGTGATCACCTCGATGCTGTTCCTGATGGTGTTCGCGGTGGCCATTGGCGAGCGCGCGCAGCTGGCGGGGGATGTCGATTTCATCGCCTTCCTTGTTCCCGGGCTGGTGATGATGACGGTCCTGCAAAACGCCTTTGCCAACACCTCATCCTCCCTCGTTGTCTCGAAGGTACAGGGCAATATTGTCGATCTTCTGATGCCGCCGATCGGCCCGACAGAGCTTCTTGTCGGGCTGGCTGCCGGCGGGATGACCCGCGGCATCGCCGTTGGCCTTGTCGCCGCTGTCGTGCTTGGGCTGTTTGGCGGGCTGTCGATGCCTGCCGCGCCGCTGGTGGCGTTTGCCTTTCTCGTGCTGGGGTCGCTGGCGCTTGCCTTTGCCGGCATTCTGGCCGGCATCTGGGCCAACAAGTTCGATGAGATGGCCGCCATCACCAATTTCGTGATCCAGCCACTGGCCTTTCTGTCGGGCACCTTCTATTCGGTGGAACGGCTGCCTTCGCCCTTCGACACCATCGCCACGCTGAACCCGTTCTTCTATGCCATTGACGGGTTTCGCTATGGCCTTCTTGGCATTGCCGATCGCCCCATCATGACGGGCCTTGTCTGTCTTGTCGTTGTGAATGGTGTTCTGGGATGGCTGTGCTACCGTGTGCTGAAATCCGGCTATCGGCTGAAAAGTTGAGGGAACAGGGCGGATGACTGGCGGGGGCATGGTGGCTGACAGCAAGATGAATGATGGACAATCGAAGACCGGTTTGAACGAGGGCATCCTGCCAGTGCAGGAAATCCGCGGTGCCATCGAATCCGGCATGATCAGCGCCGCCACACCGATCACCGACGCACAGCTGCAGCCGGCAAGCCTGGATTTGCGGCTTGGCAGCCGTGCCTGGCGCGTGCAGTCATCCTTTCTTCCCGGCGCCGAGATGCGCGTCGAGGACAAGCTTGCCCGCGTCGCCATGCACCAGATCGACCTGACCGGCGGGGCGGTGCTGGAACGCGGCTGCGTCTATATTGTCGAGCTTCAGGAATCGCTCCGCCTCGCCGCCGGGTTGAGCGCCATGGCGAACCCGAAAAGTTCGACCGGAAGGCTGGATATCTTCACCCGCCTGATTGCCGATCAGGCGCCAGAGTTCGAGGCTGTTCCCGACGGCTATCAGGGCCCGCTCTATGCCGAGATTTCACCGCGAACCTTTTCGGTTCTGGTGCGCCCCGGATCGTGCCTGTCACAGCTCCGTCTGCGGCGCGGTCCCGCGGCAATGTCGGACGCCGCGATGATCGCCCTGCAGCGCGATGTCGGGCTGGTGCGCGGGGCGGATGATGTCGACATTCGCGACGGGGTGGCGCTTGGCGTCAATCTGACCCCGGATGAGAACACCGGCATCATCGGTTGGCGGGCCCGCAAGCATGCCGGTCTGATCGATATCGATGCGCCGGCGACCTGCCAGGTTGATGCGTTCTGGGAACGGCTGACGGCGGCTGATCTTGTGGCTGGCGGTCTGGTGCTGCATCCCGATGAATTCTACATTCTGGCAAGCCATGAATATGTCACCGTGCCGCGTGACCATGCTGCCGAGATGCGGGCCTATGACACGCGCGTTGGTGAATTTCGCGCGCATTATGCCGGCTTCTTCGATCCCGGCTTCGGCATGAAGGAACTTGGCGCCGGCGCGACCCGCGCCGTTCTCGAGGTGCGATCGCATGATGTGCCGTTTCTGATCGAGGAGGGCCAGACGGTCTGCCGCCTTGTCTATGAACCGATGGCGGCGGTGCCGGACAGCCTTTATGGCGCCAGCGGATCGGGATCGAATTACCAGTCCCAGGGTCTGCGACTCGCCAAGCATTTCATCCAGGACTGACCGGATCGGAAGCAGCCCTGCAAACGCCTTGACAAGTTTGGCGGAAATGCCGAATTTGGCAGCCTTCCGATGCCGCGAGTGAAACCACCGGTGCCGTCGCCGACGTGCTGGTGGTTTGGTTTTTGGGGCTTTGACCACCGGTGCCGACACGCCGCCCGCAACGGCAGACAGACAGATCATGGCCCGTGAAGGACGGGCCGAAAAAACGGAACTCGACATGACAGCTTCGCAAACAACCAAGACGCCGGCATCGGCGGTGATGAAAACCTATGGCCGCGCCGATTTGTCCTTCGTTCGCGGGGATGGCTGCTGGCTGATTACTGATGATGGCGAGCGCTATCTTGACTGCGCAAGCGGCATCGCCGTGAACACGCTTGGCCATTCGCATCCGGCGCTGATCGACGCGCTGCGCGATCAGGCTGGCAAGCTGTGGCACACCTCGAACCTCTACCGCATTCCGGGCCAGGAACGGGTGGCCGAAAAGCTGGCGTCGCTGACCGGCCTCGATCAGGTCTATTTCTGCAATTCCGGCGCCGAGGCAAATGAATCCGCCGTGAAGATGGCCCGCCGCGCCGCCTATGAAAGCGGACAGCCCGACCGCACGACCATCCTGTGCGCCACCGGCTCGTTCCACGGGCGGACACTTGGCATGCTTGCGGCCACTGACAAGCCGGCCAACCGCACCGGGTTCGGCCCGATGCCGGACGGGTTTGATCATGTTCCCTTCGGCAATCTGAACGAGCTTCGTGCCGCGCTTGGCGACCATGTTGCGGCGGTGATGATCGAGCCTGTTCAGGGCGAGGGCGGTGCCCGTAACGCGCATGACGATTATCTTCGCGGCGTTCGCCAGGCGGCTGATGAGTTCGGGGCGCTGGTGATCGCCGACGAGGTGCAGTCGGGCATTGGCCGTACCGGCACCCTGTTTGCCTACCAGACATCCGGCATCGTGCCCGACATCATTGCCATGGCAAAGGGCCTTGGTGGCGGGTTTCCGGTCGGCGCGGTCATCGCCAGCACCGCTGTTGGCAACGCGATGACCCCCGGAACGCATGGCTCGACCTTTGCCGGCAACCCGCTGGCCATGGCGGTGGCCGAAGTCATTCTCGACGAGGTGACGGCGCCGGGTTTTCTTGAGGATGTGCGCCGCCGCGCCGACTTCATGCGCGGCCTGCTGGCCGAGGCGGCAGAACGCCATCCCGATGCCATCGCCGAAATCAGGGGGCGTGGCTTCCTGTGTGGGGTGCGGCTTGCCGATACCGTGCCGGCCGGCGACGTGGTGGCGGCGCTTCG
>CENJ01161862.1_pt1 | contig 17631 bp, 17 predicted proteins | sample 356161 | NCBI WGS metagenome assembly CENJ01 (sample SAMEA2619531, study PRJEB7988) | marine metagenome | biome: marine biome (ENVO:00000447); feature: surface water layer (ENVO:00002042); material: "saline water (ENVO:00002010), including plankton (ENVO:xxxxxxxx)" | depth 5 m
TGCGTATCGCCGCCGGCGCGAAGCTGCCGCCGTGCGTCACGTCCGCCACCACGCCGTGCGCGGCGTCCCGCTGGTGCTGTATCATCCATTATTCAGTCTTTCCTGTCTGTTTCGCCAAGCGACCTGACATACCGGCTTAGGCGCGTAGCTTCTCGTTCTGGGGATCGTAAGGCGATTCCTCGATGACCGTCGCGGCAAGCCGCTGGTCGAGAATGTCGATTTCCAGGCTGGTGCCGATCTCGGCAAGATCAGGGCGCACCATCGCCATTGCCAGAGACTTGTCGAGCCGGAACCCGAACCCACCGCTGGTGGCCCGGCCGATCACCTCACCGCCCGGCACCATCACCGGATTGCCACCAATGGCATCGGCGTCGGTGGTGTCATGCACCTCCAGCGTGACCATCGCATTGGCAAAACCACGCTGCTGCCACTCGCTGAGCGCCTGGCGGCCGATGAAATCTCCCTTGTTCAGATGAACAAACCGGTCGAGACCACTTTCCAGCGCCGCATATTCGATCGACAGCTCGGTACCGACCATACGGTAGGATTTTTCAAGACGCATCGCATCCATGGCCCGGATGCCGAACGGCTTCAGCTGGAACTCTGCCCCGGCGTCCATCAGCGCATCGAAAATATGGTTCTGATACTCGATCGGATGATGAAGCTCCCAGCCAAGCTCACCGACGTAATTCATGCGGAACGCCATGGCTGGCGCCAAATTCACATCGATCAGCTTGCTCGACAGCCACGGGAACGCGCTGTTGGACAGATCGGTGCGGGTCAGCTTCTGCAGGATATCGCGCGCGCGCGGTCCCGCCAGCACCAGAACACCGATGGAATTGGTCAGATTGTCGAACCGGACAGACCCGTCGGTCGGCATGTGCTTCTTGATCCAGTCATGGTCCAGCCGCTGGCCTGCACCGGCGGAGACAACATAGAAACTGTCGGCGGCTTCGCGCTGGATGGTGTATTCCGAATGCACGCCGCCGCGCTCGGTCAGCGCATGTGACAGCGATACCCGTCCAATGCCCTTCGGCAGCTTGTTCGCCGTCAGATGATCCATGAACGCCGTGGCGCCCGGGCCTGAAATGCGGCATTTGGCGAAGGCCGACATGTCCAGCAGGCCGGCATGTTCTGCCGTGTGGCGCACTTCATTGCCGACATGTTCAAACCAGTTGGAGCGGCGGAATGACCAGTGATCGTCCTGCGGGGTGCCGTCCGGCGCGAACCAGTTGGCCCGCTCCCACCCGAATTTCTGACCAAAGACCGCGCCAAGACCTTTCAGCCGGTCATAGCAGGGGGCGGTGCGAAGCGGACGCGCCGCGCCACGTTCCTCATCGGGGTAGTGGATGACAAAGACGTTTTCATACGCCTCCTCATTCTTCGCCTTGAGGTAGGATTCGGTGGTGTAGCTGCCATAACGGCGTGGATCGACACCAAGCATATCGATGGTCGGTTCGCCCTCGACAATCCATTCGGCAAGCTGCCAGCCGGCACCACCAGCGGCGGTAATGCCGAAGCTGTGACCTTCACTCAGCCAGAAATTCGGCAGATCCCAGGCCGGCCCGATGATCGGATTGCCATCAGGCGTATAGGCGATGGCGCCATTATAGACCTTTTTCACGCCCGACTCGCCAAAGGCAGGGACGCGGTGCATCGCGGACTCGATATGCGGTTCAAGGCGCTCGAGATCCTCCTGGAACAGCTCATATTCGGAATCGGCGCTTGGCCCGTCGACATAACAGGCTGGCGCCCCGGCCTCGTAGGGGCCAAGGATCAGACCGCCGGCCTCCTCACGCATGTACCAGCGACCGTCGGAGTCACGCAGGACGCCCATCTCCGGCAATCCTTCGGCATGACGCGCCTTGATCGCCTCATGCGGCTCGGTGACGATATACTGATGCTCGACCGGGATCACCGGCACATTCAACCCGACCATACGGCCGGTCTGGCGGGCGAAGTTGCCGGTCGCGCTGATCACATGCTCGCAGGTGATCTCGCCCTTGTCGGTGGTCACCTTCCACTCGCCGGCTTCGGTGCGGGAGATGCCGGTCACCGCGGTGTTGCGATAGATTTCAGCGCCACGATCTCGCGCACCACGCGCCAGAGCCTGTGTCAGGTCCGCGGGCTGGATATAACCGTCACCCGGGTGACGGATGGCACCGACCAGACCCTCGGTGTTGCACAGTGGCCAGAACTCCTTCACCTCGTCCGGCGTGAGAAAATCGGCCTGTACGCCGATGGTGCTGGCCACGCCGGCATACTGGCGATACTCGTCCATCCGGTCCTGTGTCTGCGCCAGACGGATATTGGAGACATTGCGGAAGCCGACATTCATGCCGGTTTCTTCCTGAAGCTCCTGATAGAACTTCACCGAATATTTGTGAATCTGCCCGACCGAGTAGGACATGTTGAACAGTGGCAACAGACCGGCCGCGTGCCATGTCGATCCCGATGTGAGCTCCTTGCGCTCGATCAGGACAACATCGCTCCAGCCCTTTTTGGCCAGATGATAGAGCGCGCTGACACCAACGACTCCGCCCCCGATCACCACCACGCGTGCATGCGTCTTCATTGCACCATCTCCCTGCAACATATCCAACAACGTCTTTGCCGACGCCTTCGGGACTGACCGCCAGCTTCAGGAAGCGGTGCCCGGTTTGCGGTTTCAGACTCGTCTGGTCACAGCATCGGCCATGCGCATGAACCCTGCGTAACCGTTGCTCTGCGTCGGATGGTAGGCAAAACAGGCAAAACAAAGCGTCTGCCATGCGACCAGTTTTTATGCGTTTAGCCTTGGCGCGACAAACCGCTCATCTCAGGGGTTCAGGCGCTGGATATCCCATCCGCCCGGAACTCTATGTCCTGCGGCACAATCACGAACCCGCCCCGGTGTGGCGGACGCGGCAGAATTCGTTGCAGACGCCATTGCAGACACCGTTGAAGACGCCATTGCAGACGCCATTGCAGAACAATTCATGAAAGAACAGCTGCAAAACACCAGATAATTTGCCAACCAAAATGACATTATTATCCATATTTATGTAAAATTTTAACAATTTGTGTATTTAATCACATGATCACCATACGCGCCGTCATTTCTTTGGGGAGATGTCGCTTTGGGGAGATGTTCACAGGGCCTTACGAACCCATATCCGGCGCACTGGTGTGGTGGCGCTTACATGAAACGCACAGGAGCTGTTTTGAAGTATACGGCCAGGGGCCTCCCCTGAAGCAGACCAAAACCCGGTGGTTGAGGACGTGACCGATCCACCAGCCGGACCAGCGGACAAAGCAACAAAATTCCAAGGCCTTGTATCACCTTCGTCGTTCGCTTTGATGCTTATGGCAGTCGCGAGCCTGCTTGTGACGGTCAATGACGCCTTGGTGAAGGAGGCTCTTGTCCGCGCGGATACAGGTGAGGTGCTGTTTTTCCGCGCCATATTCGCCATGATTCCCCTGCTGGTTTATGCACTGGCGTGGGGTCGTCCCACCACCCTGCTGCCGAACAACAGGACGCTGGCATTGTTGCTGTCGGCGCTGGCGGTTCTGTCACTGTTTCTGTTCACAATCTCGCTTCGCTTCATCCCACTGGCAACGGCAATTGTGCTTGCCTATCTGAGCACCATTATGGTGACTCTGGTCTCACCGTTGCTGATTGGCGAGCGCATCACCAAACCACAATGGGTCGCCGTATTGATCGGGTTCGGTGGCGTCGTGCTTATGACGTCCCCCTCACTTGAGGCAAAGGACTGGATCATCTTTCTGCCCATACTCGTGGCGGCAATCATCGCCGGCAGGGATATCCTCATTCGTGTGTCGATCGCCCGTGAGCATACACTGGCACTGGTAGCATGGACGCATCTGATGACCATGGGTGTGGCCGCCCTCACCTTTGATCCGTCTTGGCTTCATTTCGATATGCACCAATACATGCTGTATGCCGCAGCCGGAGTCACAGTTTCACTCGGCACCGCGGGCATGATTGCGGCGCTTCGCTACGCTGCCGCGGCTTCGTTGTCAGCGGTCAAATATAGCTGCGTGCTGTGGGCAGGGCTGATCGGCTGGCTGGTCTTCGGTGAAAGCCTTTCGCTGGCCATGGTCATCGGCGCGACGCTGATTGTCTCCAGCGGCATTGTCATCGCCTGGCACGAAGCCAGAAAGAACCGGACCAAAGATATCGCACCGACACCCGCTAGGGATTGAGCCGCTGGATATCCCATCCGCCATCACCGTTGCGGGTGAAACGGAAGCGGTCGTGAAGCCGGTGCTCGCCATCAGCCCAGAACTCTATTTCCTGCGGAACAATCATGAACCCGCCCCAGTGTGGCGGGCGCGGCACCTCATCCGGGAAACGGTCCTCGACAGAAGCAACGGCAGCAGCCAGCGTCTCGCGGGACTCCAGCGGACGCGACTGTTCCGACGCCCAGGCGCCAATGCGGCTGCCCCGGCCACGCGACGCAAAATAGCCATCCGAGCGCTCGGCGCTGGCCTTGCTGACCTCGCCAGTGACACGAATCTGGCGGCGCAGACTTTTCCAGTGAAGACAGAAGGCCGCCTTGCCGGTGGCCAGAAGTTCTGCTGACTTACGGCTCTCGTAATTGGTGAAGAAGAAGAACCCCTCGTCCGACCATTGGCGCAGAAGCACCATCCGGACCGATGGCATGCCTGACGGATCCACACTGGCAAGGGCAATGGCGTCAGGATCATTGATCTCCGACTCAACCGCCTCGCGATACCAGGTTTCGAACAGGGTGAAGGGATCGGTTCCCGCCTCGATCTGCATGTCTGTAGTCTCCGTGGCCGGTCATGCACCTGCCGACCGGTTGCTGTTTCCTTTCCTGACAAATGGGAAGATCGCGCGACTTTGGCAATGCGTGAAACAATCATGATCAGGATTTGGACGATACCTGCCACAATTTTGTACGAATTCGCGGATAAGACTGTTGCCAGTAAAACTCCAGAACCCGAGAGGCACATCATGTCACGTCATTCCCTTTCCCGGCGGACAACCACCATTCTGGCCGCCCTGGCGGCAACCGGAGCGGTGGCAGCGATGCCAGTTGCAGCAGAAACCCGGATCGAGACCGTTATCGGCACCGTCACATCATCCGACCCGATCCGCACAAGCTATATCCGCAAGACACCTTCGGATGAGAAGGTCTGCGAGACCCAGCAGGTACCGATCTATGGCCAGGCCTCGGCAAGCTCCGGCGGGGGTGAGAACAGCGACCTTGGTGCGATGATTATCGGCGGGGTCATCGGCTCGGCCATTGGCAACAAGACATCCGACAGCGATGGTGCCGGCGCAGCTGGCGCTGTGGTAGGCGCAATCCTTGGCCGGGAACACGCCAAGAAAAAGAAAAGTCAGCCGACACAGCAGATCGTGGGCTATCGCGACCAGCAGGTCTGCAATGTCCGCACCGTGATGATCGAGGAGACCATCCAGGAGGTCACCGGATACCGCCACCGGATCGAGGTCGACAACAAGATCATCACGCTTGAGACCAGCACGCCGCTTGGCGCGAACGAGCGGGTCGAGATCTCCCGCACAACGAGCTATTCGCTCCGCTAGGCGGCAGGGTGAAAACCTGACCCGGTGCCGGCCGCCAGGGCGGTTGGCGACGGACCGGTCTGCCACGCGGTCGCCATTCCGGTTGGCTTGTCGTGATTGACCAGCCGTGCCATATTGGCGCGCATATTCACAGGACTTTACCGCAAAGGTGGAAGACGATGTCGCAGAACACAGCATCTGGCGTAATGGCAGGCAAACGTGGCCTCATCATGGGTGTGGCGAACGATCGCTCGATCGGCTGGGGAATCGCGTCGAAACTCGCCGAACAGGGCGCCGAGCTGGCTTTCACCTTCCAGGGTGAGGCCCTGCAGAAGCGGGTCGGGCCGCTTGCCGCCTCGGTCGGCAGCGATCTTGTGATCCCCTGCGATGTGACCGACGAGGCAAGTGTCGACGCCGTGTTCGACAGGCTTGCCAAGGAATGGGGCAAGCTTGATTTCGTGCTTCACGCCATCGCCTATTCCGACAAGGAAGAGTTGAAGGGCGGCTATGTCGATACCAGCCGTGGCAACTTTCAGCGGACGATGGATATCTCGGTCTATTCCTTCACCGAAATCACCCGCAAGGCAGCGGCCATGATGAATGATGGTGGCTCACTTCTGACCCTGACCTATTACGGGGCCGAGCGGGTCATGCCACATTATAACGTCATGGGCGTTGCCAAGGCGGCGCTTGAGGCTTCGGTGCGTTACCTTGCGGTTGATCTTGGCGGGCGCAACATCCGTGTGAACGGCCTGTCAGCCGGACCGATGAAGACACTTGCCGCCTCCGGCATTGGCGATTTCCGCTATATCCTGAAATGGAACGAGTATAATTCGCCCCTGAAGCGCAATGTGACGCTCGAGGATGTTGGCGGGGCGGGCCTCTATCTGCTCTCCGACCTGGCGTCCGGTGTCACTGGCGAGACCCACCATGTCGATTGCGGCTATCACGTTGTCGGCATGAAGGCTGTTGACGCGCCCGACATCTCGGTCGTCTGACATGGCGGATAACAGTTTCGGAACACTGTTCTCCTTTTCCAGTTTCGGTGAAAGCCACGGACCCGGCATCGGCTGTATCGTCGATGGCGTTCCGCCGCGTCTGCCCCTGTCCGAAGACATCATCCAGCCCTATCTTGACCGCCGCAAGCCTGGCCAGACCCGCTTTGTCACGCAGCGCCGTGAGGATGACGAGGTGGAAATCCTCTCCGGTGTCTTTGAAGGCATGACCACCGGCACACCGGTGGCGATGCTGATCCGCAACAAGGACCAGCGCTCCAAGGATTATGGCGAAATCGCCCGCCAGTTCCGCCCGGGCCACGCTGATTTCACCTATCAGGAAAAATACGGCATTCGCGACCATCGTGGTGGTGGCCGCTCGTCGGCGCGTGAAACCGCGGTGCGGGTGGCGGCTGGTGCCATTGCGGACCAGGTTCTGCAACGCGCCCTTGGCCCCGGGTTTCGCATTCGCGGCGGTGTCGTACAGATCGGCCCGCATGCCATTGACCGCGACCGTCTCGATTGGAACGAGACCACGAATAACCCGTTTTTCTGCCCAGATGCCAAGGCAGCCGTGGAGTGGGAAGCCTATCTCGACGAGGTCCGCAAGGCCGGAAGCTCAGCCGGCGCGATCCTCGAGATTGTCGCCGATGGCATCCCTGCCGGACTTGGCCAGCCGATCTATGGCAAGCTCGACAGCGAACTTGCCGCGGCGATGATGACCATCAACGCGACAAAGGGCGTGGAAATCGGCAGTGGCTTTGCGCTTGCCGCGGTGGATGGCCGCGAAGCTGGCGACGAAATGCAGGCGGGACCTGATGGGGCGACGTTCCTTGCCAACAATAATGGTGGGGTTCTTGGCGGCATCTCGACCGGCCAGCAGCTTGTGGTGCGTGTCGCCATCAAGCCGACAAGCTCGATCCTGACGCCGCGCCGCTCGGTTGATCTCGATGGCGAGGATGTCGAGGTGGTGACCAAGGGGCGTCACGATCCCTGCGTTGGCATTCGCGGCGTACCGGTTGCCGAGGCGATGATGGCGGTGACTCTTGCCGATCTTCTGATGCGCCACAAGGCACAGTGCGGCTTGTTCGACGACTAGACCTTACGTCCGGCCAACAGAAATTCACGATTGCCATCCTGTCCGGCAATCGGTGATGGCGCGGTGCCAAGCAGCTGCCAGCCCATCTCGGCGGCAAGCCAGTGTTCTATCCCAGCCACCACATCCGCCACAGCCTGTCGGTCCCGCACGATGCCGCCTTTGCCAATCTGCGCGCGCCCGACCTCGAATTGCGGCTTGATCAGCGCCAGCAATGCCGCCCCCGGGGCCGCCAGCGCCATCACCGGCGGCAACACCTTGGTCAGGGAAATGAAAGACGCATCGCAGACAATGAGCTGTGGCGGATGCCGGAAATCAGCCTCGCTCAGGTGCCGTGCATTCACCCCCTCACGCGACTCCACCCTGGGATCTGTTGCCAGCCGCTGGTGAAGCTGACCGTGCCCGACATCAACAGCAACAACATGGGCCGCGCCGCGATCAAGAAGCACTTCGGTGAAGCCGCCGGTGCTGGCACCGATATCGGCACAAAACAGGTCGCGCGGATCAATCGCGGGAAAGGCATCAAGGCCACCGATCAGCTTCAAAGCCCCACGGCTGACCCAGGGAATATCGGGGGTGGTCACACTGATCGCGGCATCTGGCGACAACCGCCGCGAGGCTTTTGCCAGCACGCTTCCGCCGACCAACACTTGGCCATCGGCAATCATCGCCTGAGCGCGTTCGCGCGACCCCGCAAGGCCGCGCTTCACCATCAGCGCATCGGCGCGGAGCGGGGACCGGTCAGCAGCGTCCTGCGACACGCTAGGTCTTTGTGCGGCTAACGGATTTTGCCGGCTTGGCACCAGCTTTGCTGCCAGCCAGATCACGAAGGGTTGCCGCGATCCCGGCAGCGTCAAGACCGGCAAGGGCAAGCTGGCCAGACTGGCTGTCATGGTCGATCATCGCATCCGGAAGTGACAGACAGCGCACCGCCAGACCAGCATCAAGATGCCCCTTGTTGGCCAGATATTGCAGCACATGGGCAGAGAATCCACCGGGGCTGTTTTCCTCGACGATCACCAGCCGGTCATGGCCGCTGGCAAGCTTGTCGAGAAGCTCTGTATCAAGCGGTTTGGCAAAGCGGGCATCGGCAATGGTGAAGCCGTCACCACCCTCGACCTCGTCGGCAGCGGCAAGACAGTCGGCAAGCCGGGTTCCAAGCGACAGGATGGCGGTGCCACGCCCCTCGCGGATCACCCGCCCCTTGCCAATCGGCAGCACCGATCCCTTTTCGGGAAGATCGATACCGACACCCTCACCGCGCGGATAGCGCAGCGCGCTGGGGCCGTCATCATAGGCAGCCGCAGTGGCGGTCATATGAAGAAGTTCAGCCTCGTCCGACGGGCACATGATCACCATGTTCGGCAGGCAGGACAGATAGGCCACATCATAGACACCAGCATGGGTCGCCCCGTCATTGCCAACCACACCAGCCCGGTCGATCGCGAATCTGACAGGCAGATTCTGGATGGCGACATCATGCACAATCTGGTCATAACCACGTTGCAGGAAGGTCGAATAGAGCGCACAGAACGGCTTCATGCCTTCAGTGGCCAGACCGGCGGCAAAGGTCACTGCATGCTGTTCGGCGATGCCGACATCAAAAACGCGCCCCGGAAACCGTGTCTTCACCTTGTCGAGGCCGGTTCCCGATGGCATCGCCGCAGTGATCGCGACGATCTTGTCGTCCGCTTCGGCTGCTGCCATCAGCCCATTGGCAAACACCGATGTGTAGCTCGGGGCGTTGCCAGCAGCCTTGTGCTGCGTCCCGGTGATGACATCGAATTTCGGGACAGCGTGATATTTTTCGGCAGACGGCCCGGCAAAGGGATGTCCCTTGCCTTTCTCGGTGACCACATGGACCAGAACCGGCCCGCGCGCATGGCCGTCGCGGATGTTTTTCAGAACCGGAAGAAGATGCGACATGTCATGGCCGTCGATCGGGCCAATGTGAAGAAAGCCAAGCTGGCTGAACACCGAATTGCCGCTGATCAGGTCACGAGCAGCCTCACGCGCGCGTCTCGCGGTGCGCTCGATCTCGGCCGGGAACCGACTGGCAACCTCGCGCATCAGGTCACGGATCGAATGAAACGGCTCCGAGGTGATGAGACGCGACAGATAGCTGCTCATCGCGCCAACCGGCTGGGCAATCGACATGTCATTGTCATTCAGGATGACGATCAGACGCGAATCGGATGCACCGGCATTGTTCATGCCCTCGAAGGCCATACCGGCGCTCATCGCGCCATCACCGATCACCGCGATGACATTGCGGTTGATGCCCTGGATATCACTGCCGACAGCCATACCAAGACCAGCCGAAATCGAGGTTGATGAATGGCCGGCCCCAAACGGGTCATAATCGGACTCGCTCCGCTTGGTGAAGCCGGACAGACCGCCCTTCTGGCGGAGCGTTTCGATTCGGTCGCGGCGACCGGTCAGGATCTTGTGCGGATAGGCCTGGTGGCCAACATCCCAGATCAGCCTGTCATGCGGTGTCTGGAACACATAATGCAGCGCCACCGTCAGCTCGATGACGCCGAGCCCGGCACCAAGATGGCCGCCTGTCTTCGACACGGCGCCAATGGTGGCATTGCGCAGCTCGGTGGCGAGCCGCTGAAGATCGCTCTCCGGCAAGCGGCGCAGATCGTCAGTGCTGGCAATCCCGTCCAGCAAGGGGGTTGATGTCATGCATGTTCCGGCGATTGGGGAGAGCCGGCCTTTCAACTCAACAATGTAACCATATAAGGATTATCATGAACGCCGTTCAATAGCGAATCGCGCGATCGAAACCAGCGCAGCTGTCTGGTCTGCCACCGCGCCGACCGCCCAGGGATCAAGCGCCGCTTCTGCCCCGGTGATCAGGTCACTGGCAGCCTTGCGCGCCGGCTCCAGTCCCATCAGCACGACAAAGCTCGCCTTGCCGCGGTCAGCGTCCTGACCCGCCGGTTTGCCGAGGGTGGCACTGTCGCTGTCATAATCGAGAAGATCATCGGCAATCTGGAACGCCAGCCCAAGGTCACGCGAATACCGTTCCAGTGCCGCCTGCATGGCCTTGTCCGCCTGCCCGTGGATCCCACCGGCAACCGCGGCAAACTGGATCAGCGCGCCTGTCTTCATCGCCTGCATCTGGCGCACCTCGTCAAGCACCATGGGGCGTGTCTCCGCCTCGAGATCGAGCATCTGACCACCTGCCATGCCGTCAATGCCAGCCGCCCCGGCAAGCGCCGCCACAAGCGCGGCACGCACCCCCCCGTCAGCATGGGCGCGCGGCGCTGCCAGCAACCCAAAGGCCAGCGTCTGCAGCGCATCCCCGGCGAGGATCGCGGTCGCCTCGTCAAACGCAATATGGCATGCCGGATTGCCGCGGCGGGTGTCGGAATCATCCATTGCCGGCAGGTCGTCATGGATCAGGGAATAGGCGTGGAGACACTCCACAGCCGCCGCCACCTCGATCAACCCAGCTGCCGCTTCACCGCCACCGGCCAGCCGGCCAGCCGCCATGACGAGGCATGCCCGCAACCTCTTGCCACCATTCATCGTGGCATAGCGCATCGCCGCCGCCAGCCTGTCCGCCGGCCCGCTCATCTCCGTGAAGAGGGTCTGTAAATGCGCCTCAACAGCAGCAGCGTCGTCACGCACCGATTGCGGCAGGGTCATCCCGCTACTCGTCAGCGCTGAACGGCGTGGCACTCTCGGGCGCGCCGCCATCCGCCGGAAGCCGGATCTGCTCGACTTTCATGCGTGCTTCTTCAAGACGCGCCTGGCAATGGGTTTTCAGAACGGTGCCACGCTCGAAAGCGGCGATGGCATCATCAAGCGAGACATCACCGCGCTCCAGCGAGGCGACAATGCCCTCAAGCTCGCGAAGCGCCTCCTCGAAGCTGATCGCATCAAGATTGGCGGCACCTGCCTGTGCTCCGGAGGTTTCATTCATCTGTCTGCCCTTTCCCTCTGCGCATTTGCTTGCATATTTATGTGCGCATCCATATGCGCATTTATGTGCGCTTTTACAGCTGGCGGTCAGTCGCCAGCAAGTGTCGTGGCAATCGACTTGACCATCTCGGCAACACGCTTCCGCACCGTCGCCTGTTCAATACTATAATATGCCCGCACAAGCTCAAGCGTTTCGCGGCGCGCCATCGGATCCTTGATCTTGCCGTCACCGGAGTCGAGATCATCGATCCCGCGCGCCACCCGCCGCGGCGAGTTGCGCATGGTCGTTTCCGACATGTCATCAAAAAAATAATTGACCGGAACGTCGAGGATCTGGCTCATGTCCCAGAGTCGCGAGGCGCTGATCCTGTTCGCCCCGCGCTCGTATTTCTGCACCTGCTGAAAGGTGATGTTCAGCTCGGCGCCAAGCTGTTCCTGACTCAGCCCAAGAAGGGTCCTGCGAAGGCGCAGCCTCTTGCCGACATGAAGGTCGATGGCATTGTTGTTGGTGATCCGGTGATGCCGTTCCCCGGGCGTGGTCTCATTCATTGTCTTGCTCCTGCAGGATGCGCGCAAGCGATATGCCACGGCGGTGGCATGGTAGAAATTCTACCCCAATTTATCTAGCATGGGGAGCGTGATTGCCGAGCCTAGATGGCAAATTCATCCAGCGCCGCCAGGAGCGCATGCGCAATGCCACTTTCAAAGGTCGAGTGGCCGGCATCATCCACAAGCCGGAGGGTCGCATTCCGGCCCCATGCCTCGGCAAGGCGATGCGCGGTTACCGGCGGACAGATCACATCATGCCGCCCCTGGATGATATGCGCTGGCAGATGCCTGATCACCCTGATGTTCGATATGATGTGGTCTGGTGGCATGAAGCAGTCATTGGCAAAATAATGTGCCTCAAGCCGTGCCATGCTGAGCGCCGACCTTCCGGTCACCCGCCGCGCACCGGCACGAAGCGTCGAACAGCTTGTTTCATAGGACGCCCACCGTTCCGCCGCTGGCTGATGGACAAGCGTCTGGTCATTTGTGAGTTTGTCATGATAGCTCATCAGAATGTCCTCGCGGTCATCGCGGGCAAGATACTCGACAAATTCCTTGTAGGCCTCGGGGAAGAAGCGGCCCATGTCATAGAGGAACCAATCCACCTCGGGGCGTGTGCCAAGAAAGATGCCGCGCAGCACCAGTCCGGTCACCCGCTCGGGATGGGCAATGGCATAGGCCAGCGCCAGGGTGCTTCCCCATGACCCGCCAAACAGCAGCCAGCTGTCGATGCCAAGCCGCATCCGCAGCGCCTCGATATCGGCAATCAGATCCTGGGTGGTGTTCTGCGCCGTTTCCGCATGCGGGGTAGACCGTCCGCATCCCCGCTGGTCAAACAGCACGCAGCGAAACCTGTCGGGATTGAACAGCCGGCGATGCGTTGCCGAAATACCGGCGCCGGGCCCGCCATGCAGAAACAGCACCGGCTTGCCGTCGGTGCGGCCACATTCCTCGAAATAGATCTGGTGAAGACCACGGTCCAGCGTGCCGCTGGAAAAGGGCGGCTGGATCGGGAACAGTTCTTTTTCCTGAATAAACGCATTGGCCATGGGGACAGGTTACCACACAAAAGTCGTTGGTGAATCAGTTGATGGTGGCTGATCAGCATCCAGGACCGGTAATTCGCCATGCGAAGGGCGGCCGAAGCCGCCCCGAAATGCGATGGCAAAGCCGTAATCAGGCAGCGTCCATCAGATCCTCAAGCTTTATTGCCGCGGCATCCTGGTCAATTTTTTCGATCGCCGCGAATTCGCGTGCCAGCCGTTCCAGCGCCGCCTGATACATCTGCCGCTCGGAATAGGACTGTTCAGACTGATTTGTGCGACGGTGAAGATCGCGCACCACCTCGGCAATCGACACAGGATCACCGGACTTGATCTTGGCTTCATATTCAGCGGCGCGGCGCGACCACATCGTACGGCGCACCCGCGCCTTGCCCTGAAGGGTGGTGATGGCCTGCTCCATCTGCTTCTTCGAGCTCAGGGTACGCAGCCCGAGCGAACGCGCCTTTTCCATTGGCACACGAAGGGTCATGCGGTCATGCTCGAACCGAACCACCAGCATCTCGATGGTTGTGCCGCTCATCTCTCGGCTCTCGGTGCCGAGGATACGGCCAACGCCATGCGTTGGATATACTACGAAATCATCTTCCTTGAAGGCTGCGTCGGTCTTCTTTGCCATGCTCGTTCCTTGTCAGACGCGATAATCGTCTATCGCGTTCCGGGTTTGTCGTGTGACAGGACAGCTGCCAGCTGACATGCGATCACGGCCCATTCACGACGAATGTGCCGCCCTGTCCCCACCATGCGAAGACAAAATCCACCTGACCCGATCAACATGCAACCAATGCGCGGGGCATTGCGCAGGAAAACTTCGGGGTGGTTTGTCGTGGACTGAGGTTGTAACTAAAACGAAATATACTCGAAATTAATCGAAAAATCAATCACACGCGCGGCAAACCTGCAGGATGAACGCAGGTGATCAGTTGCCTTCACCGGGGTTTTTCGAGAAATGCTTCTCGAACTTGCCGGTTTCTTCCTTGGCCGCCTCGGCGTTTGGCATCGGGTCCGACCGCTGTGTGATGTTCGGCCAGATTTCCGACATCTCGCGGTTGATCTCGAGCCACTTCTCGGCCTCCGGCTCGGAGTCGGGCAAAATCGCCTCTGGCGGACATTCCGGCTCGCACACGCCGCAATCGATACATTCGTCAGGATGGATGACAAGCATGTTCTCGCCCTCGTAGAAACAATCTACCGGGCACACCTCGACGCAGTCGGTGTATTTGCAGTTGATGCAGTTGTCATTGACGATGTAGGTCATCTGAAGCTCTCCTTGGCGCGGACAGGCGAAGCGTTGTATCGCAATCCCGCGTGAGCGACAAGCTCTGATCAGCTGTCCTGCGACAGGCTCGGATCAGCCATCCTGCGACAGCCGGGCACGGGCCCGTTTGGCGGCGCGGCCCGACTCGATGTCATCGACATAGAGAAGGCCGGCAAGACGGCGCATGAGCTGTGATTCATAGTCATGAAGCTCGCCATCGGCCAACACCACCATCCAGGCCATCTCCATGATCGCGATCCGGTCATCAGGCTCGGTCTCGGCACGGATGGAACGGGCCAGCCCGTAGATCTCGACACGTTCCTCATGGCTGTCAACGGCGCCGTTGATGATGGCGTCGATCTCCGCGGTGCCAAGCTGCAACTGGCCGGCCAGAACGCGTGACATCTGCACCCGTTCATCCTCGCCAAGCTCACCATCCGCCATGGCTGCCTCAACCAGCAACCCGGCCAGTGCGCGGGTCCATTCGGCATCACCGGACGGGGCGGCAGCCTTGTCCTCGGTGAAATCGCGAATCCAGTTCTCAAGTTTTGCCAACATCATCCTACTCCTCTTCAGGACCTGATATCGGGCCCAACCACAGCCCTATTCAAGGTCCTCTTTCAATTTCTGTGTTTCGCGCCGGTGCCGTTTTGTCGGTCGTCCGGCACCTTTCTCTCGACTCTCGAAGTCCGGGTCCGACCCGCTGTCACCTTGCCTTCTGGGCCGCTCAGGCGACAGATCCTCATACAGCTGGACGGCCTCGGTGGCCGGCCCGCGCCTTGTTCCGAGTTCCACAATCTTGATCACCCGCACCCAGTCGCCCTGCATGAAGGTCAGCACCTGCCCGGGTTGCGCCGCCCGGTGTGGCTTGCTCATCACCTCGCCATCCAGCCTGAACCGGCCGCCGGAGATGGCGCGCGTCGCGTTCGCGCGAGTCTTGAAGAACCGCGCATACCACAGCCACTTGTCAAGCCGCAGCGCCTTGTCGGTGGCGCCCTCGCCGCTCACTGCTTCAGCTTCAGCCCGGCCAGAACGGCAAAGGGAGAATCGGGATCAGGCTCGCGGCTCTTCGCCGAGACATTCTGCGGTCGGTCCTGCTGCCCACGCTTCGGCCCGCCCTGCTTGCGCTGTGGCTTGCCGCGCTGACCTTCACGGCGTTTGCCGGCGGGCTTGGCCTGACTGTCGCCATCCGCGCGCCGGCGTCTGTCTCGCTGGCCACCTTCACTGCGCTGCCGGCGCATACGTTCAAAAATCTGGATCGCCGGCTTTTCCGGATCCTCGTCAGCTTCCTCGCCGATCACCTTGCAGTTCATGTCGAGAAGCATCGCCGCCATCTGCTCACGGGTGGCCCCGGCAAGCGACAGCATCTCTTCATTGATCCTGAACTGGCCCTCGCGCGCGGCATTGCGCACGATAAGCGCCACCCGCTCGACCATATCGACCCGCATCACCCGACCACCCAGCCGGCGGTAGCCGACCGCAAGCCAGAAATCATCGGGAACCCCCTCGACAGCGTCGATGGCGACGCGGCCGGCAGGTGGCGGGGCGTGAAACACGCCTTCGGTGCCATGGTAGAGATTCCAGAGCAGCGCCCGAAGCTCGATCGGCGCCGGCTTCAGAAGGTCGGGGAGATAGATCGATTCCACGCCAAAGCGAAGACCAAGTCGGGCCAGACGTGGCTTGTCTGTCTCCGACAGGCCGCGGAGCTGTTGCAGGACGGCCATGGCAGGCAAGGTGCCAAGCCCCTCGAACAGGCTGAAAGCCAGCCCCTTTGCGGCGCCGGACAATGGTGCCGGTGCCGCTTCGGCGTCCTCGACAATATCCGGCTGCTCGGAAGGCGGCGTGGCCGCAATCTCGTCCTTGGTCGGACCGGTCGGCGTCTCTTCGGCTGCCTCTGCCTCGGACTTTGGCGATTGCGGGCGATGACGCTGCGGCTTGCGCTCCGGCACCGGGGCGCTCTCAGCTGCCTGCAGCACCACCAGCCGCCCGAGAACCTCGCGAACATGTTCCGCAACAAATTCCGACAGGCGGGCGTTCAGCCGCTGCGCCTGATCGATCGACAGCAACTCGCTGCCAACAAGGTCGGGCCGCGGAGCATAGAGCCCATCGCCACGAACAAGCCGTGCCACCACCGAGTCACGCCAGCTGATCTGGCCCCCCTCGTTCAGCCGGAAGGCCGGCGTCGCCGAGGCGGCAAAGGCGCGGACCCGCGACTCGATTTCGTCGGGAAGACCACGGCGGGCCGCTGCCAGAATGGTTGATTTCTCGTCGCCTTCGGTCAGGGTCGGGCGGAACACGAAGCCGTCAAGAACGCCGACCTCTTCGCCTTCGACAAGTACCGTACCGTCACTCTTCACTGACGTCATAAGATTCCTGGTTTCCTTCAACTTGCGGCTCAAATGCGCAGCGCGCCGGTCAATGAATCGTTCCGACAGACGGTCATGCAGACTGTCAGAAAGCCTGTCCTCGATCGAACGCGCCCGATTTTGCCATTCTGCAGGGTTGTCTGTCCAGTCCGTACGGTGCGTGACATAGGTCCATGTGCGAATATAGGCAAGCCTTGTCATCAGCGTGTCGATATCACCATCCAGCCTGTCGAGCTGCGACATCGCACGGGCCACCATCTCGCTGCCAAGCGTACCGGTCTCGGCAAGCTGGCCATAGAGGCTGGCAAGAAGATCGTAATGGTCGTCGCTCAGGCTCTGCCGGAAGTCGGGAATGCAGGCCACATCCCACAGCAGACGCACCTGCGCCGGATCGGTGGCGCGATCCCGCACCGCCGGACGTTCTGACAGCGTTGCCAGCGCCCGGTGATCCAGCGCATCCGCCTTGCGGAACAGGAACGGCATTGGCGGCGGCGCCTCGAGCGAGGCCAGAAGATCGGCAACCGACGCGAAATCGACGTCGCGGGACCGCCACCAGAAATTGCGGAGCGGCTCGAAGCGATGCTGCTCGATGGCCTCGACCATCTCCGGCTCAGGTGGCTCGCAGCCATCGGTAACGCCAAACGTGCCGTCATTCGTATGACGCCCGGCACGGCCGGCGATCTGCGCCGTCTCGGCGGCGGTCAACCGGCGCATCTGGCGGCCATCGAATTTCATGTCCGAAGCCAGCGCCACATGGTTCAGATCAAGGTTCAGCCCCATGCCGATGGCATCGGTTGCCACCAGAAAATCGACATC
>CENJ01022778.1_pt1 | contig 17628 bp, 13 predicted proteins | sample 356161 | NCBI WGS metagenome assembly CENJ01 (sample SAMEA2619531, study PRJEB7988) | marine metagenome | biome: marine biome (ENVO:00000447); feature: surface water layer (ENVO:00002042); material: "saline water (ENVO:00002010), including plankton (ENVO:xxxxxxxx)" | depth 5 m
TTTTTTTTTAACCCTTCATTTCTTTAAGTTTTTAAGTGATTTATTCTTAATTTAGTAGCACGATATATTTATGCTGAAGATGGTGGGTTTGACTACAATTACTTTTTTTAAATTTCGAAAAAATAAATCTTGGGCTTTTGCTCAGATGGGGCTATTACCGAGAAAACTTCAAAAAACTGAGGGGCTTTCTTTTTTTAAATTGATGGGGACTGGGGGTGGAAATGGATTTAGCTTACGACCAGATTTTGGGACTTATGCTTTTTTAGGAGTTTGGGAATCCGAAAATGCTGCCGCTCAATTTTTCGAGAAAAACGAAATTTTTAAGCGTTACTACAATAAAGCATCTGAGTTGAGAACTATCAAAATGCTTTCGCTAAAAAGTCATGGGTTTTGGAGTGGTCAAAAGCCCTTCCCTGAACAAAAATTAAACAAAACGCCAAAAAACATGCCTGTAGCGGTTATAACGAGAGCTACTTTGAATTTTTTTAGGTTGATCCCTTTTTGGAAATCTGTACCTGCTGCCAGTGCTGCAATTGAAGAGGCGAAAGGGGTAAGTTATTTTAAAGGCATTGGAGAATGGCCTTTTGTCCAGCAGGCTACTCTAAGCCTTTGGGACAGCTTTGATTCTGTAAAAAAATTCGCTTATGCGAGCAAGACTCACGCTGAGATTGTTAAAAAAACCAAAAAGGAAAAATGGTACAGTGAGGATCTTTTTGCTCGATTTCAGGTTTTATCAGATACCGGATTTATTGATACTAATAACGGTCAATGAAAACAGCAGCAGTTATAGGAGCAGGTATTGGTGGGATTGCAGCAGCGCTGCGCTTGGCAAAAAAAGGTTATCGAGTTAAAGTTTTTGAAACCAATGACTATCCTGGAGGAAAACTTAGTGCTTTTAATCTTGGCAAATATCGCTTTGATGCTGGCCCTTCTTTATTTACCATGCCCCAGTTTGTAAAGGAATTATTTGAGTTGTTTGACGAAAACCCTTTTGAGTATTTTAACTACAGCAAGAAAAAAATTGCTTGTCAATATTTTTGGGAAGATGATACACAGCTGACAGCCTATTCTGATAATACACTTTTTTTTGAAGAAGTCGAAAATAAATTGGGCGTCAATCCAGTATCACTCAAGAAATATTTACAAAAGGCTAAGCGAAAATATGAATTAACCGCCCCTCTTTTTTTAGAACGCTCCTTGCATAAACTAAGCGGTTTTGTGAATTCCGATACGTTAAAGGCCATTTTGAATTTAAGCGCATATGAAATCAATCAAAATTTACATTCCGTAAATGCGAGCCAGTTAAAAGAACCCCATTTGGTACAGATGTACGACCGCTATGCAACCTATAATGGTTCTTCTCCCTATAAAACTCCGGGTATAATGACATTGGTACAACATTTGGAACAAGAATTTGGCACTTTTGTTCCTGAGGGAGGAATGGAGCAAATTACCCAGTCTCTTTTTAAATATGCTAAAACAAAAGGTGTGAATTTTAAAATGAGCGAAGAGGTAAAAGAAATTATTGTTGAAAACGGGAAGGCAGTGGGATTAAAGACAGATAATTATGAGGAGTCTTATGATATAATATTATCCAACATGGATGTATTTCCAACCTACAAAAACCTATTAAAGGGAGAAAATACCCCAAAAAGAATTCTAAGCCAAGAACGTTCCAGCTCAGCAGTAATTTTTTACTGGGGCGTCAAAAATGAATTTAACCAGTTGGATTTACACAATATCTTTTTCTCAGACAATTACAAAACAGAGTTTGATGCTATTTTCAATCAAAATGACATATCAGATGATTTTACTGTTTATGTCAACATCACCTCAAAAGATGTCCCAAATGATGCGCCAAAGGGCTGTGAAAACTGGTTTGTGATGATAAACACACCAGCAGACCACGGTCAAGATTGGGAATCGATAAAAAATAGGCTCCGACAAAAAACAATTGATAAACTCAATCGAATCTTAAAAGTAAATTTAGCGACTATGATTGAGGAAGAAGCAGTCATGACCCCGCCAATGATTGCCAAAAAGACAGCCTCACATATGGGTGCACTCTATGGTAGTTCGAGCAACGATAAGATGGCTGCTTTTCTGAGACACCCTAATTTTAGTTCAAAAATCAAAAATTTATATTTTTGCGGAGGTAGTGTTCATCCTGGAGGAGGCATCCCACTTTGTTTGCTTTCTGCTAAAATTGCTACCGATTTAATACCCAATGTTGCGAATGACTCCAATTAAACTTTCCATTGAAAACCTATCAATTGGACTTGTATGGTTGTTTCATATTAGCGGTATTTTGGGAATTCTCTATGGTAATTCAGATTGGTTTATTTCGGCTACCCCCGTAAATTTAACCCTGAATTTCGTTTTGTTATTAATCAACTGTAAGGGAAATAAATGGTTTATTCTAATCATTCTTTTAGGCTTTTTTACAGGAATGACTACCGAGATTTTAGGGGTTCAGTTTGGTTGGATATTTGGGGATTACCAGTACGGTAGTCAGTTGGGTACAAAAGTTCTTGGCGTTCCACTTTTGATAGGCATTAACTGGGCTTTACTCACTGTAATAACTGGTGCAATTGCCCATCAGTTTTATTCAAACCTTTTTATGCGAGTTTTTATAGGCGTTGGATTGATGCTCTTCCTTGACCTCCTCATGGAGCCTTTGGCACCCGTTCTTGACTTTTGGGCATTTGACGGTAGCGAAGCCCCATTACAAAATTATATAGGCTGGGCGGCGGTGGCTCTTTTTCTGCAATTATCTTATCATTTTTTTAAAATAAAAATCACAAGCTGGTTTCCTCACCACCTTTATCTTCTACAAATAATTTTTTTCAGTGTATTGTTGATCAAACATACTACAGTAGGCTTGTAATTCATTAATTTTGATTTATGTCGCGTTTGAAATATATCATCCTAATAGCTGCCTTATTTATCTCATGTAAAAACAAAACTGAGGTAAAGCAAAATGATATTGAAAAAGTAAATGACGCTTTAAGTATTGCTACGCCCAATAATGCAGTAAAACTTACCCAGTTTACACCTCAGTTTATGGAGGAAAATAAGATTAATGAATGGAAGAATTTCAAACAGTTTAAAGAAGCTATAGAGGACTTGTCTAAACTGAATCCCAAAGGGATAATCATATTTTTATCTGAACTCTATAAGATTACAAAACAAATGCTTCAGGCACCATTTCCGGAAACATTTAATGGACTCCCGGTTTACAGTAGAATCAAAGTAGTACAAACTCAAATTATTAAATGTCACTTTCACGCATCTAATAATCAGAGCGAAAAATTGAATGTTGCACTTGATGAGCTTTATTTGGAGTACAATATCTTACTTAGGCGGATGATTAGCTTTGCTGAGGAGCGCCAGATTTCTTTAGATAGTGTGGGTTTTGATTTACCGGCGATTCAGGATTCTAAAACAAATCCTGCATTTTCCAAAAACTGAATATTTTCTTTAACAACTGCTGTTATCTTGTCAAGTTGATCTTTCAAAATGTCATTTTCAGGCTGCATTACGAGTGCCTCAAGATAGAGAACGATTAAATTCCTATCAAACTCAATACATTTGGAGAGGTGACTGTGATTGGTTTTTGCGATTGACGATGAAGCAATTTGTTCGAAGTTCAACCGATTAATGACCAAATTATCAACCTCAACATTCATTGATCTCAGCAATGTAGAAATATCCTGAAAAAAACGATTTCTAAGTGTGGACTGCATATTAAAAAACCTTTTGTCTTCAGGAATGTCGTATTTATCTGAAGCTTTGAGATACTCCAATTTGGAGTTCTTTAAATAAACGAGAATCTTTTCAAGTTTTGCTATAAATTTTACTTTAACACGCAAGGTTTTTTATTTTTAGAAAAATACCCAAAAAACTCTTTCAAATAGTGACGAATGTTAATTTAATATTAACAAGTTTTCCACGGAAAAATCATAAGAAGTTGATTTTAAGAGCTTTAAAGAGCTTATTTCACCCCGTATTTGTCCTTTTTTTTGAAAGGTTGGGGGGGGCACCTTAGCTAATTTTGAAATATTGTTGTAGTACTTTTCACGCGGTGGGTGATAGGGTGCAACGGCATTATAAACGTCATTGCCCTTCCAATTTTCAGTTAGATGGAGTATTATTCCAACAGCATCTTTTTGATGAATGAAATTGATTGGTGATTTTGGATTGGGAAGGTTTTGCTTTCCGCTTAGGGAATAAATAGGGTGTCGATCTGGTCCCATTAACCCACCTAATCTAATGATGCAGCTTTCAAATGCAGTATTATCCAGTAGCTTTTTTTCACAGGCTGCAATTTGTTTCCCTGCATTGGTTATTGGTAAAATTTCACTTTCTTCTGTAATTGTGAGTTCCTCAAACCCATAAACTGAAGTACTACTAGTATAAACTACTTTTTTAATTTCAAACCTCACTATTTTTTCGATCAACTGTTCTATCATCCCAACGTAGTTTCTAGTGGGGTTTTTTCTAAGCCCAGGAGGAATTGTGATAATTAGGGTATCAATATCTCGAAAAAAACTAAGATCGCCTGATACACGATCCTCCATTACATTAAGAAGCTGGGCATTAAACCCCTTATCCTTTAAAAAAGACACCTTTTTTGGAGAAGTACCACTTACCTTAACGGTATGGTTATTTTTCAATGCTTTTTCAGCCAATACTGAACCCAACCATCCAGCTCCCAAAATCCCTACCTTCATTTTTATTGATCTATTTTACTTAACAACGATATCTATAATTTGTTAAAAAATCAAATTGTAGTAAAAAAATCTTATATTTAATAGAATACAAAACAAATAATTATGCCTATCAAGAGTTTTCAAGGTCAACGAGAGCAGACTAGTAAGTCGCAGGCCAAAACCTTATTGGTTGAAGATATTATGACTAGGAATCTTATTGTTTTTAACCCAAACGAAACAATCCATGAAGTGATGCAGAAATTTATCAAATACCGAATTTCAGGAGGTCCAGTTGTCGATCATAAAGGGGATTTAATTGGTGTTATTTCGGAAGCTGACTGTATGAAAGAAGTCTCAGAAAGCCGATATTTCAACCTTCCCATTTTGGATAAAAATGTCAGTAAATTTATGACCGCTGAAGTTGATACTATTGACGCCTCGAAGACTATTTTTGAGGCTGCTTCCAAATTTTTTAAAACCTCTAGGAGACGCTTTCCAGTTTTGGATAAGGACAAGTTAGTCGGTCAAATCAGCCGAAAGGATATTGTGATTGCCACCTTAAATATGAAAAGTAATACTTGGCGTCAGTAGATATTTTGTGCCACCCTATAGGTGTTAGCATGTGCCTCGATGATCAATTTAATATCCTTTGAATATCCACCCCCCATACTACACTGTACTGGGATGGAGCGTTTGTGACAATATTCCAGTACCATCTGATCTCGCTCTTTACAACCCCTTATACTCATTCCCAGTCGACCTAAACGATCAGTTTCGAGGACATCAACACCTGCTAAGAAAAAAATAAAATCAGGAGCGACTTTACTAAAAAGCTTCGAAAGTGCCTTTTCTAGTGTTTCTAAATAAACATCGTCATTGGTTTTGTCTTCAAGTCCAATATCCCAATCGCTTTTTTCCTTTTTAAAGGGATAATTCTTTTTTCCATGCATAGAGAAGGTAAATACTCTATTCTCCTCTTGGAAAATTTCAGCAGTTCCATTTCCTTGATGCACGTCTAAATCAATAATTAAAATCTTTTTAGCCAATTGACTATTTAGCAAATACCTCGCTGCAATTGCTTGGTCATTCAACAGACAGAAAGCCTCTCCATGAGTTGAATACGCATGATGTGTTCCTCCGGCAATATTAAAAGCAATTCCGCCTTCTAGGGCTTTTAACGCGCCGGTAACAGTTCCGCCAGCAATGATAAACTCTCGGTCAATAAGTTGTTGAGAAACGGGAAAACCGATCTTTCTTATTGCTGATTTATCTAGCTTTTGTGCTTTTAAGTATTTGACATAGTCTATTTGATGAATGGCAGTTACTGCACTGTCAGGAATTCTAGAAGGGGAGAAAAAGTCATTAGCATCACAGGTTCCCTCATGAATTAACTGCTTGGGTAACAGTTCGTATTTCTCCATCGGGAAACGATGATTTTCTGGGAGGGGCAATACGTAAATGGGATCAAATGCTACAGGAATCAAAATATATTCTACCTAATTGCCAATCCGCTTGGAGTGTTTTCGTCCTCAGGCGAAATGAAGATTAAACGCCCATCTTTATCTTCAGCCATCAAAAGCATACCTTGGCTTTCCACACCTCGGATTGCTCGTGGTTTTAGATTGGTCAAAACACTAACTTTTTTTCCTATCACCTGATCAGAATCATAGCTTTCAGCAATTCCCGAAACAATGGTTCTTTCTTCATTTCCGAGGTCAACTTTTAGGACCAATAGTTTTTTTGTTTTGGCCATTTTTTCTGCACTTATCACAGTGCCTGTCCTTAGATCCATTTTGGTGAAATCCTCAAAACTAATTTCGTCCTTCACAGGCTCAAATTCCTGACTTTCGTTTGTTGTTTCCAAAATATTAACTTTAAGTTTTTCAAGTTGTTTTTCGATTGCTTCGTCCTCAATTTTAGCAAAAAGTAATTCAGATTTATTTAAGAGTTGTCCTGAGTTTAATAAAGGACTTTTCTCAGCGCTAACATCATCCCAACTGCTATTGATATTGAGCATTGTTTTCATTTTTTTTGCTGTGTAAGGGAGTAGCGGTTCACTTAAAATAGCTAAACCAGCAGCAATTTGCAATGCTGTGAACATAATGGTTTTTACCCTTTCGGGATCTTCTTTAATCAACTTCCAAGGTTCTTGATCCGCCAAGTATTTGTTACCTAATCTGGCAAGATTCATTAGCTCTTGACTATAGGCTCTAAAATGGTATTGTTCAATTTCTTTTTCCAGTTTAGCAGGAAATGTTCTTAATGAAGTCAGTGCTGCTTCATCAATTTTATTAAACTCCTTGCCAATTGGAACTTCTCCTCCATAATATTTATGGGTGAGCACCATCACTCTATTGATGAAGTTTCCAAAAATTGCGACCAGTTCACTATTGTTTCGGGTTTGAAACTCCTTCCAAGTAAAGTCGTTGTCTTTCGTTTCAGGAGCAGTGGCGGTCAAAACATAGCGTAAAACATCTTGTTGTTCAGGGAAATCAATCAAATATTCATGCAGCCAAACTGCCCAATTCTTTGAGGTAGAAATTTTTTGACCTTCTAAGTTTAAAAACTCATTGGCTGGGACATTTTCAGGGAGTATATATTCTTTTGTGTTATTGAGTATGATCGGGAAGATAATACAGTGAAAAACAATATTGTCTTTACCAATAAAATGAACCAGCTGCGTGTCTTGAGATTTCCAATAGGGCTCCCAATCAATATTTTTCTTTTTTGCCCATTCTTTGGTTGAGGAGATATAACCGATAGGTGCATCAAACCAAACATAGAGTACTTTTCCTTCACCACCATCGACGGGTACTGGGATTCCCCAGTCCAAATCACGTGTTACGGCTCGAGCTTGCAATCCATTATCTACCCAAGACTTCACTTGTCCGTAAACATTTGGTTTCCAGTCTTTTTTGTGTTCTTTCAGTATCCAATTCTCAATAAACTCCTCATGTTGATCAAGAGGTAAAAACCAGTGTTTTGTCTTTTTAAGTTCAGGTTTACTCCCAGACAATGTTGATCTAGGATTTATTAAATCAGTTGCATTCAGGGAGCTACCACACGACTCACATTGATCGCCATAAGCTTCTTTGTGTTGACAGATGGGGCAGGTACCCACTACAAATCGATCTGCTAGGAAAGCTTTTGCCTCAGAGTCATATAATTGCTCAGTTTCCTTGATGATGAACTGGTTTTTTTCGTGTAATTGAATAAAAATTTCACTGGCTGTTTCGTGATGAATTTTCCTTGAGGTTCTTGAGTAATTGTCAAACGAAATTCCAAATGCATCAAAAGCTTCTCTGATAATTTGATCGTAATGATCTATAACTTGTTGCGGTGTTTTACCTTCTTTTTTGGCTTTAATATCAATTGCTACCCCGTGTTCGTCACTCCCACAGATAAAAGCGACATCTCTGTCTCTTAACCTTAAGTACCTCGCATAAATATCAGCGGGTACATATACCCCCGCAAGGTGACCAATATGAATAGGACCGTTGGTGTAGGGTAGAGCAGCGGTGATGGTATAACGTTTAGGCAGCGTTGACATGAAAATTTTTGGCAAAAATAAGGATTTTATTGCCCTACCAGGAATTTAATTTATCTTAGGACTAATTGTTTGCCTCATGAGTAAAGCCTATGACTTCGGTAAAAAAGCGGAAGATTTAGCCGCTGCATATTTGATTAAATCTGGATATTCCCTTCTGGAGAGAAACTACCGCTACCTCAAAGCAGAGGTGGATTTGATTGTCCAAAAAGAAGATTTGTTAGTAGCTGTTGAGGTTAAGGCACGTTCAGACGGGTTTATGGTAGCCCTCCATGAATCAATAACGCCAAAAAAAATTAAACTATTGGTCAGTGCGATTGATCACTACGTTCAAACTTCAGCATTAGATGTTTCCGTCCGATTTGATATCATCACTTTTATTTATAAAAATGGAAATTGGCATAAAAATCATATTGAAAACGCATTTTATTCTTTTGGCTAAGTTGTTGTAAAACAAACATTTTGTTTTATTTAATTAACTTTGTAAAGAAATAAAACATAACAAGCTTTGAAAACAATAGCTTCACAAGTTTCTGAATACGTAAAAACCAAACCTTATCTATCTACTGCTTTATCTCAGGGTATCATTAATTTGACCTCTTTGGCCCGTCAAATTCAGCCTGAAATTGAAAAAGCGCTCAGAAAGCCAGCAAGAAGTGGTGCTATTGTGATGGCGCTCAAACGCATTTCGGATAATGAGGAGTTTCTTTCAACACATCGTATTGTTAATGTTCTTCGAAATTTAGGAGATATCACCGTTCGATCCTCACTTACAGATTATTGCTTTAAACTTAGTGAGACCTTACTTTTGGCGCAAGCCAAATTTTTAACAGAAATTGAGGAAAAAAAAGATATTTTCTATACTTCTTCTCGTGGAGTTGGAGAATCTAATATAGTCGTCAGCAGTAATATTTCACCACTATTGGAAGAAGTTTTTAGTCAGGAAATTTGCACTGATAAGCTAGACAAACTTTCGGCAATCACCGTAAAATTACCTACGGACAATGTTAAGATACCTGGGATTTATTATTTTATATTTCAGCGACTTTCTTGGGAGGGGGTTAATATCAATCAAGTGATTTCTACCTCTAACGAGTTTACTATTTTGATGGATGAAGATTCCATTAATGTTGCATTTGAAGTAATCAAAAATTTAAAATCACTTTGATTCCAAAATTGTTTTAAGACTTTGGTGAAGTGCTTCTATGGAATAGACTTTGTCAATCGTTAGTAATAACCGGAGCCCTTTTCTAGTTTGCTTTTCTTTAATGTTAAAAGATTCCGGTTGATTTTGAACTGTCGACAAGATGAGGTTGAAGACGTCAGATTGAAAAAAAGTATTCTGTTGGTCAGATAAAAAGTAACCCACACATTTTTTATTTTTAATAATCAGCCTTTCAAGTCCGAGTTTAGACGCAATCCATTTTAGCCTTAAGGTATTTAATAATTCGACCCCTTGAGGTGGGATTTTTCCGAAACGGTCCTCTACGTTTTTTCTAAACTCATCTAGTTTTTCCTCATTCTTAATTGTGCTTAGTTCATTGTAGAGTGTTAAACGTTCACTTACTACACTGATGTATTCATCAGGGAATAAAAGTTCGATATCTGTGTCGATCTGTACTTCTTTGATATATGCCTTTTGTTCGGTTTTTTCATCTTCATCAAAGAGCATTTTAAATTCGTTTTCTTTTAATTCATCAATTGTCTCTTCAAGAATTTTTTGATAGGTTTCAAAGCCGATTTCGTTGATAAAACCACTCTGTTCTCCACCCAGAAGGTCTCCAGCCCCACGAATTTCTAAGTCTTTCATGGCAATGTGAATTCCTGCTCCCAACTCAGAAAACTGTTCTATTGCTCTAATTCTTTTTTGTGCATCTGATGCTATGGCATTCATGGGTGGTGTAATAAAATAACAGAAAGCCTTTTTATTACTTCGCCCTACCCTGCCTCTCATCTGGTGAAGATCACTCAGTCCAAAGCTTTGGGCATTATTGATAAAAATGGTATTGGCATTGGGAACATCTAGTCCATTTTCAATTATGGTTGTAGCGACCAAAATGTCGAATTGCCCCTCCATAAATCCCAAAAGTATTTTTTCAAGTTTGTTTCCTTCCAGTTGACCGTGGCCAATGGCGATCCGAGCATCGGGAATCAATCGTTGTATCATGCCTGCAACTTCTTGAATATTTTCTACCCTATTGTGGATGAAAAAAACTTGTCCTCCTCTCTGTAATTCGTATGATATTCCATCTCGAATAAGGGTTTCATTAAACCTGACTACATCGCTATCGATAGGGTAGCGATTGGGAGGAGCAGTTGCAATAACAGATAAGTCTCTTGCCGCCATCAAGCTAAATTGCAATGTTCTCGGTATCGGAGTGGCAGTGAGGGTTAGGACATCCACATTGTTTTTAATATCTCTAAGTTTTTCTTTAACTGCGACCCCAAATTTTTGTTCCTCATCAACAACTAATAGCCCTAAATCTTTAAACTTAACAGATTTATTTACCAATTGATGGGTGCCGATTAAGATGTCGATTTTTCCTTCCTCAAGTTCCACTAAAATCCTCTTACGGTCTTTAGCTGATCGGAATCGATTGAGGTAATCGACCTTTACTGGTAAGTCGTCTAACCTTTTAGAAAAGGTTTTGAAATGCTGAAAGGCTAATATGGTTGTTGGTACTAATACCGCTACTTGTTTGCTATCGTCAACAGCTTTAAAAGCCGCACGAATGGCGACTTCAGTTTTTCCAAAACCGACATCTCCACAGATTAGCCGATCCATAGGGCGACTACTTTCCATATCCGATTTTACTGCTGCTGTAGCCTTGCTTTGGTCGGGGGTATCTTCAAACATAAAAGAGGCCTCCAGTTCTAATTGAAGATAGCTGTCTGGTGGAAAAGCATGACCGATTTTCTCTTTTCTTTTGGCATAAATTTTAATCAGGTTGAAAGCGATTTCCTTAACCTTGGACTTGGTTTTTTGTTTTAAAACCTTCCAAGCCTTAGATCCTAGTTTATGCAATTTTGGAACATGACCGTCTTTGCCATTAAACTTACTTATTTTGTGAAGTGAATGGATACTGAGATAAAGAATATCTCCTTCTCCATAGGTAAGTTTGATCGCTTCTTGCTGAACACCCTCAACATCAATTTTTTTTAAACCGCCGAACTTACCAATTCCATGGTCAATATGTGTAACAAAATCACCAATATTTAGGTGTGTTAATTCTTTAAGCGTAAGCATTTCTTTGTTAGCTGCTGAGGAACGGATTTTGTATTTGTGATAGCGTTCAAAGATTTGGTGATCCGTAAAGCAGGCAATTTTCGCTTCCAAGTCCTCAAACCCCTCAAAGAGTGGGCATACCTTAGTTTTGTAATGGATTGTAGTTTCGGTTTCTTCAAATATATCATTCAAGCGTTTACGCTGTGAATCATTAGAGGAAAAAATATAATTTTCATATCCAGATTTATGATTGTCATTTAACAATTGAATCAATCTGTCAAATTGCTTATTAATGGTCGGTTGTGGACTTTGTTTGAAAATTATTTTTTCTTGGTGCTTGATATTTTCCGAGCTGTTGAGTAGCAATAGTGATTTATTATTTAACGCTGCTAACAAACTCTCTGGATTCAAAAACAAAGTTTCTGGAGGATATTGAATTGTGCTTTCTAAGGATTCGAATTGTTTTTGTGCCTTTATGGATAAATCTTTTAGCCGCTCTAAACAAAGATCAAGTTCGTTGAATATTACGGCGCTTTGATCTGAAAGTGATTCGATAATAGACTTTCTTTTTTCTCCAAAAGAAAAATTGGAAGTGTTAGGTAATAAATCTATTTGTGTAAGTGGACTAATGGACAATTGTGTATTGACGTCAAAACTTCTCAGACTTTCAATTTCGTCATCAAAAAATTCAACCCGATAGGGGTGTTGATGCGAAAAAGAAAAAACATCTATGATGCCGCCTCTAACAGAAAACTCTCCTGGTTGAGTAACGAAATTTACCCTTTCAAAACCGTATTCAAAAAGAGTTTCATTGACCAAGTCCAGACCTATATTTTCTCCTAGTTTGACTGTTAGTGTTTTTCTTTTTAAGGTCTGTTGAGAAATTACTTTTTCAAATAAAGCTTGTGGGTAGGTGACAATGATTTTCTTTTTTGGCTTGTTACTTAATTTTTTTAAGACTTCAGAACGTTGCAAAACATTGGCGTTGTCAGTCGCCTCAGGGTTATAGGCTTCTCGATAACTGGCAGGAAAGTAAAAAGTTTGTGAGGGACCTAGTAATTGCTCGAGGTCATTGAAATAGTAAGCTGCTTGTTCTGCATTTTTTAATACCAACAGCAGATTTTGATCAAGTTTTTTAAAAGCAGTAACCAGTCTGAAGTTCAAGCCTGATCCTACCGTTCCTTTGATTAGGGTGCAAGTATTTTTTAGAAGTGCCGTTTCAATGGCCTTTTGGTTGGGGGTTTGAGAAAGTTTACCAAACAGTTGTTCGATAATTATCGATTTTTTGTAAATATACTATCAATTCCAATTTCAAACTAAAAATTAGTATTTCAATTCTATGCTTTTTCGTTGATAACTACTGATAAATCCTTTTCAGTACTCTACTTCAAAATGCTATTTTTAAATTGATAAATAATTGGTATGTTTTTAATCTTTGATACAGAAACCACGGGATTGCCCAGGAATTGGAATGCGCCTCTTTCGGATGCAGAAAATTGGCCTAGATGTATCCAAATTGCTTGGCAACTTCACGATAAATCTGGTAATTGTATTATTCATGAAGATTATTTAGTAAAACCAGACGGTTTCACAATTCCCTACGATTCGGAAAAGATTCACGGTATATCGACCACGTTGGCCGAAAAAGAGGGTATACCGCTTTCTGATGTTCTAGAAAAGTTTCATCTGGCTTTAGATCAAAGTCAATTCTTGGGAGGTCATAACGTCAAGTTTGACCTTAATATTATGGGCGCTGAATTTTTGCGAATGGGTGTTGAAAATCCATTAGAAAACATTCCCATTATTGATACTTGTACAGAACAAACTGCTGCCCTTTGTCAGTTGCAAGGTGGAAGGGGAGGTAAGTTTAAGCTTCCCAACTTAAGTGAACTTCATCTTTATCTATTTGGGATTGATTTTCAAGAAGCTCATAATGCTACTGCTGATGTTGAAGCTACAACAAGATGTTTCTTTGAACTTCTTAGAAAAGGATTTATTCAACCAGATGCCTTAAAGAATCAACCCGATATTTTAAGACACCTTAAAGAGGTGTTAACTACTACAGTCAAAGGCATTGGTTTAAAACATCAAAACTTAAAAGAGGCTTCAGCAAAACTAGCAGTAGCGGAGGAACAAGAAGAAGCGTCTCATATTTTAACCCAGGTCGATGAAAAACTTTTGGATCAAGCTACGTTTGTTCATCTTCATGTACATTCCCAATTTTCCGTTCTTCAATCCACCTCGCGGATTAACGATTTGGTAAAAACATCCTCAGTGGATAATATGCCAGCCGTTGCCCTGACAGACCACGCCAACATGATGGGGGCTTTTCATTTTATCAAAGCGATTAAAAAACACAATGCCGATTTAGAAGAAGGTAAAACAGGTCTCAAACCTATTTTGGGTTGTGAATTTTTTATCTGTGATGACCATAGAGACCGTTCTAGAAGGGATGATGGCTATCAAGTTGTTTTTATAGCAAAAAATAAAAAGGGTTATGAAAACTTATCCAAAATGAGTTCAATCGCTTATACCCAGGGATTCTATTATGTTCCAAGAATAGATAGAAGTGTCGTTTTGCAATACCAGTCAGATTTGATTGTGTTGACAGGAAATTTATATGGTGAAGTGCCTTCAAAAATCTTAAATGTTGGTGACCGTCAAGCCGAGGAAGCTTTAGAGTGGTGGCATGACCAATTTGGAGAGGACTTATACATCGAATTAATGCGCCATCGACAAGAGGATGAATCGCGCGTCAATAAAGTATTACTTGGATTCGCTAAAAAACAAAATATTAAAATTGTCGCTACTAATAATTCCTATTATACTACAAAAGAAGAGGCCAATGCACATGATATTTTATTGTGCGTAAAAGAAGGAGAGAAGCAGGCGACTCCAATAGGGAGAGGAAGAGGTTTCCGCTACGGATTGCCCAATCAGGAGTATTATTTCAAATCTCAAAACGAGATGAAATCCCTTTTTGAGGACCTTCCAGAAGCTATCGTTAATATTGATGAAATTGTAAATAAGATTGAAGCTTTTGATTTGGCTCGTGAGGTACTACTTCCAAAATTTGAAATCCCAAATGATTTTTCCACCCAGCATGGAGCTGATAATAAGGCAAAAGAAAATGCTTATTTACGCCACCTTACAGAAGAAGGTGCGAAAAAACGTTATGGTGCGATTACTGAATCGATTCAAGAGCGTTTGGATTTTGAATTGGAAGTAATTGCCAGTACGGGTTATCCTGGTTACTTTTTGATTGTTCAAGATTTAATTGCAGCAGCCAGAGCTATGGAGGTGTCAGTTGGTCCTGGTAGAGGTTCTGCGGCGGGTTCTGTTGTTGCCTATTGTTTGGGAATAACAAATTTAGACCCTATAGAGTATGACTTACTTTTTGAGCGTTTTCTAAATCCAGATCGTGTAAGTATGCCTGATATTGATATAGATTTTGATGATGAGGGCAGGGGTAAAGTCATGGATTATGTAATCGAAAAGTACGGCGCCAATCAGGTAGCACAGATTATCACCTATGGAACTATGGCGGCTAAATCTGCCATTCGAGATACTGCTAGAGTTTTGGATCTGTCTTTGGGAGATGCAGATCGCATAGCCAAATTGGTTCCCAACATCAAACTTGCCTCTATTTTCTCTTTGGAGGATAATGAGTTAAAACAAAAGTTAAGGTCGGATGAATTTACTCATGTAAAAGAATTACAAGAAATTTCCACTGGTGATGATTTGGCAGGTCAGACTTTACAGCAAGCCAAAGTGTTGGAGGGATCATTAAGAAATACAGGAATTCATGCCTGTGGTGTGATTATTACTCCGGATGATATTACCCAGTTTGTTCCGATTGCGACCGCTAAAGACTCCGAGCTATATGTCACACAGTTTGATAATTCAGTAGTTGAGGAAGCGGGATTGTTAAAAATGGATTTTTTAGGGCTAAAGACTTTGACCTTAATAAAAGATACGGTCAAGCTGGTGAAGTACCTCCACGGCGTTGATTTAAATCCCGACAAATTCCCACTTGATGATCAGATGACTTATGAATTATTCCAAAGAGGTGATACAGTAGGAATTTTTCAGTATGAATCTGTCGGGATGCAAAAGTATTTGAAGGATTTAAAGCCTAATGTTTTTGCAGATTTGATAGCAATGAATGCGCTTTATCGTCCCGGACCATTGGAGTATATTCCAAGTTTTGTTGCTCGCAAACACGGAGATGAGGCAATCACTTATGATTTGCCGGTGATGGAAGAATATCTACAGGAGACTTATGGTATCACAGTTTATCAGGAACAGGTGATGCTATTATCTCAAAAATTAGCAGGTTTTTCAAAAGGTGAAGCTGACTTGTTACGAAAGGCGATGGGAAAAAAGATTTTTGCTTTATTGGAAAAACTCAAGCCTAAGTTTATTGAGGGAGGAATAGCAAACAATCACCCAAAGGATATTTTGGGAAAAATATGGAAAGATTGGGAAGCCTTTGCCTCCTATGCTTTTAATAAGTCTCACTCAACCTGCTATGCTTGGATTGGCTATCAGACGGCTTATCTCAAGGCACATTACCCTGCTGAGTATATGGCAGCTGTTTTATCAAATAATATGAATGATATAAAGCAGGTCACCTTTTTTATGGAAGAATGCAAGCGAATGGGGCTCAATGTTTTAGGTCCTGATGTCAATGAATCTTTTCACAAGTTTACTGTAAATGAGGACAATGCTATTCGTTTTGGTATGGGAGCAATTAAAGGAGTTGGCAAAGCAGCTGTTGCTACCATTATAGAAAACCGTAAAAAGGAAAAATACCAAAGTATTTTTGATTTGGTCAAAAGGGTAGATTTGAGAGCTGCCAACAAAAAAACATTAGAAAATCTGGCTTTAGCTGGAGGTTTTGATTCATTCAAAAATACCCATAGGGCACAGTATTTTAATCCCGATGGAGATGGGATTATTTTTTTGGAGAAAGTCATACGGTTTGGCGCCAAGTTTCAAGAAAATTTAAACTCTTCACAGACCAGTCTTTTTGGTGACCAATCGGAGGAGGTTTATCAGGAATTGGTTATACCTGCTGCACCTGAATGGCAGAATTTAGAGCAGTTAAAAAGAGAAAAAGAGGTCGTGGGGATTTATCTATCAGGTCACCCTTTGGATGATTTTAACAGGGAAATGCAATGGTTTACAAATGCACAACTTGACCAGCTCAAGGACCTGAGACCTTGGATCAATAAAACCATTAATGTAGCGGGTATAATCAATCAATTTGAATTTTTAGAATCTAAAAATGGGAAGCAGTGGGGAAAGTTTACCCTAGAGGATTTCTCGGAGCAGTATGAGTTTAGGATTTTTGGAGAGGAATTTCTTAAGTTTAAACACTTCATTAATATCAACCAATTCATCAGGTTAAAACTAAATATTAAGGAGGGATGGCGAAATCAAGAAACTGGTAGAGTAGGCGATCCAAGGATTCAATTTTTGGGATTTGAAATGTTGCATGAGGCCATCAATAATAATTCTAAAAAACTAACCCTCCAGTTTGATATCCGAAATTTGCGTTCTGAAAGAATTCACAGCTTAAAGAAGGAGCTCAAGGGGTTCAAAGGAGACAAGCCGATATTTTTTGATATCATAGACCCGGAAAAATCATTGAAGTTGACCCTGCCAAGTAGAAAACAAAAAGTTGGGATTTCACCAGAACTATTAGAACATTTAGAAGGCAATAATTGGCATTACAAGCTAAATTAGCTTAGTATTCAATCTAACAATTCTCAAATAATTAAAATTGATTGATTCTTAAAAGCTTACAATTATTAAAATGATTAATTTTGTAGGATAAAATTTTAGCATATGGCATTGGAGATAACTGACTCAAATTTTGAAGAACTGGTATTAAAGTCTGATAAACCCGTAATGGTCGACTTTTGGGCTGCATGGTGCGGACCTTGTCGTATGGTTGGTCCAATTATTGAGGAAATTAGCAATGATTATGACGGGAAAGCACTTGTTGGTAAGCTGGATGTCGATGTGCATCAGGAGTTTGCTGCAAAGTATGGCGTAAGAAATATCCCCACAGTTTTACTTTTTGACAATGGAGAATTAGTTGGAAGACAGGTTGGCGTAGCTCCCAAAAAAGCCTA
>CENJ01028555.1_pt1 | contig 17614 bp, 17 predicted proteins | sample 356161 | NCBI WGS metagenome assembly CENJ01 (sample SAMEA2619531, study PRJEB7988) | marine metagenome | biome: marine biome (ENVO:00000447); feature: surface water layer (ENVO:00002042); material: "saline water (ENVO:00002010), including plankton (ENVO:xxxxxxxx)" | depth 5 m
ACAGCAAATCCATAAATATTAATGATATCAGCGTAAGTTTGAGCTATTTAAAAAACAAAATATCTGAGTACTCCAAGTCGTTGAATGTAGTAAAATAATCTCATAATGAAGAAAATTCTTGTTATTGAAGATGAAGAAGACTTAAATCAAACGTTAAGTTTTAATCTTGAAAACGAAGGTTATAAAGTTACATCTGCTTTTAAAGGGGCAGAGGCCTTAAAAATTTTAAAAGATTCCGATACCCCTGATTTGGTCATTCTTGACTTAATGTTACCTGATATTTCCGGCCTTGATATTTGTCGTCACATTCGTTCTCAAGAAGATCTAAAAAATATAAGTGTAATTATGGTGACTGCTAAAGGAGAAGAAGTAGATAGGGTAGTTGGATTTGAGTTGGGCGCAGATGATTACATAGTTAAGCCTTATAGCATTAGAGAACTCATGTTGAGAGTTCAGGCTCAGTTAAGAAGAAATAGTAACGATTCAGATAAAAATAAAGCTGCTGATGATGATAATGACAACATTACTTTTAAAGAGCTATTGATTGATACCAGCAAACACAAAGTATTCCTTGGAGATGAAAAAATTTCTCTTACCGCAAAAGAATTTACTCTTTTGAAACATCTATTAACAAAGATAGATAAGGTTCAAACCAGAGATAATTTACTCGATAAAGTATGGGGATACGACAGTTCAGTTACCACAAGAACTGTTGATACTCATGTAAAAAGATTGAGGTCTAAATTAGGAAAATACGGAGCCAACATAGAAACCATCAGAGGTGTTGGATATATTTTCAACAAAGCTTAATATAGCTTAGTGAAACTTTCTTTAAAAATTAGAATTTTTCTTTTGACCGTCTTTACGGTCGTAGCCTCTTTTTTGATCAGCGCGGTTATTCTAAAAGGGAATGTACTCTTCAACGAGAATATTGTTGCGGGAATCATTTTGTTTGTGGTTCTTATTTTCGCTTCAGGAACAACTCTCTATAGGTTTTTACGAGACGTGGTCATGCAAGCTGCAAGAATAATTTCAGGACCCAATAATACCGAGGAAATAGATTCTGAATCGGCCTTTGATTCGTTGAGAACTTCTACAGCTGAGGTCCAAAGTGAATTACTAAATTATTCAAAACAATTATCTTTAGTCAGTAACTTGCTTTCTAGAATGGGACAAGGCGTTATTTTGGTAAATAAAAATTTAAATGTTATTTATTTTAACCAAACCATCGCAAAGGATTTTTTCCCTGAATTAAATATTGGCGATGATTTATTCAAAAATATTTCTTATCCTGCTTTTAAAAAGTTTATAAAAAAAGCTTGGGAAAAAGATGAATATACAAAAGAAATCTCAGGCCCTAGAACAATTAAAACTGTATATTTAGTTAGTTCACAAAAATTTTCTTCCGATGACCAGCTTCTGATTGTTTTCAGTGATATTTCTAAGTTAAAAAATCTAGAAAAGATGCGCGGAGACTTTATTGGCAACGTTTCACATGAACTAAGGACACCAATTAGTGTTATAAAGGCCAATTCAGAAACTTTACTTGCAAGCAAGTTGATACAAGACAAAAACGCTATTGAGTTTACCAAGGCAATTCAATCTCAAAGTGAAAGAATGGCAACTATAGTTAACGAATTGCTCTCTATTTCCAGCATGGAATCTGGCGATTATCCTATCTCTTTAGATAAATTAAACATAAAAAATATTGTGGATTCTGCTCTAGAAGAATTACAGCCAATGACTGAAAAAGGCAACATCACTTTGGTGAACAATCTTAATCAGTGCACAAACATCATTGGCGATGAATCTGCTATGAAAATAATCATTTCTAATTATGTTAATAACGCAATAAAACATAGCCCTAAGAAATCTTCAATAGTCATTGATTGTGAAAAAGTAGACAAAGACTTTTGTAGAATAATGGTTAAAGATACTGGCTCAGGGATTGCTAAAAAATATAGAGAAAGAGTTTTTGAAAGATTCTTTAGAGTAGACAAGGGTAGGTCAAAAAAAATTGGCGGCACTGGACTAGGATTATCCATATCAAAAAACCTTGCATTAATGATGGGTTATTCGGTTGGGGTAGATTCAAACGAACCCAAGGGCTCAATATTTTATATAGATGTCAAAACAGATCACGAAGCTTCCAAAGAAGTTGCTTGATTATCCAAAATTTTTTTTCGTACAAAACCATCACTGATGTTCCAGCTTGATCCATAAAACTTAGCCGTTTTAAATTTATTTTGAATAAATTCAAAGATAGAAGCAGCATGCTCAATGATATCCGCTCGATCAATAGGAAAATCGTATTCTTTAATTTTTTTTTCTATTGACGATTTTTTTAGAGTTTCTTTTATTTCTTTTATTTCTTCATAAGTCAAAAAGTCAGTTTCTTTTTTTGAAGCTTGAATAATTAACTTCGCATTACTCCCAACTCCAATAATGTTTTTAATTTGGCTTGTGCAAATATCTTTTAAAAACTTTTCAAGCTCTATCCAATTTTTTTTCTTATCTGTCTTTTTTAATATTCTTACTCCTCCAAGTTGAAATGATTTTATTTTTTCTAGTTTACTATCGGCTATATATATTTCAGTACTGCCCCCACCAACATCAACAATCATGCTCTGATGTTTTTTATGAGTTCTGTAATCAAAGTATTTAAGTAATGCAGCTTCTTCCTTGCCACTTAAAATCTCTATTTCTAATCCTAAATCTTTCTTTATTTTTTTTATAATTTGAGCTTTGTTGGAAAACGTTCTCATTGCTGACGTAGCAAACAAGCCAATTAATTTTGCTTCCTTTTTTTTGGCATGTTTTTTAAGTTTTTTTAAAACTGAGAAAAATTCTTCATAGGTTTTTTCAAGCATTTTGCCTTCGTTAAAAGCATCTGTACCCAGCCTCAGGGAGACTCTCTTAAAAGTATCTAACTCAAGGTGTTCTTTATTGATAAGACGATATTGACGATACTTAATAGCATTGGAACCAATGTCAATGCAGGATATTTTTTCAGAAGTTTTAGTCATCAGCAAAAACTCTTAAAGTTTTATATTGCTGATAGGATAAATTCTCAAATGAAACTTTATTGATTTTGACTTTGTAGTTATTCAAAACTTCAGACCATTTCTTAGGTTTTGGTAAATCTTTGCCTGGATAATCGTATGCATTAAGAATAAATCGTAAAGCACTTAAGATCGCAACTTTTTTATTATTAGCATTCAGTACTACCCAAGGCGCTTCTCGATACGATGTTCTTTTAAACATTTGTTCTTTATAAAGAGTGAAGGCATCCCATTTATCAAGCATCTTGAAATCATTTTCACTAATTTTCCAGTAAACCAACGGACTAGTCGCTCTTTTATCTATTCTTCTTTGTTGGGTATTTTTTTCAATGGACAAATAAAATTTAAAAAACTCAACTCCGTCTTCAATCTGCTTTTGTTCCCAAGGAACAACATTCTTCATGAAATAGGTGTATTGACGTTTGGTGCAATATCCCATAGTTGCCTCAACCAATGCTCTGGTGTACCAGGATCTATCAAAAAAAACGAGTTCCCCAGTTTTTGGTAAATGTTTTTCATACCTTTTAAACCATTTCTTGGATTCTTTTTCAGATGGCTTGCCTAAAGCTACGAGTTTGCAATGATCTGGGATTAGGTATTTAGAAAGCACAGAAATGCTGCCTGTTTTTCCAGCCGTATCTCTGCCTTCAAAAACTATGGCAACTTTCCTTTTTGACTCGATAATCCAATTTTGCAGTTTTAGCAATTCAATTAAGAGTTTTCTTTTTTCTTTCTCGTACAGCTCTTCGTTGATTCTTTTGTAATCAGGAATATCAAACTCAATCATCGAATGATTGTATTTAACTGAATATAAATAATCAAATTGTCACAAAGAAGTCACAAAAATATCAAAGAAATTACTTGATCTGTATCAAATTTGTAATTTTCTTAGTCTACCATTCTCCGAATTATTAATTCATAAGGAGAACATTACATGAATAAATTTAAAGCAATATTTGTATCAGCCTTAGTTCTGATATCAATGAGTGCAATATCAGCTCCAAAAGTTTACGGTAAATTAAATATTGCTGTTAACAACGACGGATCTGACGGTGTTAATGAGAAAGAGATAGATCTTGTGAGCAATGCTTCAAGAATTGGTTTTAAAGGTAAGGTCGACATGAAAAATGGTTTGACTGGAATCTATAAAATTGAATATGAAGTAGACATTACTAACGACAATACTAAAAGTAAGGCTTTCAACCAAAGAAATTCTTTTGTTGGTTTGAAAGGCGGCTTCGGTACTATAAAGTTAGGTACTCACGATACGCCTTTAAAATTAGCTCAATTGAAAGCTGATCTATTTAATGACCTAAAAGGTGATATCAAAAACATGACCGATGGAGAAAACCGAATTGGCTCATTCGTCGGATATGATTCTCCTGTATTCGGTGGCGGAGTAAGTATTTCAGTAGGTGTTGGTAAAGGTAAAGATGATGAAGTAGCTAACACTGATTTAGATGGTGAATTCGGAACAAACCTGTCAGCATCACTAAAATACGATATTGATGTCATTCAATTTGTACTGGCTACCGAAAAAGCATCCATCAAAGGTTATGACCATAACAGATTAGGTATGATGATACCTGCCGGTCCAGTAACTATTGGTCTAATTCATACTACTACCGAATCTACCGTTGGTAATTCCAAAGATTACGATGCAACTACTATCAGTATCGCTGGAAAAGTAGCAGACGGAAAAGGTAAGGTAAAATTTCAGTATGGTACTTCCGACAAATCTGACGGTCTAACTCAAACTCAGCTTGGATATGATCACAAACTCTTTAAGAAGTTTAAGATCTTTGCATATCACACAATTCGCTCAGTGGACGCTGCGAATAGTGACAAAGCATACACAGGTGTTGGAGTAGAGTATAAATTTTAATCATCTCTCTTTATAAGGTTAAAATTAAAGAGTAGGGCCTAATCAGAAATGGTTGGGCCCTTTTCTTTTATATGAAAAGGCTATAAGTGGCTAATAGAATTAGAAGATTACTCCAGGCTAAGAATGACCCAAAGAATAAGGTTGAAAATAATTTTTTTACTCTTAATTCCATGTGTCAATTATGTGACATAAATGTGTCTTTTACAAGTCTTAATTGCGAAATACTATACTAATTTAAAAATAAAGAAAAATTTTATAAGAATTAATGGCTATAAAAAAATACACTGCAGAATTTCTCGGAACCTTTTTTTTAGTTGCCACAGTTGTTGGCTCTGGAATTATGGGCGAAAATTTATCACCTGGTAATACTGCAATTGCATTATTAGGAAATACTATTGCTACAGGGGCAATTTTGTATGTAATTATCAAATCTTTTGAGAGTTTATCTGGAGCTCACTTCAACCCAATAGTTTCAATCGTTTTTTATTTTTTAAATGAGATCAGTTTAAGAGATTTAATTTCATATTTAATTATTCAGTTCATGGCCGGGATATTGGCAGTTTTTTTTATACATTTTATATTTGAACTAAATCTGCTTCAGGTTGCATCAAATTCCAGGGTAGGTATTGCCAAACTTGTTAGTGAGATAATAGCCTCTTTTGGATTAATTCTAACTATTTTGATGGTTAGAGAAAGTAATAAGTCGAATGTTGCCATTGCCGTTGCTTTATTCATTACAGCTGGATATTGGTTTACTTCTTCTACATCATTTGCAAATCCAGCAGTAACCTTGGCAAGAACATTTACCGATACCTTTACTGGAATTTCTCCAGATTCGATAGTTTATTTTTTTTCAGGTCAATTAATTGGTCTATTTTTAGCCCTATATACATTTAAATTTCTAAAGTGAACGATTCAGATAAAATATTATTTTTGTGCACTGGTAATTCATGTCGATCTCAAATGGCAGAAGGTATTGCTAATAAATTTACTTGTTTTAAAGCCTTTTCAGCAGGGACTAGAAAATCCAGCCTCAATCCATATGCTGTAAAAGTTATGTCTGAAATAAAAATTGATATCTCAAATCAATTTTCTAAAACAATCGATGAATTAGAAGAACAAGATTTTAAATATGTGTTTACTTTATGTTCAGATGCAGAAGAGAATTGTCCGGTTTTTTTACAGGGAAAGACTATTCACATTGCTTTTGAGGATCCTCCTAAACTTGCAGAAAACATTGAGGATGAAATACAAATTTTAAATATATACAGAAAGGTTCGAGATGAAATTCTCGACTGTATCCTCAATATCAGCAATTACATCTGATTTTTTTCTAGAAGTTGCTAATGATTTTTCAGCAACGTAACAGATATGCCACAAATAAACTTTACTATTATTCAGTATTTTTTTTGGAGTAAACATAATGAAAAAATCTATATCAATAATTGCAGCTTTAATTGTGATGGCAACAATGTCTTTCACTGCCAGTGCTGCAAGAGATACTATTAAAATTGTTGGGTCTTCAACAGTTTATCCTTTCGCTACTGTGGTAGCTGAAAGATTCGGTAAATCCACTAAATTCAATACCCCTGTTATTGAATCAACTGGTTCAGGTGGTGGTTTGAAACTATTTTGTAAAGGTATTGGGGTAGAACACCCAGATATTACCAATGCATCTAGAAGAATCAAACAAAAAGAAATTGATCTTTGTGCAAAAGCAGGAATCAAGGACATTATTGAAATCAAAATTGGTTATGACGGAATTGTTGTTGCTAACTCAAAACGAGCTGACACTTTAAGCTTAACTAAGAGACAAATTTTCTTAGCACTAGCGCCTGAGATTCCTCACCCTAATGGTGCCAAACAACTGATTAAAAACCCTCACAAAACTTGGAGAGACGTAGATAGTTCTTTACCAAATGTTGCTATTGAGGTGTTAGGCCCACCACCAACTTCTGGTACAAGGGATGCTTTTGGAGAACTTGCAATGGAAGGTGGATGCAAGACTTTCAAATGGCTTAAAGACATCAAAAAAGAAAACAAAAAGCGTTATAAAGCAATTTGTCGTTCTGTTAGAGAAGATGGTCCTTATATTGAAGCTGGTGAAAACGATAACTTGATTGTGCAAAAATTAAATGCCAATCCAAAAGCAGTAGGAGTATTCGGTTACAGTTTCTTGGTAGAGAATTCAGATTCGATTCAAGGTTCTTTTGTTGATGGCGTATTGCCAACTTTTCAAAATATTGCTAACGGTGATTATGGAGTTTCCAGATCTTTATACTTTTATGTAAAAAAAGATCACATTGGAACAATTCCGGGAATGAAAGAATATCTTAGAGAATTTACTGCTGATAAAACTATTGGTCAAGATGGATATTTAACTGAAAAGGGACTTATTCCAATGCCTAGTAGCGAATACAAACAATTCAGATCAGCGGCTAGAAAACTCACTAGTTTTAAAGGACTTAATTAAGCTGCAAGTTTATCCCCCCCCTGGATGACAGTAGTTTAAAATGAACGAGGGTAATTTGAAAAAGTTATCCTCGTTTTCTTTTTAAATAATATGTCATTTTCTCTTTTTCTTTTTGTATTAATTATTCTTGGCTTAGGCTCTTATTATTTTGGAAGATCTAAAGCGATAGCATTAAAACAAAATGATATCTTACATTCTTTACCAAAATATTATGGTTACTATGCATTAGTGTGGTTTGCGACTCCCGCCTTAATTATAATTTCATTATGGCTAATATTTTCTGAAGGAATTGTAACCAATCAAGTTATCAACTCTTTGCCAGATAAAATTAAAAGCCTACCTGCCAATGAACTTACACTAATACTAAACGATATAAAAAACCAAGCCGCTGGAAATCTGGTAGCTGGAGAATCTTTTGTAGGTTTTGAATTAGTTGCAGAAAGATATAATTCTTACTCAAAAATATCTGAGAATATAATAATTTATTCAAGTATTGTGCTTGGTCTTATTGCATTTGTTTTTGCTTATATGTCTATTTCTGCAAATTTTCGTGCTAGAAATAGAATTGAAAGTTTAGTAAACATGATTCTGTTAGCTTCCGCCTCAATTGCAATATTTGCTACTGCTGGAATATTGTTATCCGTTCTATTTGAGGCAATTAGATTTTTTCAAATTATTAGTTTTGACGACTTTTTATTTGGACTCACCTGGAGTCCCCAAATGGCCATTAGAGATGATCAAGTTGGATCCTCTGGCCTCTTTGGAGCAATACCATTATTCTTAGGAACTGGCTTAATTTCGCTTATCTCGCTTACAGTTGCTGTACCTGTTGGATTAATGACGGCCATATATTTATCTGAGTACGCCCCATCAAGAGTGCGTGCAATCACCAAGCCCATGCTAGAAGTATTATCTGGAATACCCACTGTGGTTTATGGTTTTTTTGCTGCAATTACCCTCGCTCCTTTCATTAGAGATTTTGGAGAAACGTTAGGGCTGAATATTGCCTCAGAAAGTGCACTCGGCGTAGGGCTGGTGATGGGTATTATGATCATACCGCTTGTTTCTTCCTTGTCAGATGATGTAATTTCGGCTGTACCTCAAGCAATGCGAGAAGGCTCCTATGGTTTAGGCGCAACAAAATCAGAGACTATTAAAAGAGTTATTATTCCTGCAGCTTTACCTGGGATTGTTGGTGGAATTCTACTTGCTGCATCAAGGGCAATAGGAGAAACCATGATTGTAGTTATGGCAGCTGGTCTTTCAGCAAGGCTATCAATAAACCCATTAGATGCAGTTACTACTGTAACAGTTCAAATTGTTACACTCTTAGTTGGCGATCAAGAATTTGATAGTCCGAAAACTCTCGCAGCCTTTGCATTGGGATTAACTCTTTTTGTTGTTACGCTAATACTTAATTTTTATGCTTTAAGAATAGTTAGAAAATATAGGGAACAATATGAATAATTCACTTTCTAACTCGAGTAGTATTACTGAGATAGTAAATAAAGGACTAAAAAAACGTTACAGATCCGAATTTTTCTTCAGGCTTTATGGGATCACTTCAATTCTTTTTGCTGCTGTTTTTTTAATTGTTTTTTTTAGCAGTATTATTGACAAAGGATACAGTGCGTTTACTCAAGGTGAATTAAATATTTCAATTTATCTAGATCCAGAAATAATTGATCCCGACAATACTCTTGATGAAGAAGAAATTAGGTACGCAAATTACGATAAATTAGTCTTTGATTCACTAAAAAATTTCTTTCCTAGTGTCTCCTCAAGAAAGGAAAGAAAAGAGCTAAAAGCATTAGTAAGCAATGGAACCTCATTAAGAATTCAATCTCTGGTATTGGATGATATGAGTCTAATTGGTAAGACCTTAGATCTTTCAGTCAAGCTGGATAGCGATATAGATATGTTTTTAAAAGGAAACGTTGATATTTCCTTAGATGAAGCTCAAAGGAGGATTTCAGACAATCAAGTTAAATGGACAAATGAACTAAAAACAAAAGGTTTGATTAGTCAAAAATTTAATTCCACCTTATTTTCAGCTGGTGATTCAAGAGAGCCGGAACAAGCTGGAGTCTTGGGTGCTTTGATTGGTTCTTTCTTTATGCTTCTAATTACTTTTATTGTTGCTTTCCCTTTAGGAGTTGCTGCAGCCATCTATCTAGAAGAGTTTGCTCCAAAAAATAGGTTTACAGATTTTGTTGAGGTGAATATTAATAATTTAGCAGCGGTTCCATCAATTATTTATGGTCTCTTAGGCTTAGCAGTATTTATTAATTTTTTTGGCATGCCAAGATCAGCTCCATTAGTAGGAGGATTGGTTTTAGCTTTAATGACTTTTCCTGTGATCATTATAGCTTCTAGAGCAGCATTACAATCTGTTCCACCAAGTATTACCGATGCGGCACTTGGTGTTGGGGCGTCAAAGATTCAAACTGTATTTGATCATGTCTTTCCTTTAGCTTTACCAGGCATGCTCACTGGGTCCATTATTGGCATGGCAAGGGCTTTAGGTGAATCTGCACCATTATTGATGATTGGCATGGTAGCTTTTGTGGTGGATATTCCAAGCACACCCTTGGATGCATCTGCTGCCTTACCCGTTCAAGTTTATCTTTGGGCTGATGCTCCTGAAAGAGGTTTTGTAGAAAGAACTTCAGCGGCAATTTTAGTTTTGCTTTTCTTTTTGTTAGTAATGAATTCAACCGCGATATGGTTAAGAAATAAATTTGAAATAAAATGGTAGGTTATTATGAAAAATAATGAGTTGGTTACTCTTCCGGATGATTTTTTAACTGTCGGAGACACTACAACCCCTAATGAAAAAATAATGGAGTCTCAAGACTGTTGTGTTTTTTACGATGAAGCACAAGCATTGAGAAACATAAATCTTGAAGTCGGTAAGAAAGAAGTTCTATCGTTAATAGGTCCTTCAGGTTGTGGAAAATCAACTTTCATTAGATGTCTCAATAGATTGAATGACACAATCGATTCAGCAAAAGTAACCGGAAAGATTACTCTTGAAGGTCAAGACATTTATAACAGCGATATGGATGTTGTTTTATTAAGAGCAAGAGTAGGGATGGTTTTCCAAAAACCTAATCCTTTTCCTAAATCCGTTTATGAAAATGTAGCTTATGGACCAAGAATTCATGGTATGAACGAATCAAAAGCAGACATGGACGAGATAGTTGAAACTTCTTTATCAAGAGCAGGTTTGTGGGATGAGGTTAAGGATAGATTAAATACTTCAGGAACAGCTTTATCCGGAGGACAACAACAAAGACTCTGTATTGCAAGAGCAATAGCAGTTCGACCTGATGTTATTTTAATGGACGAGCCATGTTCAGCTTTAGATCCAATCGCTACAGATAAAATTGAAGATTTAATAAGCGAATTAAAAGAAAACTATGCAATCGTAATTGTTACTCATTCTATGAGCCAAGCTTCAAGAGTTTCACAAAGAGCAGCTTATTTTCATTTAGGTCACTTGGTTGAGACTGATACAACTGAAAAAATATTTAGCGATCCCGATCATGAACTCACTCAAAACTATATCAAAGGCAGGATAGGATAAAAATTTATCAATCCTAGGAAACTTGCAATTGATAAGTAAAAGCCAAAAGCAATCTCAGAATCTTTATTTAGTTTGGAGCTAGCATAAAACTCCACTATTCCAAGAAGCGATGCTGTAAGCAATAGAAAAGGGACTAAAGTCATTGGGATCATTAAAGTTAATATCGGAAAAAGAATTACATCTCCTAAACCCAAAGCCTCTTTCCCTTTTAGTTTGAAAAATAACCACCTCGTTCCTAAAAGAAGAAAGCCTGAAATGATTGCCACAAATATTTCAGATAGAATCAAAAGACCATCCATCGCTGAAAGCATCAAAGCCAAAGTAAATAATATAAAAAGCGAGCTTAAAGGAATGAGCTTGTATTGACGATCTATTAAAGCAATGAATATCAAAGATAGAGAAATAAGGCTTTTTAAAAGTATCAAAGCCCATGTTGAATTTGTAATGAAAATCAATAAAAACATAGCAATGACCAATATTTCTATCAAGAAGTATCTTGGTGAGATTGTCGAACCACAGCATTTAGCTTTTCCTCTTAAGAACAAATAACTCAATACTGGTATTAGATGATACCAGTCTATTTTAGTTTTACAGGTAGGACAAAAAGAGGGTTCTGTATAAATATTTATGCTTTGCACATAAATATCTTCTTCAATGTTTTTATTAACATATCGATAGATAAAGCTCGCTATAAAGCTACCCAAAAGGGCAGAAAAAATAATATACATAGAGATAATCATTGGCATAAATCTTTGTCAATTCAGCTAAATATGACATAAAATCATTACTTATATGGTATTTGACTACTTAAAAGGTATCAATTTAGAAAGATACAAAAGTTATTTGAATGAGAAAAATCTCAAATTTTCTATTTCCGGTGCGCTTCTATTGGTATTTTCTTTAGAGTTTTCTTCAATATTACTCGGATTGATTTTTAATAACCAATTAAGCTCAAATAATTTTAACAACTCTTTTGCATCTAGTGATGCTCCTAGAATCATAGACAATCCGTTTTCATCTGATGTTGAGATTGACGGCCTATCTATTTATGAAAGTCTTGTTAAAGCCCCTGAAACATCTTTGTCGCTGAAGCTTTATGGTGTTACTTCCTCTGATGAAGTTAAGTCAGCAATAATTGGCTTCAATCAAAACGATCAAAAGACTTATCTCGTAGGTGATATGATTTCTGATAATGTTTACTTGGATTCAATCAACAAAGACTTTGTTACCATCAAGCGTTCTGGCATAACCGAAAGCTTGTCTTTTTTTAAGGGCTCGGTAATAAAGGGTATGGAAAGAGTTGTTCAGGGCAATACCTCTATAAAAATTGCATCGCAGCAAAAACCCACCATCAGCAAAGAGTGGATTGAAAATCAGGAAATTGCGAAATTAATAACTTTTGCTCCAGTTTTTGATGATGGAACTTTTTCCGGTCTTGAAATAAGCCCAGGGGAGAGTACCGCGCTTTTCGATTCATCGGAATTGAGGCCTGGTGACATTGTGAAGTCCATCAATGGACTTTCTGTTGCGGAAATTGACCTCTCTGATCAAGATTCAATTAATTCTTTTTTCTCTGACTTAGCATCGCTTAATCTCGATTTAGTTAGAGACGATCAAGTTGTATCTGTCGATATAAACATTAACTAAACTAAAAAAATTATGATTTATTCAATTTATAAGAATTGTTGCGCCTATGTGCTTATTTTAGGACTCTCATCTAGCTTGTGGTCGGTGACGATCAATATGCGAGATGCAGACATTAAATCTTTTGTCTCAGATATTTCATCTTTGACGGGTAAGACTTTTGTTGTTGATCCAAGAGTAAAAGCAAACGTTACGGTTATTTCAAGAGACGATTTATCCATTGAAGAAGCTTATGAAGTTTTTCTTTCTGTATTAAGCGTACATGGCTTCACAGCAGTGGAGCAAGATAATGCAGTAAAAATTGTTCCAGCCTCAATGGGAAGACAAAGTTTCACAGAAGTTTCAAAGCCTACATCTCCTGAAGATGCTCTAGTTTCGACAATCATCAGACCCAGTCAAACATCAGCAAATGCTTTAATTCCTTTGATTAGACCACTCATAAATTCTCAAGGACACATAGCGGTTTACTCTCCAAGTAATAGTTTGATTCTTACGGATCGAAATGCAAACATTAAAAGAATAAGACAGTTAGTCGAAGAATTAGATAAAAATCCAGCTGATGTTTACGAAATCGTTAAGCTTAAAAATTCTTCATCTACCCAAATATCTAAATTAGTAGATAAAGTTTTTTCCGAGAATTCCGGCGGTATGGCGCCAAATGATTTCAATGCTTATGCTATTGAGAGGAGCAATAGCGTTTTGCTTTTTGGCGATCAAGAAATCGTTAAACGTATGAAAGCTGTTGTTATGAAATTGGACATAAAGGATCAAGGTTCAAGTTCTCTAAAAGTTGTTTACTTAAAGTATGCTGATGCAACTGCTTTGGTTGAATTACTCAACAAAATGACACCCAATATTGATGAAAAAAGCTCCAATAAAAGCAAGACTTCAATCACTGCTCATGAAGAGACGAACTCTTTGATCATTTCAGCTGAGCCTGATGTGATGACTTCTTTGACTGGTATCATTTCGCAACTTGATATCAGAAGAGCGCAGGTTCTTGTAGAAGCAATTATTGTAGAGATCTCGGATCAACTTTCAAAAGATTTAGGTTTTCAGTTTTTATTTAGCGGAGAGGGATCCAATTCTCCAATTGCATCTCAAAGATTTGGAAATCCTACTCCAGATCTTTCAGCGATTATTGGTGGCCTTACTCCCGGTGGTAGTACTGCCGCAGTTCTTTCTTCTTTATTGAGCTTAGACGGCTTTGCAACAGGAGTAGGTAAGTACAAAAAAGGTGGTGACAGTTTCGCCGCTATTTTGAATGTACTTGCTAAAAATAGTGATTCCAATGTTCTTTCGACTCCATCAATTCTTACCATGGATAATGAAGAATCTTCAATCATTGTTGGTCAAGAAATCCCAATTACTACCGGAGAGTCTTTAGGTACAAATAACTCTAATCCTTTTAGAACCATTAATCGTCAAGAAATTGGTATTAAGTTAGTCGTTAAACCTCAAATTAATGAGGGTAACTCAATCAAATTAGATATTGAACAGGAAGTTTCCTCTTTGTCTGGACCAATTACTGCTGGGTCTGCAGAAATCGTGACTAACAAAAGAGCTATTGAGACAGTTGTCATGGTTGAGGATAACCAAACCATTGTCTTGGGTGGATTAATCGACGATGATATTCAAGAGTCCGTTAGAAAGATTCCGCTATTAGGTGATATTCCGGTTATAGGAAAAGCTTTTCGTCAGGAACAAACCACCATTAATAAAAAAAACTTAGTAGTATTTTTAAAACCTACAATTATTAGAAATTCACAAGACATGCAAGCTTTAACCAATACTAAGTATGAATATTTAAGAGCTCAAGAAATGCTCAGAAATAAAAAAGGAAAAACTTCACCTGATTTGGATTTATTGGAAAAATTAATTTTTGATGCTGAGGAAGAAAATAAACCAAAAAATGAAGAGGAAGAAGTTTAAATAATGGTTGATAAAGAGTTTACTTATAAATTCTGTAAGGACAACCAACTTCTTCCGGAAGTGAGTAGCGACTCGATACTAATTTTTCATACCAATGATTGCGATATCAATGCAATCGCTCATATTCAGTCAAAATACAAATTACCCATAGAAACCAAACAAATAAATTTTTCTGAGTTCAATAAAAAACTTTCTGAATCTTATTCCGATAAAACCCAATCTTCTGAATCTTTGGCAGAGAATATTCATGAAGATGTTGATTTGGATTCTTTAGTGCTTGATTTACCAAAAACTGAAGATTTGTTGGATGACAGTACAGATTCTCCAGTAATAAGACTTATTAATGCAATTCTCTCTGAAGCTATCAAGGATGGAGCTTCCGATATCCATATAGAGCCTTATGAAGAAAACCTGATCATCAGATTTAGAACAGATGGAATTTTAAAAGAAAAAATAAGGCCAAGTTCAAGAATTGCACCATTGTTGAATGCACGAATAAAAATCATGTCTAATTTGGATATAGCTGAAAGAAGAATTCCTCAAGATGGAAGAATGTCTCTGAAACTAGGTGAAAGATGGGTGGACATAAGAGTCTCAACATTGCCTTCAAGCTATGGGGAAAGAATAGTTTTGAGATTACTTGATAAAGCAGATTCAAGCCTAGATCTTAAGGAACTCGGCATGACAGAGAGTCTTTTAGAAAATTACAAAAATGAATTGAAAAATAATAGCGGTATTATTTTAGTAACCGGTCCTACCGGCTCGGGCAAAACTACAACTTTGTATTCAGGGTTGAATTTTTTAAATGATCAAACTAGAAATATCTTAACTGTCGAGGATCCTATTGAGTATGCGATTGAAGGAGTTGGGCAAACTCAAGTAAATAACCGAGTTGGTTTAACTTTTGAAAAAGGATTAAGAGCAATTTTAAGACAAGATCCAGATATTGTTATGGTTGGAGAGATCAGAGATAAAGAAACAGCTGATATCGCAATTCAAGCAAGTTTAACCGGACACTTGGTTTTATCTACCATACACACCAACGATTCGGTTGGTGCAATTACTAGGTTGATTGATATGGGGGTAGAACCTTATTTAATTGCGAGTTCGCTTCGAATGGTAATCGCCCAAAGACTAGTAAGAAAAATTGATACTGTAAGCCAAGAGCTCTCAGGAAGAATTGGTATTTTTGAGTCCATTCTGATTAATGACGATATCAAAGAGCAAATCCACAATAAGAGTTCAGAAAACGAAATTAAAAATATCGCCTTCAAAAATAACAATACTCTGGAATTGGATGGACAAGAGAAAGTAACTTCAGGACTCACTACAGAAGATGAACTCAGAAGAGTTCTACAAGAAAAAAATTAGAAATGCCTAATTATTCTTACAAAGCTTTAGATTCTGCTGGGATTACAGAAACTGGGATTCTCATTGCTGAAAATTTAAGCGAAGCGCAGGAAGAATTAAAAAACAGAAGACTGATTCCAGTACACTTAAAGGAGTCAAAAAATAGATTCAATGTCTCTTTATTTAGAAGAATATCCTCATCAAAGTTAAGTCTCATTACCCGCCAACTATCAACTTTAATAAGTGGTGGTATCCCAGTAGATCAGGCTCTAGACTCAGTTGCTAAACAAATAGAGTCCCCTCTAATCAAAGGCAAACTTTCAAATATTTCAAGTAAGGTAAAGTCAGGTTTTAAACTATCGGAATCGATTGAAGATCATCCGGAGAGCTTTGATCGTCTTTATTGCTCCCTAGTAAGGGCTGGAGAAACTTCTGGCGACTTAGGCATGGTCCTAGAAAAAACTTCAGATTTCCTAGAGAGAAAATCAAAAATATCTCAAGATATCATTGGCGCTTTGGTATACCCGTTTATTCTTTTTTCCATTGCGATTATTGTGATTGTCTTGCTTTTATCTTTTGTTGTTCCAGAGGTTGTAAGTCAATTTTCTTCTTTGAATAGGGATTTACCATTTATTACAAAATCTTTGTTGTTCTTGTCATCTGTATTTACCAGTTATATGTTTTACTCAACTATATTGCTCAGCGGTTTGATTGGCTTTATAACCATAAGATCAATAGGTTATGAGTTATTTAGATCAAAATTAGATAAATTTCTTCTCTCTGTTCCTGTTCTTAAGAATTCCTTAATAGATTCTGATTTGTCCAGATTTACCAATTCTTTAAGTCTTTTAAGATCCAGTAATATTTCTATAATCAACGCGCTTGAAATTTCAGCTGATACAATTTCAAACAGTTACTTACGCCAACAGGTTAAATCATCAGCTAATAAAGTTGCGGAAGGGGAATCTTTGGCTTCTAGTTTGGAAAAAATTCAAGCTATCCCACCTTTGGTGACGCAAATGATCGAAAACGGTGAAAGGTCAGGAAGACTTGAAGAAATGCTTGAGAAAGTATCGGTTTATTTGGAAAATAAATTCCAAAGCTCTACAAAAATTACCATGAATCTACTAGAGCCACTAATTGTAGTATTTCTTGGCATGTTTGTAGCTCTTATCGTCCTTGCTATCCTGTTACCATTGATTCAATTAAACACTTTAACTTTAAATTAATACTATGAAAAAAATCATTTCAAATAAATTATCAGGTTTCAGCTTGATAGAAATTCTTGTGGTGCTGATGATCATTGGCTTATTAACTGCGGTTGTTGCTATTAATGTACTGCCTAGCCAAGATAGAGCAAGAGCAGATAAAGCATTAGCTGACATAAGAATATACGAACAAGCTCTAGAGCTTTATCGATTGGATATGTTTTCTTATCCAACCAGCGATGAAGGCTTACAAGCTCTAATTCAAGCTCCCACAAACCATCGTTTTAAAAATAGATATCGTCAAGGTGGCTACATTAGAAAACTAGAAACAGATCCTTGGGGTAATGAGTATCAATACAAAAGACCTGGAGATAATGGACCGTTTGACTTATTTTCTTATGGCGCCGATGGCCAACAAGGAGGCGAGGGCATGGATCGAGATATTAGCAATTGGGAATAATGAAAGGGTTT